>Ga0114960_10000577_pt1 | contig 30631 bp, 24 predicted proteins | sample C_130625_MF_Meta_FD_92637 | JGI IMG/M metagenome (GOLD analysis project Ga0114960, IMG submission 92637) | Freshwater microbial communities from Lake Croche, Canada to study carbon cycling - C_130625_MF_MetaG | ecosystem: Environmental > Aquatic > Freshwater > Lake | place: Lake Croche, Canada... | reverse complement strand
TTCTTATATTGATTTATTGCGACTGCTCATAAGATCTATCTATATCCATTCAAATATTGATAGAGATACCACCGACATTCTCATTATAACATCTCCCGAATTTCAGAGTTCTATCCAAGATACATTAGCCAAGTTTCAGCTTTCTATCCAGTACTATATATTACCCGATATCCAGACATTGTTTGAAGCAGGATGCGCCCGTTTAAATATTTTCAAATACGAACACATTCACAAATACAACAAAATCTTATATTTAGATACAGATATATTAATAAATTCAGATATTCGTATTCTTTTTAATATAGATATATCCTCAGACAAGCTATATGCATTAGAAGAGGGATTGATATCTGATATATATCATGGCAGTCAGTTCTTTGATCTGACTAAGTTCGTTCATCAAACGACGGCCTTCACCTCTGGAATATTATTTTTCACAAATAGCCCATCTATGAAATATCTATTTGACACAATACAGGCTCATATCGTTAAATATATCTATGTTGAAAAGAACACGATTCCTGTATGTCTTGATCAGCCATTTATCGTGTATAATGCCATGATGCAAAATAAATCAGATAATCAACTTCTGAAAACCTATGCCGAGAATAGGCCGCACTGTGTGGATCCTGTTAAAATAATATATCATTTTCCGGATAACATAGGTCATTATGAGACTAAAGCATGGAAGATGAATCATTTTTGGGGGAAAATGAGTGCTACTCCGCTGGAAAATAAGCGATATTCGTGGCAGAATCATTCCATATTCTTTTTAAAGGATGGAGGCATGGACGCATTCGGATCAGGGAACTATTCTCAAGAAGATAAATATATATTCCAGGCCAAATTTGGTCATAGAATACATACCTTAGTATTCAATGAGGACTATACCCAGTTTACATCCACACGGCATGGTGACAATTTAATCGTTATTGGGAATCTTCTGACTTGAGGTCTGGACCGGAGCTAGAGATAGAGATAGTCCAAGTGCTTTATCATACGGATTCTGTGTCTCCGCACCGTGCCATTCTTGATAATCGCGCACTTCCCATATTTCACTCCGATCTGTACCGAGAGGCCAGCCCACGACAAAGGAGTCATTTGTACTCGTGAAGATTTGACAGAGTTCCTGGGGCGAACCGGCACTGCGTTCCAGAGACATATGATCCGCACGCGCCCATAGACCAGTACCGTTCAGACGCAACAACTGAGCCGCCGACACGCGCCAGCCTTTCGGTGTGATTCGGACATCATTACAGAGTTCGCGGACAACACCCGATACGAATGCACCTGACGCCAAACGATGCCCGATGTTTATCTTTGATAGTTTCGTCCATTGTCCATCCCATAGCTGAACACAGAACTCCGGATCTAATCCTAACCCGTAATCGGCCACCGGTGCCCCCACAGGAATCGCTGGCTGTAGTGCCGATTCTGCAGCGGCCTGTGCCGCGGCAGCGACTTCAGGATCACTGGACTCTTCATAATCTGTGAATATTAGTTCTTTATAGCGTGTTGTAACAGGGATAATATTCGTCGTTGTGGATATGCACCAAATGAGGGGAAGCGATTCCGTTGGTAGAGAACCGGTGCGATCGGCAGCGGCGATCCATTCTCCGTTTTCCGAATTACGAAGTGCGTGGTTGCCGCTGACAACGACATCTTCAGGTAGCCGTACCATTTCCACATCGGTTCCGTCAAAACGGAATACTGCCGTCACCGCGCCCCAATCCGACAACCGATCACCGATCTGAATGTGCTGGATTTCCTTGGAATGTCCACCGGCCATATGAATGCGTGTTTCAGGCGCAAAGCAACAGAGATCAACACCGGCGATACCCCCAATGAAGGTCACTAATGGATTACAGATCAGATTCTGACCGAATGTTATTGCGGATATCGCCGCATAGGCGAACGAAATAAAGACACCGTACATACGGGCAAAAATATCTTTCATCCGAATGAAGATCATGCGCACCCGTGTTCCCAACAGACGGAATGAATTGATGAAATTGATGACGAAATCGGAAAATCCTTTTAAGAGACCTTTCACACCGCCTTCAATTTTGCGGACAACGCCGAACGCACTGTCGGCGGTATTGCTGACCGTTTGTATTGCATTATAAATCGGATCAACGACTTCGGGTGCATGATCTTTCACGACCTGCCCGATGCAGAAATTCAGCGTTTCCTTGAGATCAAATCCGTAGAATGCCGCAAACGGAGTGACGGATGGCTGGCAGCGATAATGTGTCCAATTCCGACGGACTTCTTGATAATTGCCGATTTCTATGATTATCCATGCGATAAAGACAAGCACGGTGGTAAGAATAAACAAGATGAACATGCCCGGTGGCTCGTGTGACAGTGGTGGTAGATCTGTCGTGGGCATGTCTGTCAGTTGTTCGCCGAGTGTCTGCAGCTTCGGTAGTTCATCCATCCCCTAACCGCTGCGGAGTCTTTCCGTTGAGGTGGGATTCCGCAGCGTCTAGATTCCGTATGTCTCCTTGATCCAGTCACGATCTCTCTTGAAAGCAGCAGAAGAGACAGGTGATGTCCGTCGTGTATATATGTAGATCGCATTGAGTTTGCGCCATACAGAGAGAGATCCATACGATGCGACAGCCTTGGCCAGAGCAATATGGCGTCGTCCGTCCGTAAGTGTATGGACATAGCCGAACCGCTTCAGATCACCGTGGCGAAGCGGACCGATTCCTTTAGAGTCTGAACCAGAAAGTCCTTTGCCCGGCGCACCAACATTAGGAATGCATGACGCAGCCACATAACTTCTAGTACCACGCCGTATCCGAACATAGGGGCTCCGCATAATAGTACCGGATGGACACTGTTTCCGTGTATATCTTGCTTCTTTCGGAAAACCCTGAAGACGGCGTGTTTGTATCCGTCGGATTCTCTTTACAAATGTGGATTGCAATTCTCGCCCCATGAGTTCTACTTGTCAATGTCAAAATCAGTCGCGACGACAGGGATGACGATACAGAGTACCTCAACGTTAGTAGCTCTGACGTGTGTACTTTTTCTTGGCTGGGCCGCCGTAATGACACTGTCGTATCGCGCCGCCGTTGCACGCGATTGGGATGCACGACGCTGTGAACCGGGTGTTGTGGTATTAGCCGGTTGGCTCAAACCCACAAAAGATCCCCGTACTGCTGCGCAGTATGCTAAGGATAATTGGTCATTCTGCCAGAAACAATATGTGCAGAATATAGTCCGAACTGCCGCAGAGGCTCCCGCCGCCGTCGCCAGGGCGCAAGAGGGACTCGTTCATATTGTAACGGGTATTACGGGAACAGTTGCAGATGTATTTTTCGGTGTGTGGCGCTTCTGTTACGAGGCTTACAGCAGTTTTATGGAGAAAATGAAAGGCGCGGCGAAGCTATTTCAGAATTTCTTACTTAAGATCAACGATGTCGTGATGCGTTTGCAGGGATCGGCGCTGTCTATTGCATACGGATTGATCGCACTCACGGTGGCATTTATCAACAGTATTCAGGTCGCGCTCATAGTGGCGATCATAGTTGTCGGTATTCTGTTGGCGCTCATGGTGATTCTGTTTTTTCTGCTGATGCCGATTTCCAGTATTATTCTTACAATGACCGCGGTCATTGCTACGATGGTGATTACCGTCACAACGGCAATTGCGGCGGCAACGATCGCCGAAATGTTTACTCCTGGAGCATGCTTTGACGCGGATACACAGATTGCACTAGCAAATGGGAAGAAATGTCCGATTCAGAAGATTCGGGTGGGTGATTCTCTTGCGGCAGGAACGGCAGTCACGGCAGTCACAGCAATCCATGAATTTGAAACGCACGATATGGTGTGGACATATGATGGCATACGGGTCACCGGAGATCATCTGATTGACGTGTCGGGATCATCCTTATTATCTGTGCGTCACGATGGGCGCTTTGTTCCCACTGGTCCTGGTCCCACTGGTCCTGCACGACGGGTTTGGTGTCTTACTACAACCAACCGCCGGATTCCCGTAATTGGATGCAGCGGCCGCTCTTACCAATTTGCAGATTGGGAAGAGATTGATGACGATGACACTGTCCGCTTACAAGAATGGTTTACCTCTGTCTGGCGAATGCTGAATCCGCAGGAAGTACCGGCGTCAACAGAGATCATCGCAGCCCGTGCCATTCAGTCAGATGCGGGTGTTTCTCCCGATGCTCCGATTGCAGTACCGGCAGTGTGGGGCGGCGGCACAAAACGTGCATGTGATATCCGTATCGGTGACATGGTTATAGATGCAAATGGAATGCCCACCCGCGTCATCGGATGTGTAGAAATGCAAGGCGATCTAGCAACTGATGCGGTTGCTCTACCTCACTCCGGCGCCATCGTGACATCTGGGTGCTGGATATGGGATCCTTCTGTAAATCTGTGGACACCGCCGCTACAGATGGAGGTCACCTGTATAGATCTTCATCCGGCACGCTGGGTCCATTTATATACGGCCAGCGGAACATTCCGTGTGGGCGGCTGGAGTATTCGTGATGCTTCCGATGTAGGATTGAGTAGAATAGGAGAGATCGTGGATAAAGTGGTATGCAATGTGCAAATTTAGCATTCTACTATAGAAGCAATGGCGTCACGTGGTTGGTGGCTGGTGAGTATGTTAGCCGTTCTATTTCTGGCAAATCTGGCGATGCTTATGGGAATGACCAATTGGCCTCAGCAGGTTCGCGAGGGTTTTTTTGCGGCCAAGGCGTCGCCCAAGAAGATGAAGAAGGATGCCGCCAAGAATGAGCATTTCATGAATTACATCGGCAACGGCAGTGCGTTTGGGACTGCTCCGATTGGTTCGTATGACGGTGTGAATCTGGCGGCGGCACTGCCTCCGTCGGCTCAGAGCTTCCGTGGTACTCGTCCCAATGAGCCTCTGGCGGGTCCGCCGATTGAGGTAGGTCCCGATAATCTGTTTATTTTCAAGAATAATGAGTGCAAGCCCGAATGCTGCGATTCTACATTGGCCTGCGATGGAGGATGTGTCTGCACCACACCAGAGCAGCGTGATTACATCAATCGGCGCGGTGGTAATTCCAATGGCGGGGCCTTTTAGACGGTCTAAAATGAAAGACAGAAAGAACTAGAAAGAATGGTCTATAATCCGATTATTCTGCTACTCAGCGGCTATGCAGGCTCCGGCAAAGACGTAGTGGCAAGCCTACTGATGGACGAATATGGATTTATCCGACATGCGTTTGCAGATGCACTCAAACTAGATTGTGTACATCTGACGGATCTACCGTTGCACGCGTTTCATTCAGAAGAGAAGGATCTGCCATTGCCAAGGCGTATCGCGACGTATCCAACGGCACGAACACCACGGGAACTCTGCATTCAGCACGCTGTAAAGGTCCGATCTATGGATCCTGATGCGTATAGTCGTGTGGTTGCCCGCGATATACAGGAACAAATGAAGGTAGGAAAACGGCGATTCGTAATATCGGATTGGCGGTTTCTGTCAGAGATAGATTATTTAACCAAATGCTTTCCGACAGTTCGTATTATCCGATGTCGGATCATTCGTCCGGATATTTCACCTATGGATATTGCAAGTGAGCACGAATTAGATAACTACGCAGGATTTGATCGCAGTATCTTGAATAATGGTTCGTTGGCAGAACTGCGATCTAGCATTCGTTATTGTATGAGAAGTATCTTGTGATTTGCGACTTGCGACTTGCGACTTGCGACTTGCGACTGCCTAAAGATATACGCCCCAACACATACGTATATGGAAGGTCTTCAGGTCTACAAATGTCCGTATCCCAAGATCCGTCTGGGCTGTCCGAATCTGGGTGGTGAAGTCATTGCAGATCTATCGGGTGACTATGACATGTTCTTATCCGTAGGTGTAATTGGTGAGATTTCTTTTGAGGAGCAGTTTCTGGCGCGATACTCGTCAATTAAGGAAGCGCTAGCTCTGGATTATCGCATCGGATCACTAGATAGCACAAATTCTCTCAATTTCAACAATGTCATGGTCTCAGAATTGCCGATGGTGGTCAAACTGAACCTGGCTCTCCATAAAGATGTCTTTCTCAAGCTAGATATTCAGGGATACGAATATATGATTCTTCCCGCCATTCTGGAGGAGCTGAAGAACGTGAAACAGCTCATGATCCAGTTCCATAGTAATGCCGAAATAGTAGAGAAACCTAACGTATTTGCAGTATTCAAGGGTCTGAAACAGGAAGCCATGCTTATCCTTATGAAGACACTGGCGGCAACCCATACACTTGTGCATGTTCATCCCAATAATGGAAGTAATGTCCACTACATGAATGACTTTCTAATTCCCAATGTATTCACGGGTACCTGGGTTCGCAATACTGAAATTCCGGATCGTCAGAAGACTCTGGCCGCAATTCCTACACCATTGGATCAGCCGGCATATCCAGAAAAGCCGGTATTTATTTTTTCGGGAGACCCGTGGACAGCTTAGTCGTCGCCTGAAGCGTGTAGACTACCGCATCATCCGGAATATGCTTCTGATTGCAACGAAACCCGGTATCAAATATGGGGAGAGTCAGTTGCTGCGCAGGCACCGAATTATTCGCATCGCGGGCGATTGCACAATATAGATCAAATCCAGGATACCGTTCCTTACCGTTGGGCAGGCGCTGAATATTTCGGCCGTGCTGATCGGTCAGCCACATCCACAGAGTATTCCACAGAGGAGATACTGTCTCTTTCTGTCCATCTACAGGAGTCAAAATACGGATTGGTACTGCCGCCGCCGGTGTCTCTTCTGGATAAGGCCACAGAGTATCCAACATTGCCACCGCTAGACGACATAGATCAAACGACTTGTTAGGAAATACTTTCGGTTCGTCCTGACGAAAATACGCACCACAGTTGTACTGGCCCTCTGCATCGGCGTTCGCTGCATACGCATCAGGAAGCCACATCCGATTCTGTGTTCCCGCGGCGGGTGCACGGAAAGTCGCGCGTCCGAAATCAATAATCTTCATAATGCGACCGTAGGTGGGAACCTTGTAATACCGATCGCCACCAGGAGCACCACGGATATGGTAGTACAGATGCGTATCACCAGTTCCGACCCACATGACGTTGTTCGTGTGCAGATCATTGTGGACAAAATCGTATGCCGATTGTGCGGCAGTGAGTGCCGCAACAACTTGAAAAACCCAGGCGGTCCAGCGTGCTTCTTTCGTTTCCTTAAGATCTATGGGCGCATCTGGATCAATCTCATCCTCCATAAGATCATCCATTGTACCGTCACAGCGCTCTAGCACGGTGGCTTGGATAGGAAAATTCCGCATCTGCACCTTGTATATGACATCGCCGTCGCCTGAATCCGTACTACTGCCGGACTGCGTCTCTGTAGGACTTTCGTTGCCGATACGTTGCAGACGTACTCTGGGGCGATTTAGCTGTATCTCTGACCTTTCTTTCACTTTGTCTTGTGCAGCATCGGGTTCTATCTCCTCCAGTTCAGATAGCACGGAATCTGCATCACTGCTATTGCTGCTATTGTTACCATTGTTACCATTGTTACCATTGTTACCACTTTCCTCAGAACTCAACGACTGCGCATCTGCAACAGCATCTAGTTTACCCTGAATATCCTCAAACGGTCGCACCACTTGAGCACACACGGTATTATCCCATGCGTCGTAAGCCATAATCCGCAGACTACCATCATGTAATCCAGACGCAAACCAGGGTGCACCCTCAATATCCGGCATATCGTCTGTGCAATTATACCAGTATTCGGGTACACGGCCATTGAACGTACCGTAGAACCGACAGAAATGAGGTGAACGTCCGGTCTCGGCCAGACGGGATGCCATACAGGCGAATACGGCGTCTGTATAGGCCTCATTCATAGGATCATTAATCTTACGAAGCGACTGCTGCCACTTCTCACGGGGAGCTGGAAGACCTCCGTCGGTAGGAATAATTTGCTCTCCCTCTAGAATCGCAATCGGATTGACCAGATGCACCTGACGTATCCATACGGGAACCTGACTGGTTCGTTGATTCATCAGATTTTCTACGGTAGCGATACCACTGCCACTGCTGAGATCAGTTACCAATTCCATGGCGGCCAATGTCGGTGACTCTGCGGGTACTTTCTGCAGAGAAGGAAACATGATCTCAAGAGTTGGAAAGTATGTCTGGGTTCCGATCGGCAGACCGGTTGGTAAAGGGCGCGATAGATAAAAGAGCCGGAGATCGGTGGGAGGTTGTCGCATCTGGCTGGCTGGGTGATTCTTGGCTGAGGAATAGGACGCAGCGGCAACAACCCACCATAAATTCCTACGGAAGAGGAAGAATGTCATCTGTAGCCCCCCCACGACGTCTGAATCTGCGTCTTAAGAAGTTTGATATGTCACGGATTAAGCACGACAAGGTCGTCGTGTTCATTGGTCGGCGCGAAACGGGCAAATCGTTTTTGGTGAAGGATCTCTTATGGCATCATCAGTCTATGCCGTGCGGAACCGTTATCTCCGGTACAGAAGGTGCAAATCAGTTTTATAGTAAGATTATTCCATCCATGTTCATTCATGAAGAGTATTCGCCTCTCATTATCGCCAATGTGCTGAAACGCCAGAAGCTCTTGGCCAAAAAGATTGCAAAAGATATTGGAGAACGGGGGTCTACATCAGTAGATCCACGTAATTTCTTGATTTTGGACGATTGTCTGTTTAATAACAGCTGGATCAACGATCGGAATGTACGGTATCTGTTCATGAACGGGCGTCACGTACACACCATGTTTATCATTACAATGCAGTACGCGATAGGTATCCCACCTTCCCTACGGACGAATATTGACTACGTATTCATTCTGCGAGAAAACTACATCAGCAATCGGCGCAAAATCTATGAGCAGTTTGCGGGAATGTTTCCGGATTTTGATAGTTTCTGCCAGGTCATGAATCAGTGTACGGAGAACTTTGAGTGTCTCGTGATTGATAACAATGCGAAATCCAACAAGCTGGAAGATCAGGTGTTCTGGTATAAGGCATCTCCGCATCCGGATTTCAAGCTGTGTTCGCCGGATCTGTGGGCACATTCGGCGTCGTTCGTGCGTCAAGAGGAAGATGAGGCAGGAGAGTTTGATCCAACGGTGGGAGGTAAGGCCCGTAAGTACCAGTTGGCAGTTCAACGATCTTGAGGAGGGGGTCTACCGTAAGTGATTGCATGTACAACTCTTGGGAGTCTGGATTCTGGAGACAGCGTCACATTGGCGGTAATGCCAATGCGGAATCATGAGTAGCGCATGGACGGTCTTGGCGGTGTCTATTTCATTCTGTAGTTTCAATGTGTTTTCATTGACATCCGCCTCTGTACACTTACGACATGCATCTTCGCAACATACAAAGCCGAATAACCGACCGTTCCAAGGTACATCAAAGCGGCATCCGCACCAGAGAACAGAAACAAATGACATCCTGATGTATACTCTGATGTGCGGTCAGTTGGGGTCAATTTTGCGCGCATGTGTATAAGAGAGATGGCTTGTCAACGGAAACCGAACTGGCTCCGTCCGAAAACAGAATGGCGGCCATGGGATCGCGGATTGCAAGCAGAGTTTGATACGTCAATGCAGGCGCGTCTGGAGCAGAGATCTGCACAGGATCTAGCGTTTGCGGCTCCGAAGTCATCAGGAAGTTCACCTACAATGATGGCGTCTAACTTGGCGTCTAACCTGGCGTCTAACCTGCCGTTTACCCAAGGAATTAGATCAGATGCTGCTTCTGTTACGGCAGGTCCATCGGAAAGATTAATCAGAGCAAAAGCAAAAGCAGCGCCAGCACGGTGAGTCGCTATTCCTTTGTATTTCAAGCCTCTGCTGTATGCGGAAAGTATGCAGCAGAGTCTTCATTTATCGGTTTGTCGGCATCTTATGACGTGGTTGCATTGGTTGCATTGGTTGCATTGGTCGCAGCCATCTCCTGACGGCGTCGTAGGAAGAGATCATCATCCTCTGAGAACACAGAGCGAGAAGCGGTTGCAGTAGAGGTTGCAGCAGTCGCAGCAGTCGCAGCAGAAGTAGTAGAAGCAGTCGCAGCAATCACTTTCGCGGCCTTGGCGGCTTTGGCCACCTCATTCGCCTCCTGCACCTTCCGGCGCTTCTCCTCCTCAAAGAATGCCTCCCGCCGATCCTGATTCTCACGATAGGCCTGCATCAGCTTGTTCAGATCATCATTCTGATACTCCGAATTAGGAACATCATCAGGGTCCGGATCCCACGGCAGCCACTGACCGACCGGTGCGACAAACACGCTGAACCACGGATCCTTCTTGTGAAGTGCCTTGGCCTTCGCCTTCGCCATATCCTCTGACGGGAATACGCCACGAACCTTGAGCCCGTGCATCGTTGTCTGAAAGTTGGCCTGCTTGTGAAAATCATCCTCCAGCCGCTGATGATTTATTGCAAACCACTTCTCATAGTCCTCTACAATTGTAGACTCACGAAAGTCTGTCATGTTGGTCTTCACATGAGTTTGGAGAGCATCTCCTGAGACCTGCGCCAGAGACCCTCTGAGCTTATCCAGGTTTGCAATCGTGTCTTTCTTCGTAGCAGCAACACCGCTCAGATCGGTTAGATCCATATTGGCGATTTCCAGAGTAGCATTGGACAAAGCATTTTGAACTTCCCGGAGTTGGCCCAGAACAAAGGATTCTGTCGCCTTGATCTTGTAATCCAGTGCGTAGAACTTGAGGAACTCACTGAAGAAGTAATGCTCCTTCTGTTTTAGCAGACCCCGATTGGGTGTTAGAAAGGACAAACATACAAAATTCTGTCCCCGGATCTCCTCATCGGGCTCCAGCATGATCATAGGCTTCTCCTCATTGGATGCAGCACCGGCCATTGTTACTTCCTCTTTCCGGTGGTGGCTTTAGTTGCCGGCGAAGAACGCAGAAAAATCGTTGCCTCTATTATAAGATGGACGGCTTCACTGTAACAGAGCTCGTTACGCGTGCCATCAAGTATTTCCTGGAGGGCCTGGCCGTTGCGCTGGCGACCTTTATCATCCCGCAGAAGAAGCTCAATGTGGAGGAGATCCTGGCGGTGGCCATCGTTGCCGCGGTCACCTTCGCTCTGCTGGATCTGCTGGCCCCGAGCATCGGCCTGACGGCGCGCCAGGGTGCGGGCTTCGGTCTGGGTGCGAACCTGGTGGGGTTCCCCCGCCTGTAAGGCGGGGAGTGATAAGCCGATAGGCTTGTTTCCCCCGCCTGTAAGCTACGCTTAGAGCCTTCGGTTAACGGACCATAACTCCGTTAGGTCCGGTTCCCCGACTGTAAGGCGGGGAGTGATAAGCCGATAGGCTTGTTTCCCGGTTGTAAACTGAGAAGTTATAACGCATATCTCCGACCCAAGAAGCGTACAAAATATAACCTGACAGATTATTGACATAGATTAATAATCTGTTTGAGTAATAGAAATGGCCTCGGCAGCAGCAGGAGCAGGTGCGGTGGTGCCGAGTAACGCCCCTACAGGAGCAGCTATGGCTGTGAATGAACCACATACAGAAAAAATTAGAATATTGGACACACTCAAAATGACCATAGACGTATTATATGACACCGTTACATGGTGTAGAGGGCGTGGTGAAATTGCCCTAACAACCTTCCAACAATGGCTAAATACAAAAACCAGGGTAGACCCAGAAACATACTATGACGAAACTGAGGGTGCAGAATATATACCGTCAGAACTGGTGAGGCTAATCATGGAACACCCTCGTTCATATACTCAAGAAATCTTTGAATTGGCGCTATCTGTCCGTGACCTTGGTTTGCAAACATTTCGTGCTAAAAGAATGTTAATCCTAAGTTTGATAAACTATGAGAAGGAATACAAGAACGTACGTTCTTCCGTATTGGGTACGTACCTCAAGGATCTTCTGATAAATCTGTTTTTCTATCTAGATCTTTCAGAACAAAAAGAAGTCGCTAAGGCGCAACTGGTTCAGAATACATCAAAAGTTAATTTGCATGCAAATGCAAGTTCTCAGGGTATGGTAACCACCTTTACTTCATTCAAACGTATATCCAATAATTTACCCGACGAAATTAAAGATGAGTTGAGTGCTATTTTGAATGATAACGAAGAAGAATGGAAAGGTACATACCCGTTTCAGTCTAACATAGGTGCTGGGTCAGGAGTTGGCCCAACCTTCATAGTTGGTGGCGACGGAAAAATAACACCTGCGGCAGAAGAACTCCGTGTTGCGTTACGCACTGACTTAGCCAAAGATCGGGCTGCGTCGTTTGGATCTGCTCCTGCTGAAACTATCACTCTAGAAGAACGCAAAAAGCGTATTTATTCAATAAGCTCTGATGATGTTAAGAAGAGTATTTATTCAATAAGCTCTGATGATGTTAAGAAGATGGAAGAAAAAACTGTTGAGGGTTTATGCTCATCTGTTACGAATGGGTCTAATGTGAGGGCAGCTGCGTCTGGAGCTTCATCGGTGCCTGGAAATTCATCGGTGCCTATAACAGTAGGCGCTGTTACGAATGGGGCAGCTGCGTCTGGAAATTCATCTATGCCTATAACAGTAGGCGCTGTTACGAATGGGGCAGCTGCGTCTGGAGCTTCATCTGTTACGAATGGGTCTAATGTGGGGGCAGCTGCGTCTGGAAATTCATCGATGTCTAAAAAAGGCAAAGGGGGGCCCGTGAAGCCAAGAGCTGGACGCACTGGACGCACGTTGAGTGCTCCCATCGGTCTACCCGGATACGCTCGTCTCGCTCAACTCAAGGCACTGGGAAAGGCGAGTGGGCAATCGGATGAAGAGGATGAAGAGGATTATGGATATTATGGAAATGCTGAACTTCCTAAACTTCCTAAACCGTCAGGTGGATATAGAAAGAAACATAGAAAGATTCGCCACCGAACCACCCATCGGACGGCCCATCGCAAGACTCATCGTACTGCTCATCGCAAGGCTCGTCGCAGCCGAAAGATGAGTCGTAAATCAAACCGTAAACTAAGTCGCAAAAGTCGCAACCACCATTAGTTATTGCCATACGGCAGCGAATACCGATTGCGCATCGCTCCCTTCATAGGGACATCGACCGGCAGGCTATTCAGCAAAGGACCGGAGGCATATGCCCGCGGGTTCGCATCAAATGTGCCGGGCAGATCAGGAAATGTTGAGATCGCCAGAACATCGGGATCACCACCGGCAAGATCCGGCCGCCCAGGCAGATACGACCGACCTGTTCCGATTCCGCCGGCCCACGCTCCCGCCGCAACCACGGGACCATTCCATGAATAGATGCGCTTCTGTTTTTCGGGAACCATCGTATCCACACACCGATCCTGACCCCCACGGAGAACATTCAGAGAACGATCTGTGGCTCTTTGAGAGCTGGCCGCTTGAATGACGGCGTTCCGCTGGAACCATCCGCCCCACGGTCCGTCAGGCATCGGTGGCATGAGATTCCATATACTGCGATACTCTGTAAATTGACGCCCATCGGCCATGCGCGCAGGAGCTCCTGGCCAATGAGGGTTAGGTATTGCAGTACTATTCATCCTTATTTAACACGCGCGTTTTTACTTACGGAAACTGGCTCCTACTGCAGTGTCTCTAGATCCAATGTTTTCTCAACAACAACTGTTTCTGCCGGGCTGCTCTCTACGGTGGTAATCTGTGCCCGAAGTGCAGAAAGGATTTCTTTCTTTTTCATATCGGCAACACCCGTAAGGCCACGCTGTTCTGCAAGACGCCGCAGCTCACGCACCGGCATATTCTCTAATGATTCAGAGCTACGTCCCTGACTACCGGAACCCTCATCTTGTGAGAAGAGTGCACGGAACTGACTGGTATCGGTGGCTTCTGTGGCTTCTGTGGCTCCTGTGGCTTCTGTGACCTCTGTGACCTCTGTGCCCTCTGGAAACGGAGCAGAAACTGGCATCATGCCACCTGGCTGCAGATCATCAGACACAACCAGGCCTACCATCCTGCTATCATCGGAGTCAACCCTAGAGGGAAAGGTAGTCGCGGTCGCAGGAACAGTCGCAGGAGCAGGAGCAGTCGCAGTCGCAAGTTCAGGCGTCTCATCAACCGGTTGCCAATCATCGTCGGACAGATCTGAATATACCGGAACTGCGCCTGCTCCTGCACCTGCATAGGAGCTTCCACCCATTAGACCACGGAGCTCAAATACAGCGTTCTCCAGGAGCTGTACCTTCTTCTGGGTCATCTGGATATGGCTCCAAAACCAATAGAGCACACCTGATGCCAGAATAACACCGCTCAGAATCAGGAATATTGATTCCATAGATAACGGATTCATTTCTGATCTCAAACCACTGTTTTTTTGATTGGCGAAGACCGCAGCAGCTCATCGCAGTAAACCGCGCTCCCGCAATATCTCCCGTACGCTACTGAGTTCATTGATGCCCGGGTGCAACCTATAGGTGTACCGGAGACCCGCGTCTGTCTGGTATGCCTCCATACAGAATCTCTGAACCTGTGTATACTGACGCGGCAGATCCAGATAATGTGTTGAGATCACGCTAAATATAGATCCCACTGGTTCTGCATATAACCAATCTAGGAATACCCGTGATGCTTCCGTTCCTTCATGCGCATTTGTACCATGGAATATTTCGTCCATCATCAAGAATAGTGGCCCCTCATGCTTCAAGTCGCGAATCTCTCTAGCAAAATCAATTTCTGCCTCAAACAACGACATTTTTCCCAACGTATCTGCCGGATGCAATGCTGTCTGAATGGAACCAAATATAGGAAGGATCGCCTGTCGTGCAAAGACAATACCCAGAGTCTGGTGCATGAGTACCGCGGCTCCCAATGATTTCAATACCGTAGATTTTCCACCCCGATTAGGACCCGTCAATATCGCATGCTCTGATGCTCCGCCTCCACCGAGCCTTATAGAATTATATACACGCTTATCTCCTAGTCCCGGATGCCACAGATCAGTCAAACGCATCTCATGATGCTCTGTCTTAGGGATGCATGTAAATCCACGCCGTGCTACGGCGACGAACATATCCAATTGTCCGCCCATGTGTAGCAGTTTCTCCAGTGCAGATCCAACATTCCAGCCTTCGCCGAAGGCACCCAGATCATTGGTATCCCATACCAGACGTAGACCATCGGGTAACGATACACCCAGTAATAATGCCAATTCTTGCAGAGATTGCGAATACGACCGTAGCGCTACCGCACGCTGTCGCATATCTGCCACTACGGTACGCATCTTTATGGCCGACGAAATCTGACTCCAAATGCTGGCAACGAACATCGCAAGAGAGACACCAATATGTATGAATTGTTCACCGATTTCTAGTGGACCACCTTTTCCTGCAAATCGCGGTTTGCCCATTACAGGAGGTAGCGCACGCTTTATCGCATCGGACAGAACCTGTACGTACGACTTGAGAGATACGGATTGTCCTTGAAGTATCGCCGCCACGATGGGAGTAGCAAAGACAAAGATCGGTAACATTGCGGCGATACCTGGTAACACCACCGTGCGGACAGCGACGACGAGTTCGGTCAGCCATCCGAATGTATTCAGAAATGCAAACTTCCCTGATGCAGACCACAGAATCTGAGTATACCATTCCTTGTGGCGTTCGTCATTTCCGGCGTGTATGATACTCCGAACAGGGGCTTCGGTGGTCTTGAGAGTATTCAGGAGTTCAAATACATGCTGCCGGTGGTCTCCTCGGACAACGGATTTTATCTGTGTAAGTTGTTTCTGACGATCGGCGATGACGCAACTATCGGCTGTGGGGTTGCTTAGACGTTCTATAAGTGCGGCCCGACCTGCGTCAGTTCGCGTATTGAAAGAATCTGCAAGAGTCTCTACCTGGAGATCTTGTAGAACAGAGGAACCCAGCATCTGCGATGGTATAGTAAAAGTTGACCTATACCACACCGCGACAGGGGTGCAGTTGTCCGATATTAAACAAACCGAGACATATGACAGACATGATGAGTGTCATTGCGACTCCCGCCTCCTTGCCGTCGGGTCTGGCGGAAGCCCTTGGGTACATGCAACGGAGTATCGCATGTCCCGAAGAGGTTAAGGCTAGAATCGCGGCATTACGGGTACCTGCCGAAGAGGTTCATGGTACCCGCGGATTTACGACGAATTGGCGTTCGGGAGCTGCTGGTTCTGGTGGTTCTGGTGGCTCTGGCTCTGGCTCTGGCTCTGGCTCTGGCTCTGGCTCTGGCTCTAGCTATAGTGGTTCTGGTGGCTCTGGTGGCTCTAGTTATAGTGGTTCTGGTGGTGCCGGTGGCTACGGAGGCAGATCTGGTAACTATGGCTCTGGTTCTAGTGGCTCCGGTGGCTATGCACGCCGTACATTCGGCTCAGAGAAGACAGGCTACAAGAACACCTATAAGCCTTCATCCGGATATAAACCCCGCACATTCACAGCGGCACCACGGTTCGGGAACAAAGCACGCGCCGATGTTACCACTGAAGAGCGCATGCTAGATCGTATCCGTGACAAGATGAACAAATTCTCCGCCATCACATACGATGCCACGAAAACGTGGCTCACCCAACTCTTGGATAGTGGTGAAACGGATTTTCTGACCGGTTTCATCACTCTTGTATTTGAGAAAGCGGCGGCAGAGCCACCTTTCTGTGCGCTGTATGCGCGCCTGCTGACAGAGCTCCGTGCATCCTTCCCGCACTTGGACACCGAACTCCGTCGGCTCTTCGTAGATTTCCTGGATGTCTTCACGCTGGCCGCCAGCGAACCTGACATTACATCTGCCGAATATGCCGCATTTCTCCAGCTTCGTGAGCGGCGCAAATATAGGCGTGGCTATGCATCCTTTCTGGGTGTAATTGCGTCCCTAGGTGTGCTAACCGCAGAAGATATTCTGCGCACATGTGGCATTATTCTAGATGGGCTAGAGATTGCCAAAAAGCAGGAAGGCGCAGGGCTACTATGCGAGGAATATGCCGATTGTTTGGGAACATTGTTCAAAGGCTGCAAGAATCTTTTAGAATCTGACGCAGCAGGTTGCGGAGCACTGGTCGGTCGGATTGCAACGGCACAGATACGGAGCCCGTCACTTACAAACAAGGCGCGGTTCGCGCTAATGGATCTGACGGATATGTTTCCTGCGGCTGTTTCTTCTGTTGTTTCTGTTGCTTAGAACTATTGACGCCACGAAGGAATAAAGGTTTTTTGCTTGCCAGAAGGTAATGGATATACGAATGCGCTAAATATTACGTGCACGTTACCATCACCCGACCTCACCGTAATAGTAGAAATACCGGTATTGATCGCAGTTACGGTGAAGGATGTGCCTGAAGCACTCACGGAAGCAGTAGAATTGTTGCTGGAGACAGTAATCGTTTTGTTGGTGGTTTTGGCAGGAAGAATAGTCACATTGATCGTGGCTTTCTGGCCTATATAAAGATTCACAAACGGCTTTGATAATGTAAGACTAGCAGCAGGAATTGCTACTGTAACTGTCGCGGTTGCTGTTACTGTTGATGATGCTGATGCTGCTGATGCCGTGATCGTCGCAACACCTCCTGCAAGAGCCTTCACGATGCCATTGGAATACACGGTGACAATAGAAGGTGCACTGCTAGTCCATTGAACTGGCGATGCAGGTGTCACGGTACTGAATAATTGCGATTGCTTTCCAGGGGCAAGTGTAAGAGTCTTTGGCGTCACGGTAATAATTGTAGTGGGTTGTGGAGGAGGTGGCGGTGGTAGAGGAGTATATCCCTGAATACTGTTCACGATCCGTGATCCATCAATACTACCTAATCCAGTGCAATTGTCATACCTTATTCCTGCAGGATACCCTCCATTGTCGCCATAAATAATATCGTGGAAATCCGTGGAAGGAAACGTATACAGAAGCGGCGTTACGAATCTATTAGGAGTGTTGCCACTGTTTGCAATACTCACAAGAGCGGCTATTGCGGGTGACACCATACTCGTGCCACCAAAAACATAATTTTTTCCGCCTACTTTGAATACGACACCCGTGTTCGGATCGGCGACCATGGCAACGTCAGGTGTAGATCGTCCACTCCGTTGTAAGCCCGATTGATAACTGGGCGATGGGAAATATGGACTGATCCCGCCACCACCATTCACCCAGGCGGTTTCTACGGTCTGTGAATCATACGTCATATTTGGACATACAAGTTTCGTACCTCCGCACGCGATACAATTCGGAGATGATGACGGAAAATCAGTATTCTTTCCAGGAAGACCATCCGATGCACCACTGTCTCCGGTTGCCACCGTAATCGTGATTCCACTGGCCGCTGCTTGCGCCATTACTGAATTAATCCTGCGCAAATCTTCAGATGGAATATAAATTTCTGGTGCTCCCCATGAACATGATACAACAGAAGGCGTATATAATACTCCATCTATTGTGCGAGGAGTGATAGCCGCATTTATTAAGGATGCGAAATTACTGATACTATTTGGCGTAATAAACAAAATAATTGTCAGATTTGCACTAGGAAACATTCCACCAACCATTTCAACATCTAGAGTATTCTCCCACGTAGCCGCATCTGTGGCAACGGGGCTATTCGTCGCACCGTTTATGCACTTGACAATAACTTTCGGAAAATTGGATGGAGGAATTCCCAGATAGGCCCAGTACGCTTGGACATCTCCACCGGTAAGTACGCCCGATGGAGATACGTTTCCGAAAATTCCTCCACCAAGTGATATGACGGATATTGTCTGGGCGGCTGCTGTAGGAGATATTGCGGGATAATTATATATAGTTCTGAGCTGTGTTGGAGTATACTGGGTACGGTTTGCATTGGGTCCAAAGATGGCATTCTCTGAATTGCTATCATTGCTACCATTGTCATCATTCTGCCGGATTTGTGGCTTGAACATGATTCTATTCATCTCTCCCAAATATATTCACATACGCCGACCCTAAAGTTGACAGGGGGTGCGTCTCCGGCAACGTACGAATAGCCATGAAGAGTAAGATGCCGCGCCCAGCCCAGAAGACTTCTAAACCCGATGCCAAGACACCACCGACTCCTACGACTGCTACGACTGCTACGACTGCTACGACTCCTGCAAGCGGTGCAAAGAAAGCTCCTCCTCCACTCAAGAAGCGCAAGTCTCGTCCTCATCACAACGATGACGACGATAGTTCGGTGGATAGTCATGGAAATATCCGCGGCCTCATTGCCTATGAAGATTCAGAAGAGGAAGCACCACCATCTCCACCATCGGCTATCTCCAAGAAGACTACGGCATCGGCTCCGGCTGCACTCCCCAGACGCAAGGCTGCGATCAAGGCCGAGAAACGCATCCGGCGACGTCTCCGTAAGGAGTCTCCCACAAAGACCGATAGCAGTGATGAGGAATTCTTGATTCCGTATGAGGAATCGGTGGCTTCTTCCGAGACATATGAGGAGGAAGAAGAGGCGGCAGAGGCAGCAGAGGCAGAAGAGGAAGAACCAGAACTGACCTCTGAAGATGACACAGAGGACGATGATGAATATGATGGAGAGGATGATGAGGAATCCAGTGATTCTGAAGAGAAGCCACGGCGTCGGGCCGGTGGGATTGAACTGCTCATCAGTGATCTTGGTGGAGCAATGGCCGGTCCCCAGAAGCCCAAAAAATACAAACTCAAGAATGAGTCAGAGTCCGTCAAACGATTCGTGAAACTCGTGCAGACCGACATGGAGCCCGACGAAGGCGATATTGATCGTGACATTACCTTCTTCAAGGGCCTGACCCCGGGTTCGCAAGACAAACTGCTCACGAAGCTCAAGAGTAAGGTGGAGCCCGCCGAACCTACGGTACCGCTCCGATTTCAGATCATGATGAAGGACGTGGCATCTGACGTTGAGCGCGTGGCGCTGGCCAAGTACCAGGCGATGATGAATATTGATCCATCGTCCACCGAGTACTACAAGGCCAGTCAGTGGATTAACGGATATACCCAACTTCCATTGGGTGTCTATCGTGATCTACCCGTCAAACTAGAAGATGGAACAGAGCCTTGCCAACAGTTCGTAGCAGGAGTGCGCAAACATATGGATACGGCGATCTACGGTCATGAAGAGGCCAAGCTCCAGATCCTCCAGTTCGTGAGCAGTTGGATCGCCAATCCGAAGGCGGCAGGCAACGTGCTGAGCATCCACGGACCACCCGGTGTTGGCAAGACAACTCTTATCAAGGACGGTGTGGCAAAGGCACTGGAGCGTCCGTTCCACTTCATCACACTGGGCGGTGCCACGGATGCCAGCTATCTGGATGGTCACAGTTATACGTATGAGGGCTCCATGTGGGGCCGCATCGCAGATGTGTTGATGAAGTCCAAGTGTATGAATCCGGTTATCTACTTTGACGAGTTGGACAAGGTATCGGACACGCCGAAGGGAGAGGAGATCAACAATCTTCTCATCCATCTGACGGACGGCAGCCAGAATGATCGTTTCCAGGACAAATACTTTACGGGCATTGATCTGAATCTGAGCCGGTGTCTGTTTATCTTCAGCCACAATGCGCACGACAAGATCAATCCGATTCTGCGCGACCGTATGTACAATATCCAGGTGGACGGATTCAACACCAAGGAGAAGTTGGCCATTGCGGAACAGTATCTGGTTCCTGGCGCTCTGAAGGAAGTGGGTCTATATGAGAAAGTGGGAATCGGCGCACCGGTTCTGAAACACATCATTGAGAACTTGACAGGTGAGGAGAAGGGTGTTCGTGAGCTGAAGCGGTGCATCCAGACAATTGTGAGTAAGCTGAATCTGCTGCGGTTCTACAATGATCCGGCGCGCGTGCCGTTTGCCATCAAGGGATTCGCGCTACCGTTCAGCGTAGGCGTGGATCATGTGGATGTGCTACTCAAAAAGAAAGCTCCGATGGATTCTAGTATCGCGCATCTGTATATGTAGAAGAGAAGTCACAGCTACTCTGACGGTGTCAGAATCGCTGCAATCCAAGGCAGCCCAGGATGTACTGCGAGACCGAATCCAATTTCTGTTGCGGTCTCCTTAATCGTTTTATCCCGTATTTTGGGCGACAGAGATAGTTCCAACTGTAGCTCATTCACGATACGATTGTTTGCCTCCAGCATCTGTGTGACGAATCGGTCGGGCTTCCACCGGCGCAATACTCCTACGTGCCGATCTAGTACTTCCCGCAGATCATCTATACTCAGATAAGGGCGGCGGGTTTTGAGGGTACGGATGAGCTTCTTTTTGGAAGGAAATGCGCCTTGGATGGCCGCCACGAAGCGGTTCACGATGAGCACTGGATCTTCCGTGTACTGGAGTGGTTTGGCCTGATTAATCGTGTTGAAATACTCAATAGCCTCTGTCTCAGATGCGACAGGTTTCACTATGCACGTGACCGGAAAATCCTGACACGGCTCACGGAGTTGACGGATAACTTCGTAGCGGTGCTGGCCATCAACCAATGCTTGGACTGTAGTTAGATGTCCACCGGCGTCGGCCTCTTCATAACGGACAATATGAAATCCGCTATCAAGAGTTTGAATAGAAGTGCCGCTGGCTTCCAATGAATCACGAATCCGTTTGACGTGTTCATGATCCAGAATCCGATTGCCTTTCCAGATAGGTATGCCTAGAATCGTGGCGATGGTACTGCGACAGAGTTGAGCGCCGCTGTGATACGTGTGAAGAACTTCCATCCTGTGAATCATACGTGTCTGGCTTACATAACTGCGTCACGTTTTTGCCTAAAACGCTGGCAGACCTACCCGCATCTCCTGAATTCCGAAAGAGCTACCACCGCCGCTCTGCATAACGGTGTCAATAACTCCTTGAACAGAACCATTGAGAGCCCACGCTGCGCCGGCACCCATTCCCGCACCAACAACACTGCTCACTGCAAGAGTTGTAGGCTCTGCATCGGAGTCCATCATTGCGGCCGCACCACCGGCCATAACAATCATTGCGATTGCGCCGACTAACGCAAAGATGAGGATTTGTTGAATTTCCATCTTTGTCGGGAACCGCGACTTTTTATGGCTAGCTGGCCCGCACGCATCGTTTATTCCAGTACCTCCACCTCATCCTTTTCTATTTTCTCACTTATTGCTGGTTTTTGGACGGGATTTGCTGGATTTGCAACCTTGGGATTAGCGACCTTGGGATTAGCGACCTTGGGATCTGCAACCTTAGCAGTTTCTGGCTCTAATACTTCAATATCATCATCTTCCATCAAAGAGGTTGCGGACGCCTCATTAATTGACAGAAGGCCGTCGTCTATATCATCTTCGGTCTTTGGATTATATTCCATTTCACCCGTTTTACCTTCTTGGAAGACAGTATCGTAATCGGAAAAACGAACTATTGGCTCTGTCTCAATCTGAATTACCGGATGCCCGGCGACTTCCTTTGTGTTGTCCTTTGCATCGTCCTTTGTGTCGCCGAGGGCGGCTCCCTTATCGGAGTTCTCTATGGCAACCTTTTCCGCTGGTTTTGCCACTGACGCCTGATCTGCTGTTGGATCCCGGTTTTGGCCGACGGCATTCGTAGCAGCAACCATTACGGCTTCTGTCTCATCCTCCACTTCCTCCGTATCCGCTTCCAGATACCGATTCAAGATCTCCTTCACCGGAAGGAGAGACCGAACAGCTGTAGAAATTGCCTCTGCTGCCAGCGCCTCAATCTGTAGAATATTCTTCTGACGCTCTACGACACCACCGCCATCCTGAAACAGAAACGGTACCTTCCAAAAGCTCCGTGCCGCCTCCCGAAAGATACGATGTACAAAATGATCCAGCTTTGGGACCGTGATACTGAGCTCCTGCTTCTTTTTGGATAGACGAACTGCCGTAAGAATCTTCGTATGTGCGATGAACACCGCCGTCATGAGCTCCTCCATATAGTCGCATCCACACCGTTCAATCAGCGCCCGCACTTCATCATGCACTCTGTCCGTATTCCAACGGGGAATCTCTTCACAGTCATTCTGAAAGAAAGCCATGCATTGGCTCTTATTGTTGGCGTTCCGAGACCACAGCGTTTGAAACCATGCAACCAGAGCTGGAACAACGAATGTTGCCAACTGTTTGGTATATTCTGAACGGGCCTCCGAATACGTTGCCACGTTATCCATCTTCTGTAGCGGTCCGGGATTCGTTGCGGCGGCTTTGAACTCAGGAATGGATCTTCATACCTTATATTTTTATAGAACAATACGGTAGAATGTCTTCTACTGATCGGTCGTTTACCGAGCGCACGCGTCAACGCCGATGCCGTATTTTGAGCGCCACCTTTGTAGAGTCATATCCCAGAGGTGTAGATCAGTCTACGTGGCAGGATATCAAAATCGGTCGGGGAGGACACATTGTAGAGCCAGTAGGAGGTGCTCCGGCATATATGGAACCTGGGTGTTGTGGTTGCAAGCAATGTGTACCGGTGGATTTTGGTGTAGAAAATAATTTTCCTAATCCTGTAAGCCAAGTATGGTTTAGTAACGATTATCAAGCTCTTCAAGATATTCTAAATGAAAATATTATTGGGACAGTAACCGTTCCTCCTCCACCTTCAGGCTATCCAAATGACTATATTATAGTCTCATTTACAGTTACAGATGGTTGTATCCCAGGATCACAAACTATTACATACTATTCTAATTCTACAGATGCACCACTTTCCGGGACATCGTATGATCTTGGATTTCATCCTATAATTCTGGATAATCTTCCTCCATTTTTCACAACGACAATGAATATTGGATTTACTATTTTTTATCCATCCGATGCTTTGGATATATTCTACGATATTTCACAGAATGCAACCCTAGGATTAAGCAATTCATGCGGATCAGCATCGTATAGTACACTATATTCACCCTCATGTTTCGTCGCCGGCACTATGATCGCTCTTTCCAATGGTGTCACGAAAGCTATTGAAGATGTTGCAGTGGGAGACGTTGTCGTCGGTGCGTTCGGTGAGCTGAATACCGTTCGCGCATTGCATCGGCCGCGTCTTGCCGGCGCGCATCTGTGCAAGATCAACGGTGAGCATACTTCTACCAGTCATCACCCACACATCGCCGCAGATAAATCCATCTGCTGTGTACATCCCCACATTGTCACCAAAAACACATACGGCAACACATATACGGTTATCAACGCCGATGGCAATAAAGAGTCACAGAAGATGTTGGGTCTGGCGGCGGATCGTGTACAGAAACTCACCGTCGGTACTGTTCTGCAAACACTTACGGGAGCCAAACCGGTTACAACAATTGAGATGGTCAACGCGTCTCCCTTCACTCAGCTCTACCATTTGGTCGTAGACGGCAGCCATACCTACACCGCCGACGGCTATGCAGTGACTGGCTGGGCACGCGAAGACGATTTCAACTATGATATATGGACTTCTAGGACGACGGCTGACCAGTAACCGTTTTGGCCAAGGCAGCCAAGGCATTCGCCGTCAGAGCCCATGGACATGCACCACCCGCACGATCCCATGGAATACTATCATCCCCTAGCCATGTTCGTGGCACTGATCCGGTTTCGTTCAGGCGTTCCATCACGTGAAGGATATCTGACCAACTCTTTACACTTGTCACTGCAGGTACGGAATCATCCACCTGTTCTGATCCGCCCCCCAGAGCTTGCAGAATGGCCCAACGAATATTCCCATTACATCCTTTCGTGATTCGTTCTGCTTTCTCTAATGTCAAAGAAGGAACTCTGCGTGCCACCTCCGCACGAATTTCATACGGAAGTGCCTCCGGTGCCGTATACAACTGACAACGTGATAGGAGTGGTTCCGCAATAGCCGCCAGATCACGCACTTCCAATACGAACCGTGTACCGCCTACCGCGGTTTCCAGAATTCGTCGCAGGAAAGCCTGGGCATCGGCATGCAGCACGTCGGCATGTTCTAAGACAATCCAGGCGATTTTTCCGGGTTCAATGCGCCGGCGGGCAACGACCTTGATTCTCTCACGTGAATCACGCAGATTTGGATCGCCTGAACACCGCAGCCACATGGCAACTGAGGAACCGAGTATTAGCCGGATCGCACAAGACTTTCCACAGCCTGCGGCACCGGCGACAATATAACTAGGAGGATTGGTTGCCGTAAGCGTTGTCGCAAGTAGGCTCCACGCATCTGCACCCGCCATATCCGTTATCTGCTTCGGTCGGAAAGGATCCGAAGCAGGACAGTCCATCTGTCATGGAATATTTAGGAGAGGTTTAGACTTGGGACTTGAGATTGCTTGCGATTGCTTGAGATTGCTTGCATCTTGCATTTCGGTTCGTGTACCGTGAATATCTACGAGTTCGCGTAGGCCTTGACACGCCCTGGAATATATCCGCCACCCGCCATGGATGCAGACATCTCTGCCGGCCCGGCCAGCCCCGCGGCGATCCGATGCACCGGCAACGCATACGGATTATCATTGAGAGTATCCAGAATTTCGTGGATATTACGCTCTTTGGAAATATCCAATCGCAGAGGCTGCCGCGGGCGCTGGATACCAATCGCCTCCGCACCCACTGGCGGACCAACGACGCGCTCCACTATATTATCCCGATCATTAATGAAATCTGCCTCCAGTTTGCGCAACGTCGTCACATTCACGTTGTCTTCTCCGTTAAACAGTGACAAAAGACCCGCTCCGGCCACCGGCTGACGACCCGCCGAAACGAGCTCTTTAACGGGATTCTGTCGCATATTGTATGCACCGTCGTATACCTGCCCGTATTTGCCGGTTGCCAACGCCGCTGATCCACCATACGGCGCCGACGTGTTCAAGCGCGTGGTCAGTCGGACAGTATCCTGCATCGGCAGCTGGGCCGCGCCCGGCACGCCCGTTCGCGTGACGTTGAGCATCTTATCAGGCTCTGCCATCGTGTTGCGCTGGGTCGGCCGGGTCACATCCAGTGGATCATAGACCGTGAGCTTCTGCGGTGCCGATCCAAGTCCAGCAATACCGGCATAATCTGATGCCCCCGTTGTCTCACGCACAGTGGTCCGTGCTACGTCGTTCGGATCGTACACGGTCAACGATTTCGGTACTCCTGCCGCCGTCAGATTCAGTCCCTGGTTACGCTCAGAAATGACGTTACGCTGGTTCGTCGGCAGATCGTATGCGGACTTACCAAAATCATTGTTTGTGGCATCTGTGTCACGTGTACCGTATGAGCTGCCGTCTGCATTGCGATATCCGAAACCGTCAAACTGCTGTGCAAGCGGTGCGCGATACGACGGCACGGTGTAGGACTGTTTGGATTCGGCCATGCCGGCGGGCCCGAATTGTTCCACAGAAGTCTCTGCACGCTGCTGCCCGGGCATCACAATCGCCGGTCGCTCTGTAGGTCGTGAGTTCTCACCCACAGTTACAAGATTCCGTTCACCCTCTTCATTCAGCCAGAACTTGTCGGGACGGTATTTGCGAACTTCACCGGTGAGAGCCGGCATATCATTGACCCATTTACCGGCGACCACCGGCGTTTCGTATGTCACCCGCGGATTAGAGGCCGCACGCAGCTCATCAATAGAGGCACGTTCGCGCGCCACCTGGAGCACCTCAAACTGCTGGAATCCACCAACAGGAAACGCACTGTATCCCTGCCCGATACCTGGACCGACCATTGTTGACTCAATGGGCTTCTCATTTGCCCGATTTGTTGGAACCACCACGCGATCTTGCATGAAATCGGTGACGCTCTCCAGACCATTCGGATTACCCATCGGTTCACGGGTCGGCTCAAATAGCGGTGCCATTTCGCGTTTGTTGATGATCGTGGATCCTGCACCGGTGAAGTTGTCCAGTGTCTGACGATGGGTGTCGTCACGCATATTCTGTTTAGCGGCACCCCGGAAGAAAGGTACCATGTTATTATGCGTGAACTCGTCTGACGTCATCGGCAGACCTGACAGAGGCGAAATAATGGTCTTACCCGAGTTGTACTGGGGTGCCTTCTCTGTACCGTCGGTGTTGAACCGTACCTGGGCAGTCACGGCCGCGTTCGGAGCAGGCTGGGCGAGTGGCTGCGGATTCTTGTACATGAGATTACGGGCGTAGAGATCATCCTGCAAATAGGGCTGCGAAGGAAGTGAACCACCCGACGGTAGCTGATAGAAGAGATCCAGATTATCGTCGCTGGTGCGTGCGGGACTACGCGGCTTTCCTGGTTCGGTGGGCTGGTTGGGAGGAGTACGCTCACTGGGATAAATCGGCGGAGGCAGTCCACCATTTTCCAGCATCACATCAGTAAATCCTTCGGATGCTGTTTTGGAGTTTCGTGTTAATAAATAGCCCACGGCCAGAAGACCGACTAATGCTGCGACCTCCATCATCCTCTGATGAAAGTCGCGGGATTTTCATTGAGGCTATTTACCTACGTGGTCATGCAAATGGTGGTGGTGGAGGCATTACACCGGTCTCGGCGCGAATGCGCTCTAGTGCGGCACCGATGTCGTCATGTTGCATTGTAGATGGATGACGGGGGGCGACGAGACCACGCGGTTGCTCATGTGCGACGGTGCCGACGGTGGCTTTCTGAGATGTGCCGGGGTAAGCGTCGGTAAAGTTTTTGGGAGCTCCTGCGAGTTCCCGTTTAGCGATGGGGACAGCAGGATCTATGTAGAGATCACCGCACAGAAAACGGTGTTCCTGGGCGATCTGCGTGGTTGCCAGCGGAGTTCCAACGGCCAGTTTCGCCAGATATCCATCCTTAGAAGCCATACGGGATTCCACTCTGTGTTCAAAAGGAAGAAGAGCCGTAGCCTGGGGATTCTGGCAGAGCCACTCCCAGCGATTCCAGCCGGTTCCGCGAAGTGTGGAGGCGGGATCCGTAAGCCGTTCCCAGTTGCGTGGCCAGGTGACTTCGGGCATCGCGGTAAGTGAATGCTTTTTCGCATCGTCACCGGGATTATACTGGCCGCATACTGTACGTGGATGAGGCCGACCACGATTGGTGAGGTCGGATTCTACATCGGTTTTGGTGGAGGACATATCGTGAGACGCACCCCAACGTTGATTTAGGAGTGTGGGTTCGGCGACGAAAGCCGCGTTACCGTAGCGATTCGGAACAGCTAACATGTACCGACCGGGACCAGTAGATATTTCGTTATTTTCTGTCATTTTGCCGAGATCATGACGGTATCGTGTGAGAGAACGATCGGGTGTATGCTGGCCTTTGAGCGTGTAGGTGGTCATGAATTGGGCCAGCGCTATCTCTGCAGCCATCCTCTAAGACATGCCGGTATTTCGTAGTAACTGGAAACTAATAGTTTTCATATAGTCCTGACATTATAATAGCGTTCAGATTTGTAGTAAGCAGCATGGGGTAGTGACTTTAGATGAATAATGACAGATTTGTTGATATTTGAGATATTGATAGAATCGGCGCGGCAGGACTGCATCGTTCACGCCCTAATCGTGGACTAAAGCGAGTGGTGTGCAGCCTCCTGCCCCTAAGATTCACACTAGAAGGCCAAGCGGTCAGACAAGAAAGACGCACCAAATCCGCCTATGGCGAAGGCAAAAGGCATTCGGTTTGTCCAAGCCCAAGAACCAGAAGCCGATGACAAACTTAGCGAGGCTGTAGGATTCGTTCGGGTCTAACCCGTATCGCTCACACACTCGTTCTTTATGGATCTTCATCTAATAAAAGATTTTATGCCATCAATACCCAACCAGACCCGAACCGTTCCAATAGAGATACACTATACCACCGTTCTGTAAAGCATTCCTATTATGGATGATGTCGGTCCCCGTCATTCCCGTGAGGTTGATGTCTCCGCCACCAGAGCCGTTTCCATTATGGACCACAACGAAGAATCCCTCATCCAATAGACCGAATCCCGTTGTGGTGAAGTTCTGTGTCGTCGTCCCCGTCAGAATAAATGTTTTACCTCGTGCGGTAGGAGTAAGGGCAATCGGTGTCGCTGATGACGCAATAACTTGTATCTGTTGTGTGTATAAGTCATTGCCGAACTGTCGGACAGTAAGCCAGTTTGTGGGAAGATTGCCGATGAGGGTCCCCGTCAGATTCGTGTAGATGTTCGCAAAGTAGAACAGTTGGGACGATGCGGGAACTGCGGCTTGGAATGGCGTGATCTGGGTTGCCGTTGAGGCTATGGCGATATTAAAGTTGTTTCTGGTCGCTGAAACCAGATTCGCACCCGTCGTATAAACATATCGGCTCGTGTTGTTTGCCTCTGTAGCATTGGTGTTCTGTATGATGCTGGTGGTCAAGTTCAAGTTTGCGTTTGTCCCTACAGTAATGAGTGCGACCGATGGAGTGGCGTTGCCCGACACACGGCAGTCTGTAAGGGATGTCAGTAGTCCCGCAGCACTATTGACGAGATTGAGAACCGCTCCTCCGTTTGTGATAAAGTTAGATTGATTTGCCTCTGGGAAAGCACCACCCGACATATTGACAACTAATCCAGTCCCGCTATGCGTCAAATCACTGAATATAATCTGAAATATCTGCCCAGACGCTACATTAATGATAGGCGACGCTCCTCCACTCATAGTAATACTACACGCATCTATCACCAGTTGATTTACGGTGGTTGTGGTTGCCCCCGTTGTGGAAAGTGATATGAGAGGTGCCGTAGCGGTAAAGTCTGTTGTGTATAGCCCGTTTTTGAGGTAAGTCCTCACACCTTGTCCCGAGATGCTAACTGCCGTTGTCGTAGCATTCTTTGCGAACACGGAAAGATTGTTGAGTGAGACTACATTTATTGTATTGACCGCTCCCACAAAGTTGGCTCCGTTGATAGACACAGAACCTCGTATTTGAACCCGCTTACTATCGTCAGTATCATCAGCCATACCGACGATGCTCACGGCGGGTAAGGTCAGTGTTAGGTTTATTGAGACATCTTCCAAATACTCGCCTACTGCGACGAATATAACCATCCCTGGTTCTTTTGCTGGAATAGTGGATGCGGGTTTCGTGAGTGCCTCGTTGATAGTGGAAAGAGGGTCTGTAATACTTCCAGACGCACCGACCCGCCCGTTCGTTGCGACATAATAGACGAAGGCGGGTTGAGTGATTATACCGGGTCCGGTCGCACCTGTTGCTCCAGTAGGTCCCGTAGCTCCAGTATCTCCAGTAGCACCAGTATCTCCAGTATCTCCGGTATCTCCAGTAGCACCAGTATCTCCAGTATCTCCGGTATCTCCAGTAGCACCAGTGTCACCCGTTGCTCCAGTGTCACCGGTAGATCCAGTATCGCCAGTAGCACCAGTATCTCCAGTATCTCCGGTATCTCCAGTAGCACCAGTGTAACCCGTTGCTCCAGTGTCACCGGTAGATCCAGTATCGCCAGTAGCACCAGTGTCTCCCGTTGATCCAGTGTCTCCAGTTGCTCCGGTGTCTCCCGTAGCTCCGGTATCACCAGTTGCTCCAGTATCTCCAGTGTCTCCAGTTGCTCCGGTGTCTCCCGTTGATCCAGTATCGCCAGTTGATCCAGTATCGCCAGTTGCTCCAGTATCTCCGGTATCTCCAGTAGCACCAGTATCTCCAGTATCTCCCGTAGCTCCAGTGTCTCCAGTATCTCCCGTTGATCCAGTATCTCCAGTAGCACCAGTATCTCCAGTAGCACCAGTATCTCCAGTAGCACCAGTATCTCC
>Ga0114960_10000575_pt1 | contig 30687 bp, 29 predicted proteins | sample C_130625_MF_Meta_FD_92637 | JGI IMG/M metagenome (GOLD analysis project Ga0114960, IMG submission 92637) | Freshwater microbial communities from Lake Croche, Canada to study carbon cycling - C_130625_MF_MetaG | ecosystem: Environmental > Aquatic > Freshwater > Lake | place: Lake Croche, Canada... | reverse complement strand
CACCTATAGTAACACATTCTATCCATCCACCACCAACGCTCCCACCAATGCAGGCGTTTTTGCCGTCTCCGCCAGCGTTGTTAACAGTAACTTCTTAGGCTCCAACAACGCCATCCTCACCATTTCACCTCTCACACCCGTCATTAGCATTTCAGCCACGAACTGGCCCTACAACGGGAATGCCCGATCGGTCAGCACTGCCATCACACCAAACGGCATTCCAGTCAGTATTACCTACGCGGGGTTATCCAATGCCCCGAGCCTTGCTGGCTGTTACCCCGTTCTTGCTTCCAATTCGTCCTCCAGTAATTGGAATGCCGCCAGCGCCACCTCTTCCATGACGATCTATGATCCGGTTTCCTCATGGCGTGTGTCCACTTTCGGCACCAGTAACAACAGTGGCATTGCCGCAGACACTGCCTCCCCATACGGGATCGGCCTTAATAACCTACAGGCGTACACCTTCGGAGTCGATCCTACCCTGCCGATCACCACCCCCCTGCTCGCTATTTCCAATACTGGAAGCAATACCCTGACCCTCTCCTTCCTCGCCCGCGCTGCTGGATCAGGAGTCGGATATGCAGGACTCACGCGCTACTACAATCTGGAGGCCACCACCAACCTCACCAATGCCCCCTGGAGCCCCGTCTCTGGTTACTCCAACATCCTTGGATCCAACCAAGTCATTTCCCTCTCCACCAACGCCTCCAGCGGACCCAAGTGGTTCTACAGACTCAAGGCTTGGTTGCAGTAGGCACGATGACAAAACCCTCTCCTCGGGCCACCTCTTCACTCTATATTGGAAGCCTATCGTTAAAAATGGTGCGCGATACAGGGTTCGAACCTGTGACCCCTACAGTGTCAGTGTAGTGCTCTACCGCTGAGCTAACCGCGCAAAAACTAGGGTTGAAAACATTATGAAAGAGAAGATCAGCAGTCAACGGCCTTTTAGCCTGACCGCTGACTACTCATTGGCCTCATTGACATTCTGACCCTCTTTGCTTGCGTCAGTAGAAACAGCTCCTTGCTTGGCGCTTTTTTTCGCTTTCTTGGCAGCTTTATCGGAAACGTCTAGGGAAGCACCAGTGGCCGGATTACTTTGAGCTGCTTTACGGGCTTTCTTGGCAGCTTTTTGTTCCGGTGAGTGTGCATGGCTTCCTGATCCATCACCCGGATCCACAATGCCCCCCGCTGGATTCAATTGGTCTAGCACTTCCTGAAGTTTCTTCCGTTCATAGATCGCAACCTCGTCTTTTGTATCTGCAGGGACCTTGGTCTCCTCAAAGGGAGCATTCTTCATGTCAAATAGCTCGCTTGCTTCGTTCAACTTCCAGCCCATATCCCGGTCATACCAATGCCTTCCAAGTTCAACAAAGATCGACTCGCGGGGCCATTTCTCGTTCTTTCCAAGTAACTGGGAGGCAAACCCCTTGCCATCAACAACAAGGTTATCCGGGAGTTTTGCCCCGGCGATCTCGGCGATCGTAGGGAAGAAATCCGTCAGGTTGATGAGACTCTTAGAGACACGATCTGCGGGGATTTCTCCAGGCCAGTTGGCAATGCAAGGCACCAAGGCACCACACTCCAGCATGGTGGACTTGTGACCCGAAAGAGTCTTCCCATGAATGGTTGATCGGTCCGCGTAGGGATGGGCCGTTCCATTGTCGCCTGCAAAGAAAATGAGCGTGTTATCCCTGATCCCCAGCCTGTCCAACTCAGCAATAAGATTGCCGACCAACTTGTCCATGTAAGCGATGTTGTCCCCGTAGAAGTCTTTGCTATCGGGAGCGCTGTCTGGCGTGGGCAGGATCTGCTCGTGGACATGGGACATCGCGTAGTAGACGTAGAAGGGGCCATTCTTGTGCTCGTTGACAAAATCAAAGACAAATTGCTGCATCCTGTCCGGAAGGTATTCCTTGTCATGAAGCGGCATCTCCTGCCCGTTGAGCGTGTAGGTTTCGGCTCCATGCTGAGTGTTCCAGTACTTGCCACTAGCTTGGAAACGAAGGTAATCGTCGAAGCCCCATTCGCTCGGCTGTAACGGGAGTTGATTCCATTTGCCGCACATGGCCGTGGTATATCCGGCCGACTTGAGGATCTTCGGGATCATCGTTTCGTTGGACGGTTTCAGCAGCTTACCGCTATCATTACCGGTCATGCCGGTGTGGTAGGCATACCTCCCGGTCATCAGAAGTGCCCGGGAGGGACCGCAAAGGGGAGCCGCATAGCAGTGCTCGAAAATAGTCCCTCCCTTGGCGAGCGCATCAATATGCGGGGTCTTGAACTGATCGGAACCGTAGCAACTCAAGTTTCCGATACCCAGATCATCAGCGAGGATAAAAATGATATTGGGCTTTTTTGAGGAGACTTGTTTGTCCAGCGGCTGTTCTGCGGCACTCAACGAAAGTACTAATGCTGGACAAAAGAGAAGGGCTAGGATGGCCGTTATACGCAGGTTCATTGTTGTAGGGGGAATAAAGTAGTTGGCTAGTATGAAAAGCGGATCAGAGTAAAAGTTGCGGACTTTATCTTAAAACCATAGCCACTCGCTCCGAATACCAACCCTAGAATTCAAAAATCGGAATCCGGGAGCCTGCCTAGTCATTATTCCGGAAGCCCCAATTTCTTGAGTTTCGGGGCGATCACCGCACGACAATAAGGCGCTTGCTTGTTATTGCTATAGTAGTCCTGATGGTAATCCTCAGCCGGGTAAAAGGTCTGGAGTGATTTAATTTCCGTCACGATGGGATCAGGAAAAAATGACTGGGCCTTTTTCTTGGAAGCCTCCGCTTGAGCGGTTTCCTCAGGACTTGATGTCAGGATAATCGAGCGGTATTGGGTTCCCACATCGGCACCCTGCCGATTCAAGGTTGTGGGATCGTGCGCCTTCCAGAAAAGATCCACCAGATAGTTATAGCTTACCTTGCTTGGGTCATAAGTGATCTGAATCACTTCGGCGTGGCCGGTGCGCCCCGTGCAGACTTGCTCGTAGGAGGGGTTGGGAGTGTTGCCACCCGCGAATCCCGACGTAATCTTGATGATGCCTGGAACGTTTTGAAAGACCGCATCGAGGCACCAGAAGCACCCCCCACCGAAGACGGCTGTAGCAGTTTTCTGAGGCACGGGAGAGGGGGGTGGTTCTGCAGTCACTACTTGAGCGAATACAACCGCAGAAAGGATGGAAAGGAGGAATGAGGATTTCATTGGTGAAATCTCCGCTTTCTTTCGAAAATTGCCAGATGAATCAGTGAAAGGATTTTTTCTGTGTTTTCCCTTTAGGAGGAAACCCTCCCTTATCACTTCGGTCATGACCGCCTCATCCGGATCCCGAGAAAACCAGTATACTCCAAGCGTGTGATCAGGCACCATGCAGCGCGAGAAAATCAATTTGTGATTACGTTTTCGCCCCAATTTGTCGTATCCGGAAAAAGATGCATCTGGAAGGTGTTGTGCGTGAGCGTGTTTCTGTTGTTACAGGAGGCTGCTTTTGCACAAATCCAACCTATCCAAGAAGGAGAGGGAGCCCCGAACGCTCAGCAGAGCCATCTCGATCACTTGCCGGAAACGCCGATAGCCACGAGCACGCTCACCCTGACCGATCCCTCGGGTGCCCTCCGCCCGCTTTCGGAATGCTCCGGGTCCTCCGCCACGGTCATCGTATTTCTTTATGCGACCTGCCCGCTGTGCCAGAGGGTTGCTCCGGTCTTGGAGAAACTTTGGAAGGAGAAGCAGTCTCGGGGCGTGCAAATTCTGGGGGTTTTTACCGATGGCACCTCGGTTGCCGACTTGGAAAAATTCAAAAAGGATTACAGCGTCTCTTTCCCTTTGTTTGTGGATAACGGGGGCAAGTTGGCCTCCGCACTCTCCGCCACGACGACTCCGGAGGCATTCGTTTTGGATCGGGATGCAAAAGTTCGATACATGGGCCGCATCAACGATCTTTATCAGGTCCGCGGAGTGCAAAGCCAAACTCCCGTGAGGGAAGATCTGCGCGAGGCGCTGAGCGATGTGGTGTCCGGAACTGCGGTGCATCTTCCCCGCACGCTTGCGGTGGGATGCGCGATCGTCCGTCAGGATCCGCTGCCGGCCGCAACTCCCGCCTCCCAGGAATCAATGATTACCTACCACAAGGATGTGGCCCCGATTTTACGCAACCACTGCATGATGTGTCACAGCGACGGAAATGCAGGGCCGTTCACCCTCACCAGTTACGATGATGCCGCGGATTGGATGAAGACGGGACTTAGGGAGATCAAGGCCGGGCGGATGCCGCCCGCCCAGGTGGAGAGCGACCTGGTAATCCGTAATGCCAACACGCTCAGCGCTGAGGAACTGGCGACGCTTGAATCCTGGATCAAGTCAGGGAAGCCCGAAGGAGACGAAAACTCTGCACCTCCGTTAGCCCCGTTACCCGATTTTTCCAAGTTTCAGGAAGACCTCGGTCCTCCGGACATCATTCTCGAGCAGGGAGAGCCGTTTCACCTCGGCCCAATGGGGAGCGATGTTTACCGCCATCTTGTTTTTATGCTCAACAACAGCGCAGACCTGCGCGTTCGCGCCATTCAGTTGCTTCCGTCGAACCGTGCAATCGTTCATCATGCGCTCATTGGATATCTACCTCATTCGGAAGCACAACAGGCTCTGCGTGACTGCGGCGGCCCTGGACCTACCTTCACTGTGGGTGATCAAGGGCCCGGATTTTGGGCCCGCCATGGGGTTGGATTCCGCATCCCGCCGCCCCGACCCGACGGCATGCCCCTCATTAGCTTTCTCAGTGCTTACGTTCCAGGCACGAGTGCCTACATGGCTCCCTCGGATGCCGATTTTATCATTCCTGCAGGGAGTGATCTGATTGCCCAGATGCACTATCATCGTACCGGAATCCAGGCCGAGGATTCGACCCGGATCGGTCTCTGGCTGCGTAAGGACGGAACGATCCCCCCGAAACAGATGAGTATCCGTTTTCTCCATGGGGACTTTGTGGTGATTCCCGCTGGGATCAAGAACATGAAGGTCAGCGGGGAGTGGGCGGTACCAGAGGATTGCATGATCGCCGGCATCGCCCCCCATGCACACCTGCTGGCCCGGTCCATGGATGCGACAGCCATTCTGCCGGACCAAACCCGTTTCACGATCGCAAAGGTCCCACATTGGCAATATGAGTGGCAGCAGCCGTACTTTTTCAAAGAGCCTCGTTTTTTGCCCAAGGGAACCAAGATCAGGTTTTCTGCCATCTATGACAACAGTGCGGCAAATCCGAAAAATCCATTCAGCCCCCCCAGGCCCGTTTTCCTGGGAGAATCAACAACGGATGAAATGTTGCTTCCATGGTTGCTTCTCACCGCGGACAAGACGATTGATCCGAAGGGAAACAGCGGGTTTCCAGAGTTTGGGGCTTCGGTAATCCGGGGGAATCTTTTGCGGGATTTGTACACCGATCACCTACCCTTTGAGGTGCAGCCAGACGGCAGCGTGCTCCGTACGGGAGCAACCACTGGGGATGGAAAATATTACCGCTTCAAGAAACCCCTCGACCCCACCCTGCCCCCCTCCGCCTACGAAGACCAACTGCCATGACAGCAACCCCACACGACACCTCTTCCTCTATTCCCGCAGGAAGCCTCTCTCTCAAAGTGGAGGGACTCGCCGTCTCCACCGGCAATTACGGCAACGAGTTACTCAAAGACATCACGCTCTCCGTGAAGCCTGGCGAGTTTGTCTGCGTGCTCGGGCCGAGTGGTGCCGGAAAGACCACTCTGGCACGCACCCTGCTCGGGCAATTGACGCCCAGCAAAGGGGAGATCCACTTCGGATCGCTTCGCATAAGCGGCGACTCCGAACTTCTCACCGGGTTGGTCGGTTACGTGCCCCAAAAGGAAATCGTTCATGATGAACTCCCGGTTGGCAGGGCTTTGCACTATGCAGCCAAACTGCGGCTACCTCCCTCCTTGAGCAAACAGGAGATCGCGGAGCGCATCCATGGCATCGAGACAGATGTGGGGATTGCGCACCTGCACGACACGCCGGTCGGAAATCTCTCCGGAGGAGAGTCGAAGCGAGTCAGTCTCGCCGTGGAACTGCTTTCCTTTCCGCGCATCCTGATTGTCGATGAGGCAACCAGTAGCCTCGATCCAGCCAGTGATGCCCGGATCATGCACCTCCTGGCCGAGTATGCGAAAAAATACTCCATCACGCTTCTTTGCATCACGCACCACCTTGAAAACGCCAAGCTTGCCGACCGGTTGCTCATCCTTGCCTCCGGACATTTGGTCTGGTCGGGTGGCGTGAAGGAGGCGTTGAATCACTTTGGCGTCCATCGGTTGTCGCAGATCTACCTGCTCCTCGAGGATCATCCCGTCGAGCAATGGGTCAGCCTGCACAATGCTGTTCACCCTCATGAAGACGACGCTCGCGATGCTGCAAAGGACGAACCTCCACGCGAAGCCGAGTCGCTCCAACCTGCCGTGCGACCTGGGTGGATCCGTCAGTTCAGTGCCCTGCTGCAGCGGGGATTGGAGGTCCTCTTCCGCGACAGCCGCTCGCTTGCGTTTCTGATCGCCGTTCCGCTGGTGATGGTGGCGTTTGCTTACTTAGTGTTTGCCAAAGAGAATTTTGCCCAGAAATCGATCGTTTCCAGGCCATTGGAACCTAGGGAAATCGAGTTGGCCGGACAGCTTTGGGGTCACACATTACGTGCCCTAGCCTTGTCCGAGGGTTTTGAATCGGAAGACATCAGCATTCCCGCCCAAATCCGTGTCTTTTTGGACAAGGAGCCTGACATGGAGAAGCCACTCCGGTCGCCAGAAACGGCGGCCTTGGTGAAGAGGGCTCTTTCCGGTTGTATTCCCGTCATTCCTGAAAAGGAAATTACTGATCCGTGGCCGACCTGGAAGTTTCGTTTCACGGTTTTGTTTGGAATTCTCATCCTTGGGTTCCTTGCCGGCTTGTCGGAGATCGTGAAGGAGCGCCCCATTGTCGAAAGAGAGTCTGCTAACGGCGTTAGAACAAGTGCCTACATTGCCGCAAAATTTGTTCTCCTCGGAGTGGTGCTGGCCATCCAGATTGTTCCAGGGGTCTGCTTGCTTCAGGAAACGTTCCGACTGACTGCGGCAGGGTCGCATTTGGGAGCCCTCGTGCCGTTCCTTATCGTGGGTTGGCTCTCCGCGATGGTCTGTGCCGGCATGGGCCTTGCCATTTCAGGGCTTGTGAAGACCCGGGAACAGGCCCTGTTGACTCTCCCTTTGCTTATTCTGCCCCAACTGATGCTGGGGGGATTGTTGATCTTCATGACTGGAGGGGTGCTTACAATGGTTGCCAAACTTTTTATTCCCGCATTCTGGGCCTTCCGGGGAACCATCGACTACATCGCATTGAATTTCCCCTTCCCCGTCTACGATATCGGTGAGCATTTTACGACCAGACAGGCAATAACCGCTCTCTCATTCCAATTGGCGGGAGTCATGCTGCTGGCTTATCTGGTGCTTGTATGGAGTCTGCATAGGCACTTTTTGCGAAAAGGAGATTGAACCTGAAACTGAGGACGAGTACTAGAGCGGTCATTTGACCCTAAGTCGCCGGCAACTTATCCCGTTTGCGGGCGCTTTCTTGGGCCGTTGAGCAGAGTGCCGATCCAAGTATATCGGACCAGCCATCGGTAGGAGGTGAGTAACAGGATGATAACAATAACCATCACCATAAGGAACTTGAGAGAGGGAGGCCATGGCAGAAGCACCACAGCGATCTGGATCGCCAGAACCAGCGGAAGATGAGCTAGGTACATCCAGTAGGTTGAGTCGGAAAACCATCGGGCTCGGTAGCCGAGGTGACTGAAATAACGGCAGAAGAATCCCATGACGCCGAGCGTGACGACCCAGGCGTAGCCGCACTGGACGAACGATCCGACTCCACGGTCACCGATCAGTAGGAACGCCGATGGCAACAGGATCAGCAACCCAGTCGGAAGTAAGATCTGCCACCCTCTCCCCATCCGAGTTTCCATGCCGTCACGTGAAAAAACAGCAGCACCAAACCAGAAAAAAAGCCCGTAGTAGAGTAGAAGATGGGGAGGTGGAAGAGGGCCCAACCAGGCATCGGATCCGAGCGGAATCCCCATGAAGGCCTGGGGCACTAGGGTCAGAGGAGGAATCCACCAGAGAAACTTCCCCGAGGGAGAAAACCCGGCCCGGACAGCCAAAGAGAGTCCCGCAACTAGCCATAGCAGAAGCCATAGGAACCAGAGGTGGTCGAGAACCATCTTATCGAAGAGATGCAGGGAGTAGCCGTTCACACGGATCAGGAAATGGTCGGAGACAAGGAACGCCCTGTATTGCGCGGAGACCCGGTCGAACCAGGAGGCAAACGACAGAGAGCCTTTTGGCTGGGTGAGAACAAGGAGTGTCACGTGAATATTGCGGCGGAGTTCCGGTTCTGGGGGAAGTGTCAGCCCAAGTTTGGCGGCAGAATCTCTCTTCCATTCCAGCATCATGGCGCAGAGGCCCAGGGGAGTGCCTCCGGTCTTATTTCTGACTGAAGGATCTGCCCCATGTTCAAGGAGTATCCGGACAGTGTTGGGATGGCAGAACATAGCTGCGTGATGGAGAGGGGTGTTTCCATCCGTATCCTTCCATTTGAGATCCGCCCCATGCTCCAACAACAGCATGACCGCTTTTTCGTTTCCTGAGAGAGCTGCCCAACTCAGAGGCGTGAGTCCGTAGTACGGGTCCTCCTGATTGACGGATGTCCCCATGTCGAGCTGGCGGATCAACGCCGCCTGATCGCCCTTGAGAATGGCATTCACAAGGAGACTCCGCTCAGCGGGAACGGGGGCATGCAGCATCCGAGCCTCCTTTTTGATGAGATTATAAACAGGGACAATGGTGATCAGGGCAAGTAGCAGCGGAAAAAGAATTCTCTGAACCCGCTGACGGATCATTCCGCCAAGGCCGTGCCGCTGGAGGATGAACATCGTGAAGAAGCCGCTGATTAGGAAAAACAGCGGCATACGGAACATGTGGATCGCCGCATAGGGAATAAAGAACAAGCCGTTCTGCCGGGTGTCCTGAACGGGCCACGGGGTCGGGATGAAACTCAGTAAGGCATGCAGAACGATACCGAGGATCATTGCCACACCGCGAAGGGCATCGAGGTCAGTCCGTCTGGAGGGATCTGAAGTAGGTGTTCTGCTCTTGGAATGCAAATCACTCATGGGCGAATTACAAAAATTCTCGTCACCGAAAACCACACTCAATCACAAGATCTCAGGGTTTCGTGGTTTTTGGCAGAACGATAACAGGCATCCGTTTTTCCCCTGTCGCATTGGGTGCGAGCGGTGCTCCATCAATGAAAACATCCATCTGCTGGCCGACATAGACAGGCACCTTGGTCTTATCGAATTGGTAGATCACCTGGAGAACCCGGGTATCGACGCGCTCGGTACTATCTCCGGTAAGTGACTTCTTAGTGGTCACATAGGGTTCGATACGAACGAAGTGTAGGGGAATTGGGTCGGACCGCATCCCTTTGATATAGGCTACTGCCGGTGCTCCAGCACGCACCCGAGAAGCACTATCCTCGTCAACATCGACACGAAGTTGCAAACGCTGGGTTTCGCCAAGTAAAAGGGATGGAGTGTTCGGATCGGACGGAGAAACACTCGCATACTCCCCCTCGTGCATGTTCTGCCGCAGGATCTCACCGTCCCGCGATGCCCTCACGGTCAGCAGATCAAGAACGACCTCCGCCTGGTCGAGTTGAGCCTTGCCCAACTCCAAATCGGCTTTGGTCGTGGCTAATGCCGTTTCGGCAGATCTCGCCAGGTAATATTTACGAAGTCTGTCATCCTCGCTGACCACGGCCTTCTCCCGGAGTTTTTCAATACGGTCGAAGCTGTCCTGCCTGTCCGCCAGCATAACCTCGGCTTCGTGCACTTTTGCCTCGAGCAGAGCGACTTGGGCCTTTTGCGTGATCACCTTTGCTGCGGCATCACGCGTATCCTGGCGAAACAGTGGATCGCCCTTTTTCACGCTGTCCCCAACCTTTACGTAGATATCCGTGATCAGACCAGAAATGAGCGGTGCCACGTCAACGTTCTCATCGACGGCTTCAACAATCCCGCGACCACCGATGGAGTCGGCGTAGGGAGCCCGCGATGGCTCAACAAGCGGGATCGGAGTCGGAAGCGGCTTTTTGAGTTTGAAGACAAGCAGCGAAGCCGCACCCATCCCAATCAGGGCAAGAAAGATGGTAATATGTTTAAGCATGGCGGTATTCGGTGGCGGGGCAGCTTTTCACAACCCTGCCATCTTCCATCTCTGCAATCCAGTCGGCGAAGGGAAAAATCCTGCTGTCGTGAGTGACAACTATCACGCAACGGTCGGGGGCACAGGCACTCTTTTTAAGAAGTTCCAAAGCGTGGTGACCGGTCTTGGCATCAAGTGACGCAGTAGGCTCGTCGCAGATTATTAGGCGGGGATCGTGGACTAGGGCCCTGGCGATTGCAACGCGCTGCTGCTGGCCACCGGAGAGTTGCTTGGGGAAGGAGTGAAGGCGCTTGCCGAGGCCGAGATTCTCAAGGACGTAGGCCGCCTTCTCTTCCGCCTTACGGTATGCCCATCCCTGCAGGATAAGGGGTATGGAAGCGTTCTCCATAAGGGTGAGCGTCGGGATCAAGTTAAACTGTTGGAAAATGAACCCGACGTTACGGCTCCTAAAACCAGTAACCTCCGCGTCGCTCATGATTCCCAGATCGTTGCCAAAGACCTCGATACGACCTGAATCAATTTCCATTGTTCCGCAGATAACACTCAGCAGGGTTGTCTTCCCACATCCGGACGGCCCCACGATCATGGTGAGCTGTCCTGCGAGCGCCTCGAAGGATACGTCACGAAGGGCGTAGGTCGGCGTGTCGCCGTTGGGAAATGTCTTGGTGACTTTCTCTACTCGAACGGCAACGACTGGCGAGTCTTGCGTTTTCGGATGGTTCATTTGAAGACGACGGCCGGTTCCAGCTTCGCGATCTGTCGCAGGCCAACTAAGGCAGAGAAGCAGCAGATAAGCATGATAATGCCAGCCACCGCAACGGGCACTTGCCAAGGCATGAAAAAAGGGGGGGTCTCGAGTTTGAGCACCTTGAGTCCGAAGATGGTAGTTAATCCAGCGCCGATCCCAAAACCCACAAAGCCGACCGAGAACGACTGCAAAAAGACCATGGCCGTTAAGATGGGCATGCGGGCTCCCATGGCCTTTAGCGCCGCCAGGTAGCGGAGGTTATCGAGGATGAAGAGGTAGAAAGTCTGTCCGGCAATGGCTATGCCAACGATCATCCCCATGATCACCACGGTGCCGAAGGAGATTGGGATACCGGTGTTCTTGATGTACCACCATATCGTCGTCCAGAAGAGGTCGTCTCGGGCAAAGGCACGCAATCCCGGAACACCGCTGATCCGCGTGGCAAGTTCCTTCGGAGAAACACCGGGTTTTGGTTCCACCAGCACGCAACTGAGCATCTTGCGCTGTGGTTTGGCGAACTGGAGCGCCCGGTCGTAGGTGGTGAAGACGTAGGGTTGAGCAAGGAAGCTCCGGTTTTCGTGGCAAATGGCGACGACCTCAGCCCGCTTGTCATTAATTTCGAAGGATGTGCCAATATCTATTTTGATACCCTTTTTGCGGTATTTTTCGACGCCAACCTGATCGATGATCACGGCATCGGGGAGTCGTAGATCCTCAATCCGCCCTTTGAGGATTTCCATAGGTCTGCCGACGAAGGTCGCAGTATCAAGTCCTGTCAGTTGGACATTCTGGAAGGAACCGTCCCCCAACCGTGCCTGTTCGATCCCCAGATAGAGCGGAACGGCCCACTCCACACCCGGAACGCTCCGCACGCGGGTCACCTCGATCTCGCGAAGCGGGATCACTTCGTTGACTTGCTCCACCTTAGCGTCGAAGACCCAGACCCTCGCATCGATATTTCGCACGGTTGCAGTGGTCCATAGCATAATGCCACAGAAAACCGATGACTGTTGCGTCATCAGTAGAGAGCAGAAAGTCAGCCCTACCACGAGCATCACGTACTTTGCCTTGTCACGGAAAAGCATGAGGAGAGCAATACGAAGCATGAGGAGTATGACTTTTAGCAGTTTAGGCTGAAGGCTGTCAGTTCAGAACCCATGGCACATACATTATCGCCTATTTCCAAGTTGCCTCGCTGCGTATTTCGCAAGCATGTCGTATTCCAGATTCACGCGGTCACCGGCCTTCAGGTCACCAAGATTCGTTTCCCGAAGCGTGTGAGGGATGATCCAGAGTCCGAAGCGATCATCTTCAAGCGAGGCTACGGTGAGTGAAACTCCATTCACTGCGACCGATCCCTTTTCGATAAAGTAGCTGGCGCCACCGGATGGTATCATGATCACAAGATTCAGATCGTCGCCCTTGGCATCGACTTTAATAACCTCAGCCGTCGTATCGATATGCCCTTGGACAAAGTGCCCTCCGAAGCGCCCATCAGCACGGAGAGCCCTCTCGAGATTCACACGGGCAGCGGGGCTTAGGACCCCTAAATTGGTTCTGTTGAGGGTCTCCACAAGAAGGTCAAAATGAGCCTCCCTCTCGTCCCGATCCGTTACGGTAAGACAGCAACCGTTGACGGCCAGACTCTCCCCAAGGCTGAGGAATCCAGCCATCGGGGTCTCTAAAGTCAGACGTGCAGCATCACCGCGCTTCTCAAACGAACGAACGGTTCCAACCGATTCAATAAGTCCCGTAAACATCCTGACAGGCTATCTGAGAAACAACCAACCCGCCAGAGCTAGGACAGGCAGCAGGATCGGAAGAGCGTAACGAAGAATATAACCGAAGAAACCTGGTGTCATGGCCCCCGACTCCGAGACGATGCTCTTGACCATGAAGTTCGGGCCGTTACCGATATACGTCATCGCTCCGAAAAAGACGGCACCCAAGGAGATAGCGATGAGATGTGCGGGGTCTTGGGTTGCCACTCTTAGAACATCATGGGGATTACCGAGCGTGCCCCCCTGAAGTCCTAGTTCCACAGAAAGAAAAGCGAGGTAGGTTGGCGCATTATCTAGAACGGAAGAGAGGATTCCGGTGAAATAGTAGAAGTGAAGCGCACCCATCCCAAAGGAGGAGGCCAGAGCGGTTGCATGATGCTCCAGATAATCCAGCGCCGGGATCATCGTGGCGAAGATCCCGAGGAATAGCCAGGCGACCTCCCGGATTGGAGCGAGCGAGAAGTCATTCATCTCGTGAATCTGGCGGGGAGTAATGCACCATGAGAGACCGGCAGCACCTGTCATGACGATCTCACGCCAAGGAGAGGGAAGGAAAACCCCTAGGAGGATGGCACCCAAGGGAAGAAGATTCACAAGGCCCTTAATGCCCCATTTTTCTTTAGAGGTCTCTTTGTCACGAACTGGCCGGGGAGCTCGCAGAAAATTTTTCCTGTCGATGAGGTAAAAGATGACTCCTAAAAGGCCTACCACAAGAAGCCACGGCCTCCAGAGATGCTCCAGCGTCCACCAAAAGGGGACCCCCTTGAGGAATCCCAAGAAAAGCGGAGGGTCTCCGATCGGAGTCAGGGCTCCACCGACGTTCGAAATTAAGAAGATAAAGAAAACGGTATGAAATCCCGTTATCCGATACCTGTTCATTCGAATCCAAGGACGGATGAGGAGCATCGAGGCACCGGTGGTGCCGATCAGGTTGGCCAGGATCGCCCCGATGACAAGGAAAAGGAGATTCCTTCGGGGCGTAGCCTCTCCTTTGACGCTGATGTGAATGCCTCCCGCAGCAATGAAGAGCGAGGCTAAAAGAATGATGAAACTCGCATACTCGTGCAGAGCCTCAAGAAGGCGGTTGCCGGCATGAAGAACGAGCAGGTAGTAGAATACAGTGGTGCTTCCTAGCACCACCGATACCTTGGGGTAATGGCGCTCCCACCAGTGGTGAGCGAGAAAGGGCATCAGCGCAATGGCTGCCAACTGAAGAATAAAAGGCACCATCAGAAGCGGCCCGGAAAGACCGGTTTGAGGTGGAGTCAACAGCGGCATCTTTCTCTTTTTTTCATGGACATCACACTATTCGCGAGCAAATTCAATCTTCTTGCATCGCAATCATCAGCATCAATTTTCGAATATCCCGCTGCTAGCGGGATTGATTGGACTCGCACTGACTCTTTCCATGGTTGGATGCGCCTCTGTGAGTGTCGGCAATATCTCAGCAAAAGGAACTCCCCCAAAAAGATTGCCCTCTAAAATCTTTGTGCAGGAATTCTCGGCGCCTCTTGAAAATTTCCGAGTCGATCGGAGTAAAAACGATCTTGAGACCTTTGTGAAAAACGAACGGCGGGCCCTAGCACAGAACATCGTTCAACAAATGAGCAAATATCTGGCACCCGCCGAGGTACTTCCTCAAGATGGGAAGATGCCTCGCGGCAACTACTGGCTCGTGAAGGGTGAGTATGATCGGGTCAACCAAGGGAGTCGCCTGCTAAGGGCACTCATTGGCTTCGGAGCCGGCGGCACAAAGTTGGAGACTTCCGTCAAAGTGTTGGATCTCTCCGTCAAAAAACCGATCCCGTTCTTCACCCTGATGAGTACCGGGGGCTCTGGCATGACCCCGGGTGCTGTGGGGGCCTTTTCACCCGCAGTGCCTCTCTTCGTGACGGGCGCAGTGGTTAATGCCGGGGGTGGGTCGCTTTCCGGTCTCTCAATCGACCGGAATCGCACGGCCCGCGAAATCACGGCGGCTCTCTCCGAATACTGCTTCCTCAACCACCTGATCATCGAGAGAAGAACGCGCAGGCCCAAAAAACTTGGATTATTACCACCTTTCCAGCGTCCCGATTTCTTTGTTCCTAAAAAAGGGCTGTAACCAGCCTTTCCAAGGTTGGCCAGATCTGATTGTATCATCCGCTTGCGGTTTGAAATTCCGCCTATCGAATCCAATAATCCGTCCATCAATTTCCCATGACCACAACACTGCGCAAAACCAAAATCATCTGCACCCTGGGCCCGGCAACGGAATCTCCCGAGCGACTTCGGGAGATGATCCTCGCGGGAGCAAATATTTTCCGCCTCAACATGAGTCACGCCCAGCATGACTGGGTTCGTAAGATCGTCCCCACCATCCGCGCGATTGCCGCGGAGTTGGACATGCCCGTGGGCATCCTGCTCGACACACAGGGACCTGCTGTTCGCACGGGAGATCTTCCCACCAAGTTGCCACTCAAGGTTGGTGACATCATGGAGTTCACGGTTCGCGGGGCACGAAGCGAGGAACTTTATTCCGTCAACGTCAACTACGACGGCCTGATTGACGACATTCACGAGGGTGACACCGTCCTTGTTGATAACGGCGTCATTCATCTCAAGGTTCTTTCCAAGATTAATAATAGGATCCGCTGCGAGGTACTCACTCCGGGTGAACTCGGTTCCCGCCGCCACATCAACCTCCCCGGGGTTAAGGTCAATCTCCCTCCCCTCACCGAGAAGGATCTCGCAGACATCGCCGTGGGTGCCGAAGTTGGCATCGATTTTGCAGCTCTGAGCTTCTGCCGCGAACCCTCTGATGTGGTCGAGATGCGCCGCGTTCTTGCCGAGCACGGGAGTCAGGCCCGGGTCATCGCGAAGATCGAGGATCAAAGCGCCGTGAAGATCATCGACGACATCATCAGGGAGACCGACGCCGTCATGATCGCCCGAGGCGATCTGGGCATCGAGTGCCCGATGGAAGAGCTCCCCATCATCCAACGTAAGATTCTTAAGAGCGCCCTCAAGATCGGAAGGCAAGTCATCGTGGCCACCCATATGCTCGAGTCGATGATTGAGAATCCGGTGCCCACCCGCGCCGAGGTCACCGATGTCGCCAATGCTGTCTTCGAACAGGCAGACGCGATCATGCTCAGCGGTGAAACAACCGTCGGCAAATACCCGGTTGAGTGCGTCAAGGTCCTCGACAGGATCGCCAGACGGATCGAGCGCAGCGGTAGCGCCCATTTCGCAGAGCAGACCTCGCTCATCAACCCTCGTCAGAAGACGGCACACTCCGGCGTTGTACTGGCCAACTCCTTCGCTAAGGCATCCCTTGCCGTTCTGACACCTCAGGGCCACATGGCTGATTACACCAGCCACATCCGTCCCGAGCATGCGACGATCTACGCAATCACCCCGTCCACAGTCACAGCAGGCCACCTCACTCTAAACTGGGGAACGCTACCCTTGGTCATGCCTTTCGGAAAGACTCCGGAGGAATCGGTTAAGAAGGCCGAGGAACTCTTGATTTCCCGTGGACTCCTGAAAAAGGGTGAACAACTCATTGTCATGAGCGATATCATCGAAGGAGACGAGAAATTCGACTCTATTCAGTTGAGGACCATCTGATTCGCTTCGAAAGGTCTCACAATAAAAAAGGAGGGCACGGTTTACCGTCCCTCCTTTTTTGTGCCCTGAATGAATTCTCTCAGCAGCAGTAAGCACCAGCACTGAGCTCTTTAGGCAAGAACTCCATACTAGCCGGCGCTCCCGGTGCAGGCCCTTTATTTCGGGGCATTAACCCAGTCGATAAACCCCTTGGGACCACCCGGGATATAGCCGCTCTGCTGCTTGATGATTTTTCCCTGAGGATCAAGCAGGACCAAGGTGGGAAATCCCTGCACCTGATACTGCTCCTGAAGTTGATCGTTCTGTTTCTTGATTGCTGACGGGAGCGTCTTGCCCTGTGGAAAGTCAACCTCGAGGAGCACCAGGTTCTTATCGGCAAAATCCTTGAAGGCCGGCTGATTAAAGGTCTCCTTCTTGAGCTTGATGCACCATCCACACCAGTCGCTTCCCGTGAAATCCAGGAGAATATTTTTGTTCTGCATTGCGCCATCGGCCAAGGCCGCCTTGTAGTCATCCCCCCAACCTCCGGCAAAGGCGGGAGCTATTGCGATTAAGAGAAATGCATAGAGGGAAAGGAACTGTCGGAGTGATTTCATCTCCCTTCATTCATTCAAGCCGTGATGCCTTGCAATGATAAATTCCACGTCACGCCGTTTCAGCCACTCCCCCAACCCTCCACTGTGGAGAGATTTCCAAACCCAAGGGGCTCGATTTCCCCATCCGGAGGTGATGCATGGCGGCGAAGGCCATCATCGCGGCGTTGTCCGTGGTGAGTTCAGGGGCTGGCAGATGGAGTTGCCAGCCCTTTGCGGTGCAGAGTTCCTGAAGTCCTGTACGCAGTGCGTGATTGGCCGACACACCACCGGAGACAGCCACTTGGGATAGCCCTGACATCTCAACAGCCCGTGCTGTTTTCTTCAGTAGCACCCCCACGATGGCATGCCGTACAGAGGCACAGAGATCGGCCAAACCTTGTGAGGATTGCGCTAATTCGGGATTTTTCTCTAGAAAGTAGCGGACCGAGGTCTTTAGTCCGCTGAAGCTGAAGTCAAGATTGCCACGCTCCATGAGTGCCCGAGGAAAGTCATAATTGGAGGCGTCTCCTTGCCTTGCGAGCCTGTCGACCTCAACGCCACCCGGATATGGCAAGCCCAACAGTTTGGCCACCTTGTCAAAGGCCTCACCGGCAGCATCATCCAGCGTCCTCCCGAGAACATGATAGCTACCCGCCTTCCTGACCTCGGTGAGTTGGGTGTGACCACCACTCACCAGCAAGGCGATATGGTGGGGAATCTCTTCCTCACCCATGAAGGGAGACAGGAGATGCCCCTCCAGATGGTTGAGTGCCAGGTAGGGAATCCCAAGCGCCAGCGCAAATCCTTTGGCATAAGAGGCCCCTACCAGAAGCGCGGGAGCCAGACCGGGGCCGGAAGTCGCTGCCACAGCACCGAGATCGGAGGGTGTGATACCTGCCAACTGCAGGGCCTGACGCACCAAGGGATCGACCGCCATGAGGTGATTGCGTGAGGCCACCTCGGGCACGACCCCGCCGAATCTGGCATGCTCCTCCGCCTGCGAGGCTATCAGACTTGATAAGATCACGCCCGGCGGTCGGAGGATAGCCGCAGCGGTCTCATCGCAAGAGGACTCGATCGCTAGTACGGGGGAGTGCATGTCAAATGGCTTCATGACGCATGCATGGTGGACATGGGTATCATCAGTTGTTCAAACTTTTGAGTTAGTAAGCTCGGATTGTTTCTCATCAGTTGTTCATGATGCCAAAGCGATTTTAGGAGCACCGAGGCCACATGGGTTCGATCCAAGAGGATCCCAGACGACATAGCCAGTGATCCGGCCCGATCCCGTAACTCCAAGGGAAAGTCTTCCATCGTATGGTTCACATTGATCCCGATTCCAACCACGGCGAATGGTGATTTTCCACCCCTCGTCTCCACCAGGACACCGGCCACCTTCCTCCCCCTTATCAGGACATCGTTCGGAGCCTTGATCACACAGCCGAGGATCTCAAGTTGCTTGAGCAGTTCCACGATGGCAACGGCTGCAAATGCTGAAAGCGAAGGGATCGTGGCATCATTGATCTCCAGACGGAGGAGCAATGAAAACGAAAGCCCCACCCCCGGGGTCGTGGACCATGGACGGCGAAACTGCCCCCTCCCCGCCGTTTGATGTTCCGCGAAGAGAAGCGACCCATTCGGTGATCCGGATTCGCCCATCTGAAGCATCTCATCATTGCTCGAGGTCGTCTCTTTCATCACCGTTACGGGAACTCCCCAAGGAGAGCCGTCACTCAGGATTCCCGCCTCCAAGGGAGAAAAAACGTCAAGAGACATGATCAGCGGAAACCAGATCCAGTGACAGGTCGGCGTTTGATACTGAATGGGTGAGAGCACCAACCGAGATCCGGTCCACACCAGTCTCGGCAATCGAACGAAGAGACTCGAGCGTGACACCGCCGCTGGCCTCCAGCAGAACACCGGTAGCCATTCTAGAGCGCAAATCCACAGCCCGGCGCATCATCTCCAGTGTCATGTTGTCGAGAAGGATGACATCAATCCCGTTCATTCCCAGTAGACGCTCCACCTGTTCCAGCGTATCGGCCTCGATCTCGAGGGCCATTCCGGGATTCTCTACTCTGATTCGATCAATCGCAGGGAGTAACAAAGCAAGATCACCAAGGGCAGCGAGGTGGTTATCCTTCACCAGTACGGCATCATACAGGCCCATCCGATGATTCACACATCCGCCCGCTTTCACGGCATCCTTCTCCAGTTTGCGCCATCCAGGCGTCGTCTTTCGCGTATCGAGAAGTTGTACCTTAGTGCCTCGGACCTCATTGGCATAGCGACGGGAAAGAGTGGCTATCCCGCAAAGGTGTCCCAGAAAGTTAAGGGCCGTCCGTTCAGCGGATAAGATAGATCGTGTGGAACCACTCACCTCGATCAATGTCCCTCCTTCCTCCATGCAATCTCCTTCCGAGCATCGAAGGGTAACCTCAAGATTGGGATCAATCCGCAAGAAGACCTCACGGGCCACCGACATGCCTGACACAACACATGGTGAGCGGGCGACAATCCGGCCTTGCGACTTTGAGTCGATCGGAATGAAGACCTTCGTGGTGACATCCCCGGCCTGACCGAGATCCTCCCTCAAGGCAATCTGAATGAGATCATTTTCCCCGGATCCGGGAGTGCTCATGCGATGGATGAAGTTATGCCGCCTCAACGGAGGCAGTCACTGACTCGTGAGTTTCAGAGATCGCCTCCAGACCTAGCAACTCACGTTGCCACGGAAGGAGCACGGGTGCCTTCGGGTCTCCCGCAACAGCCTCCAAGGCAGCCTTCGGAGCGAGAATGGAGGGATCCAGATCGATCTCACGCGCCACTTTGTCACGATGATCCCGGAGTTTGTTGAAGCGATCGACCTGCTCCTTGGTGGAGCGGATTCTCACGCCACGGATCACCTGAGGCCATTCTGCTTCAGAGAGATTCAATGCCGAGGTCAGGGCTTCCTCCATCCTATCTGAACGCTGTTGCGGCAGGCGGGGACGTGAGAATCGACCGCCACGGGCGGCATCTCCGGCCAACTTCAGAAGATTCTCATTCGAGAGGACGTGAAAGGCCGGGCGATCCCAGAGGCGTGCTTCCGAGTCGCGCCAGTGCCAGAGTGCACGCAGTACCGCCCACCCCCGCTGGTCAAGCATGGCATACCCCGTGATGCGCCAGAGATTCTCCTCGTCCCGTTGACGCGTCTCCCTGGTTCCCTTCACCATCCTGTCCCTGGACTGCCGATACCACTCGAGTCGATTCAGTTCCTCCAGACGGACCTCAAGGATACTAGCTAGCTGGGGAAGGTAGCGGACGTCGTTGAGCGCATACTCGACCATCTGGTCGGAGAGTGGTCGCTGCGCCCAGTTGGCCTTGCGGGAAGCCTTGGAGAGGGTGATACCGAAATATTTTTCCACCAAGCCGGCAAGTCCGAGTTGAGGCTCCCCGCAGAGCCTCGCGGCGATCATCGTGTCGAAGATATCCTCGTCGGGAAACTCACCAGAGCGACGGAGAAGGCGAAGATCGTAGTCGGCGTCGTGAAACAGAATCCGCTTTCCGCGCAAGGCGCTGAAAAACTCTTCCATGGGAAGCCCGGCCAGGGGATCGATAAGCCGAAGATCTTCCGCTAGGCCCGTCTGCGGCTCCTCACCCCATCCACTCTGGATTAGGCAGAGCTTCTCAAAGTAGCAGTGAAGACTGTCTGCTTCCGTGTCGAGAGCCACACTCTTCTGCTCGGAAAGGCGCGAAAGGTATTCGCGGAATGCGGGCTCTGCGGCGATCAAGGCTCCGCGATGAAGGTTGCGGTGGTCGGAATCTCTCCGGCATGCCGGGCACGGGGCTCGCGCACCTCGGTGTTGCCATCAGTGGGGATGGTCACGAAGGGGCCTCCCGCCAGAGGTGCAACCTCTGTGAATGCCACATCGGGCACATCAGTTGGGATTCCCTCTAGCGGGAATTCCTTGCGCAGAGGGTGATAGGGGTACCCTTCCCACATCAGGATGCGGCGCAGATCGGGGTGATTGCGGAACTTGATCCCCATCATGTCCCAGACCTCGCGCTCGTGCCAGTTAGCCGTGGGCCAGATGTCGCAGACCGTGTCGACCTCAGACTCATCCTCTCCAGTCGTGCACTTGAGACGGAGGTGGGTTTTATTTGCGAGCGAGTAGAGCTCGTAAACAACCTCAAAACGGGGGTGACTGCCGTAATGATCGACACTGCAGAGATCGGTGAGCATGTCGTATCCAAGAGAATCGCGGCAGAAAAGCGCAACCTCGTGAAGACGGGTGGCATGGACGGAGAGAGTGGTTTCCCCACGGAACTCCTTCCTGTCAAACACATCGGGACCGAAGGCCCCATCGATCTTAGTTGCGTCTTCCAATGCACTCATCGGATCGCATCCAGGAGGGCCCGCTTCTGATCGAGCACGGAGTGTTCAGTCATCAGTTTGTTTTGAAGTTTCATCAGGCCATCAAGGAGAGCCTCCGGGCGGGGAGGGCATCCTGAGACGTAGACATCGACGGGAATAATCTGATCGACACCCTGAAGCGTCGCATAACTACGGTACATGCCGCCGGAAGAGGCGCAGGCCCCCATGGCGATCACCCACTTTGGCTCCGGCATCTGCTCGTAGATTCGCTTCACAGAGAGGGCCATCTTATAGGTCACTGTGCCGGCCACGATCATTACGTCCGACTGACGTGGGGAAAATCGCATTACCTCGGCGCCGAAGCGGGAGATGTCGAATCGTGACGAAGAAGCCGCCATCAGTTCAATGGCACAACAGGCCAAGCCCATCGGCATCGGCCAGAGAGAATTTTTTCTCATCCAGTTGATGGCCGCGTCGAGCTTCGTGATAATGATATTCCCTTCGATCTTGGAATCGAACGCCATCGGAGTCGCCACCGGAGTGGCGTGGCGGTGCATATTGGGCAGAGTTCCCGTGGACATAGTGCCTACAGCTTATAAGAGGGCCGACTCTGAACAAGACTAAATGGATTAGACTGGGAGCGGTCGGATATCGGAGAACGGAAATCCAGAAACGAAAAACAAAGGAGCCAAGCCAGCTCCCTATAATATCACACAAACATATCAACATGAGTGAGATATCAATACTATGATCCATTTTTCACCTACAACTCCAGCTCGTCTTTCAAATGCTGAAGGTATATCACTCATGAGAACTGGTATCTGTCAGCCGATACCCGACCTCTTTACATCAACCTTTCCCTTACCATTTTCCACCATGCCCATCACCCATCTCTGGACTCGAATTTCCTCTGTAAAATGGGAGGACGCATGGGCGGAGCGCCTTCGCTTTGCCGGGGAGCAGAACCTGGTCATTAAGAAATTCCCCGCCTCGCGCTCCATCCGGCTCGATCTCTATACGGATGCGGCCACCGCCAAGAAGCTCAAGGCCACCTTCGGGGGAACGACACGCCCCTTTGACGCCGCAGGTTGGCAGCCCCCCGCCTCTAAAATCACCGACCCGCTGCGCATTGCAGGAGAGTTGCGCATTTACCGGGATGAAAACCTGTTTGCCAAAGAACGAGAAACAGCTCGGGGAAAAGCTCTCCTAATCCCAAGCGGCATGGCCTTCGGCACAGGCGACCATGCCACCACCGCACGCTGCCTCCAGTTACTCGTCGAGGCTGCAGATCCGCTTCGCAAGTGTGATGAGCCTTGGTCGCTCCTTGATCTTGGTTGTGGCTCGGGAATCCTGGCTCTTGCCGCGGAGCTCCTCGGTGCCAGCAAAGTCCTTGGGTGTGACTTCGACGAAGCCTGCGTTCGGATCTCAAAGGAGAATGCCCTGCTGAATAAGCTCCCTTGCTCCCGTTTTATGAAGGCTGATGTCCTCCGCTGGAAGCCTCCCACGCAGAAGGGAAAGAGCCCCACCTACAATATTGTCGCGGCGAACCTCTACTCCACCATTCTCACTGCTGCCTCGGCGATGATCGAAGACGCTATAAAGCCCGGAGGCCTCCTCATTCTCTCGGGCATCTTGGCTGTGGAGGAGAAAGTCATCCTGAAAACCTTCTCAGCCCTTGGCCTCAAGCATTGCAAAACCCTTAAGCGTGGAAAATGGGCCGCCGTGATGCTGAGAAAAGGCCAAAGCTCTGCAAAAGTGAAAAGGGCAAAAAAATAACGCAGCCTTAAGAATACCCCCCGATACCTTAAGGCTGCGTTATGTCTCCGAGGAGATGGATATCAACTTAAGCAGTTTTTTCTGTAAGGCAAAGAATTAAATGTGACAGTTTCGTCACGTTGTTATTCCTCGGGGGGGGCACGAAGAGCCAACCAACTACTTCACCTGCTCGACCTTACGGTCGATCACCTGACCGGTGAAGCGGTCAATTGCTGTACTAACCCAAACTCGATTCTCTCCCCCGACGATGAATTGACTCCCTGTTGGCGAGGAGCCTGCAGCCATTGCGCTGGGTGAGAAATGCCCTGCCTGAGCCACGACATCGATCAGGATATTCCAGGTGCGTGTCTGACCAACCTCCCCCAGTGCCCTCACAATGGACTCCTTGTTTTGTTTTTCAGTGCCAAGAGTAGTGTTAGTAAAAGCGAGATCAACTAATTGGGACCGGTTAGTCCAAGCGTTCGTAGAAGTCATGGAGACCATCTGCTGCGCAATCTCCGTGGCCTGTTGCGAGGTAATACTTCCGGAGATTCCTTCATCCAGAGGGGATCCCGATAGCATGGAGGCCAGAACACAACTCTGACGCGTGTTCAGATTAATGACACCTGCACGCACTCCACTTGGCGGGGTTGGGTATGCAGAAAAGACATCCAGCAGGGCATAATCTGAACTCGGTGAACTTGGATTAGCGGACGGCGATCCAGAAACGAAGTCAATCGTTCTCCAAGGAATCTCACGGAAAACATATCCCAACTCTCCCACGCTATTAATCCTATCAGAGGGCGCCGTATAATTGGTGTCCGTAATGGAATTAGGATAAGGGTAACTCACGCTTCTCGGGAGCGATGTCGTCAGGGCAGCAATACCCGCCACATTGATTGTTGATCCCGCCTCCCTCAAAGTCCGAGGGTCCTTTGTGATCAGCGAAATTCCAGCTAGGTTGCCAGTTGTAATTGAAGGATCGATCGCAATATTCGTAACGATGGGAGAAATCGTAGCGGCAACCAATGGATTGGTTGAATTCACAGCACCTAGCGTAGTGTATATATTTGTATCAGTTCCGGAACTACTAAGAGAAAAAGAAAGCCCATTAATCGAAATGCTAAGTAGAGGCGGTATAGGATTTGTGGATTGCAAAGAAGTACGAAAAAATCCGCTACTGACGGCATCACCAGAGGGAGTGGTAGAAAAATTATTAAAGACGGGAGCAACTCCACTGCTCATTCCCGAAATGCTACCACTTGGAGTACCAGGGCTTAAGGTTGCGGGCGCCCCAAAATTCAGCGCACTAATATTACCACTTATGATTGAAGCTGTTAGATTCGGTGTTGAGAGCGGATTTGTGGCAGACCACAATTGAGGAATAATGGAAAAATTGATTGTGTTAGTTGGAGTCTTTGATGTGTCTATATTATAAACAAAAAATATTTGCATGATGTAAGGAAGCGTCTTCTTACCTGACACCGTATTTGCGTTATAGCTAAAAAGACGCGGCAAATGATTGGTATCAAACTGATCGATGATGTTTGCCCCGATCGCCACGGCCTTCAAGTCCATGAATGCAGGCCAAACGTTTGTTGCTATGAGTGGAGCAATAGGTCCATTGCTTTCAATCGAGTTGGTTAGATTGATCGCAGAATAGAGAACTTGAAAGAACGTGGGATTAGTTGATGAGTTAGAAAGTGCTAGCGTTGAATCATAGGCATAGCTGTGCGTATCAATCTGGGTGAGACCAAAATTAGTGTTGCCGGCCGGATGAGTCACCTGAGAAATGTCAAATCGACGCATCATCAGGTTGAGGCCATTCGTGTACAGGGAGGGTCTCGCCAGTTCTCTGGTAAAATGAGTTAGAAAAGGAAGAGCATTGGTCAGCGAATTGGACTGAAAGAGGACGTATCGAATGAGATCTTGTCGTGAGGTAAAACTTTGGTCCCCCTGAGTCGGAGAGAGGAATCCATTCGTTGCCGCATTCGTGACATCCGTGACATAGCTTGCTACAGACCCAGCGCTATTAAGGTTTCTCCATCCTACGAAGGTCTGAGCGTCACTCGCATTGACCCCTGGAATTTGAGTTAGGTCAGCTCCCGCAAGAGTTCCCTTAAGAATCGCAATATTGGTGTCTCCCGCAGTGGCGGATGACGGATACCCCGCCACATTGGCATCTAACAATCCCCCGATGTCGTAGGCATTATAGGCAAATCGGCCGATAACATTGGTCGAGGGCGCCGAGGTCATGCTCCCATCCCGGTTCACATAGATCCAGTTAGGGAGTTGATTGGTGGAGGCAAAGCCATTGGGAAGTAGCATGGGGGCATTCCAATGATCAAGGGTTACAACCCTTCCGTTCAGTGAAGGATTCGCAGTATTGTCCGACGCAGATGCATTTGTCTCAATTGAGGGTGTATTCGTGTCAGGTATGCTCTGCCTAATCAGATTGTAAAAGTTTGTATCTGTTAAAGAGATGGTTGATGTCAGCAGTGGGGTCGGCGCCATCCAAGTCATTCCCGGAAGATTCGTAGGTGTGTAATTCGTCACAGAACCTCCCGATACACTGGTAAAATTGATCATGCCCGAATTTGTGATCATCTGTAGAAAAATCCCCTCGACATAATCCCCTCCCGTCTCGGCCAATTGCGCGGCAAGGACTTGATTCGATCGAGAGGCTTCAATCGTACGATTGCCCGTAGCACGCGTAAGAAAAGCCACAGCCGCCACCGTCACCAGGACGATTAGCGCCAAGGTAAGAACCAAAGCCATGCCATCTTGGCACTGCAAAGACTTTGGACGTGAATCATTCAGTCTGCTCTTCATGGGAGGGTGATGGTCTTGTTAAGAATCCTAATTCCAGATTTTGCAGGAGTGGGAATGGCGGAAGCATCGACTGCACCCCGCCATCCGGAGGGATCGCTGGCATTTGCGATAGCTGCCCTCACAATATCCAGTTTTCCCGTGTTGGTAAGGAGAGCATAATTCTGCTCATCCACGGCGGCGATCCAGACCTGCAACGCATAGGTGCGATTCGTTAACCCTGAGGCAAAGTTCGGCTTGGTCGTGATCAGGGCATTGAAGCCATCCGGGGTATTTACATTCGTACTATTATAGGCATTCGTCGCCCAGTTAGCTTCTGGGGCGTTAGTCAATGGGTAATTCGTTGTCTCCGTCACGGCGAGAGCCTCCACACCCAAGATATGCGAGGCAAGCGGATAGGGTGGAGTGTTAGTGGCGTAGGAAACCGTGAGAAAATTAGTCTGTGAATAGTCCACGCTCCCGTAAGACCGGATCAGTCGATCGCTTCCATTCGTAGAATAAGAGACTGCTAGGAATCGGTTTGTTGTATCCCCGCCATTCGGACCTTTCCGATAAGCCATTAAGGAAAAGAGATTTGTGCTGGTGCCAGATGGCACAAGGATTGAGACATCCTCACCCACCACGGCATTCTGAAGGTCGCAAGCCATCACATCCAAAGCCCGTCTAGCTGCGGAAACCGACTCCATGTGCTGATTCTGAACCTTGGTGGACTCGAGGATTTCACTCACAATCTGGAACATCAGCACGAGAAGTAGTGAAAGAATCGCCGTAGCCGTCAGGAGTTCTACCAAGGTGAAGGCATCTCTCCGAACAAACTGGCGAAAAATCGCCGAAGTGTTCCAGTCAGGCTTCATTGGTTTGTGAAGTAACGAGGGAGAAACTGGATGCCCGTCGTAATCGATCCATCTGCATGAGCCCAGTTATTGGAGGAGGGATTCCAACTCAGGTTCGGGTTTGCGGACCAGGCGACACTGATCGTTGCCTGCCCAGGAGAAACCGAATTGCTTGGAGGTGTTATTGAAAGCTGAGCTTCAATTCTGGAAAATTGAGCATTGGTTACCCCCTCAAGGGTGAGGTTTGTCCAAGTTGTGTTCGTGGGGGATGCCCCAATGCTATACTGAATGGGCTGCCCAGCAAAAGCATTGCTGAATGTGAAGCCATCGGCGCTAGAGGCCTGTCGAAGACTCTCCGCAATCGCATTCAGCACATTGGCGGCACCGGCTTGCTCGTTGGCATTCTTGACCGTCTTGAGCCCCGTGGGGAGAAGTCCAACAACAGCAAGAATAGAAAAGGAGACGATCCCGATGGCGATGACCACCTCGATTAGGGAAAAACCAGAGCAACGAGTTCGGAGGAGATGCTTCATGGCCTGATGATGGCGGGGATCCCAACACTCCCGTCGATCAATAACTCGGTCAGATTATTGGTAAGACGGGTTGTTCCACGAGTCGGCTGTAAGCCAAATCCTAGCATCGGATCGAATCCATCTGTTTTGGTTGGGGAAGGGTTCGTGGTCAACTCCCCGAGAGGCATAAAGGTGATAGTCGGTCCTGTGAACTTATTGGTTCCTATGATGAAGCTCATCCCGTCTCCCACAGCACTGATATCAACACCCGAAAAATTCGTGGCGATTGACGTATTCACTGGAGCCAAGGCAACGCTTTGGATCAATAACGATTTTCCCAAAGGCATGAGGTTCGTGGAGTTGGTATTAGTGGAGGACCCATCCAACGAATAGACCATTCCAAGTCGAAGATCGGCACTTCCAGAGTTGGTCTGCGGTTGGAAGGAAAGCCAGACATAGCTCTGCCGCGACACGGCTTCGCTCCTGCATAACTCGACGGCCGAGGCAATCTGATAGGCCGCCTCCGTGACTCCTCGGGCACGACCGATCGCATTGAACCCGGTGACAGCGGCGGCGGCCAGCAGACTAATGACGCCCATCACCACCAGTAACTCAACAAGGGTAAATGCCTTCATCTCCCTGGAATGAGAGGGATCCCAAGGCTGTCGCATGGTCATGGGGAGGCACTCTTTCAGCACAGATTAACAAACCACATCATGGTGGTGGTGACAATCCCTCTTGGTCGGAGCGTTTTCAGATTAGGATGCCTCCACCAAGTGCTCCAACAGGCGTGAGCGTGTGACCGGAAGCTTGTGGGCGACCGAGGAGAGGGAATGAACGGCCGGAACACTCGGATCATGGATCCCCAAGAGACGTGCCATCTCGGTCTCAAAATGCTCTAGTCCCCGCTTGCTGGGTGCCCGCTTTTGCAAAAATCCCCACGCCCGCTCAAGGAGCGCATAGATCTCTGGAACAGGATGCATCGTCTCCGTGAAGAGGTCGCAGAGCTCAGCAAAATAGGAGGCGCAGAGAATCGTGGCGTAGGTGGAGGGGAGTGCGGGATCTCCCTCGACCTCGACCTCGCTCAGGAGGTGGAGATCTCCGCTCTTCGGCTCCTTGAAGGCGATTTCTGCTTTGGTGAAAAGCTCCAATCTCCCGGCAAACGGACTTCCCTGCTTGGTGGCACTCCTGACCGCGGTCTTCACCTTACCGTGACCCTCGGTAAGCCAGACGACGACGAGGCTGTTTTCCGAGAAACGATACCGCCGCAAGAGAATGGCGTGGGTAACCTCCATGGAGTTCTAGTCGGACTCCTGATCGCCGCTCTCCGACTCCCGTGACTCGAGTCCCTGAATCAGGCACTCCTGCAGGAAAGCGAAGAAATTCACCTTGAGAAGGGCAATCCCGTGGAAGGTCGAGAGGTCGGGAGAGGTCTTGTGAGCGAGCTCCTCCTCTCCGAGGCCATGCTCGGTGACAATGGCCAGACGCAGTGCGTTGAGCGTGGTGAGCCAGGCATCGACGTGATCAATCGGGATCTCCAGCGACCAGACGGGCAACTTCCCCCTACCTGGCTTCATTGTTCCGATGTCCTGCGCAACCTGCGAGCGATCCTCGTCGAAACGGCGACGCAGGTCGGGCTGCACGTGATCAGACCAATCAGTCAGGAGTTCCTCATCCGTTCCCGGCGGGGGAAGGAGGCGCGAGCTTCCTTCTGGATACTCCTCCCAGGGATCCTCCGCCACACTCTTGATCATTTCCGCAAGAAAGGGGTGGATCCTGCTGAAGAGAAGATTTCCCCGTTTGGAAATTTCAAAATTCATGGTGAGCCTTATGAGGAGATCAGTGGGAGGTCTTCTCAAGCGTGGCCAATAGGAGGGAGGAATGAAGCTGCTGGACGTACAGTTCGGCCTTCTCCCGACTACCGCTCCAGACGACAGATCTTCCCTTGGAGTGCACCTCCATCATGTGCAGCTCGGAACGCTCACGCGACCAACCGAAGACCCTCCTGAAGACCATGCTGACATAGCTCATCAGGTTCACGGGGTCGTTATGTACGACAACCATCCAAGGCAGATCGAGTGCTTCGGAGAGCTCCGTCTCGGGCGATTCTAGAAGATCAGGTTTTGCCATCATCTTCAGACCACGGAGACCGCGCCGAGGGAAGGCGCTTCCACATGTCCAAGGACCCCTCCGATCAGAAACTTGGAGACATCCCTGCCATCCAGTCCCGCCCCAGTCCCCTCCTGTAGGAGATAGGATCCCTCCATGACCCGTGGAGGGAGACTAAAAAGACCGGCTCGCAGGGCATGGATCACGGCAAGATGTCCGGGAGAATCACCCGAGAGGACCGTCGCGCGGTAGCGCTCCAGCAGACGATCGCCACGAGGAGGAAGAAGGCCACAGGTGAGGCGCTTTCCTTCGGTACGACTCTGGAGGGCTAAATGCTTTGGCATGAGCGACTCCAGACGGCAGTCAATCACGGCTATTTCCAAATTTCCCCCAAGCGAATATTCCCGCCGCACATCGAGCATCGCTGGGCGGATCACCTTGGCATAGAGGGAGGCATTCCAGTTCAGGATCGAGGAAGCCACCGCTCCGCGCAGAGAGAGCGTCACCTCTCCGAGAGCATCCAGGTAGGGATTGCAAAGTTCCGCCGCGCGAACAATCACCCCGAGATCACTCCCGGAGTCGACAAGCTCCTGCTGGATGGCGACATCGCTCATGCTGAAAATCCTAGCACGCCAAGCGAAGGGCTTCCTTCAAAATCTCTTCCTGACGAGCATGCATGATCACCCGCTCATTTTCAGTCAGATCGTCGTATCCCAGAAGGTGCAGCAGGCCGTGGATTGCGCAGAGGGCAACCTCGTAATCGGTAGGATGGTGAAACTTTTTTGCATTCGTCGCTGCAATAGGGACTCCGATCAGGATCTCCCCATGCTCGAAGGTGATCACGTCGGTCGGTGTCGGATCCTCAAGGAACTCTCCATGAACCTTTGTAATCGCAGCCTCACCGAGTAACGTAATCTCCACCTCAGGAGGAAGTTTCACCCCCTTCTTTCGCGGCTTCCCGACACACATGGGCAACGCAGCCACGGCAATCCGCCTGATCTTCGGCAGATCGACCTTCACGGAACGCTGGCGATTGGCCCAAGTGAGTGTAGGAAGCATCGGGGTAGGCATCTAAAGCCTCCTTAGGAGTTGAGGACGCCTGGCATACAAACCCCGACCAGATCAGCGTCCGGATCATATTGGAGATAAGGTCCCAGCCAGTTCTCCACCTCAGCAACGGGCATTCCTTTCCTCTTCGCATAATCCTCGATCTGGTCGCGGCCGAGCTTGCCGACGTCAAAGTAGCGGGACTCGGGGGCAGCAAAATAGAGGCCTGAAACGGAGCTGGCGGGATTCATTGCAAGGCTCTCAGTAAGGGTG
>Ga0114960_10000574_pt1 | contig 30732 bp, 30 predicted proteins | sample C_130625_MF_Meta_FD_92637 | JGI IMG/M metagenome (GOLD analysis project Ga0114960, IMG submission 92637) | Freshwater microbial communities from Lake Croche, Canada to study carbon cycling - C_130625_MF_MetaG | ecosystem: Environmental > Aquatic > Freshwater > Lake | place: Lake Croche, Canada... | reverse complement strand
GATGCAATAGCTGCACAAGCCGCGGCTGAAGCAGTTGCGCGTCAAGCTGGATAATACAGATTTACTTTTGTAAAGAAACACCCTTGAATGCAATTTCACAGAACTGGTGTGCTACTTCTTTTGGTGAAAGCGCACCGTTTTCGTCGTACCATTGGAAAGAATATGCTGTCATCCCTAAGAAGCAAAACGCTAATAAGTGAGCGTTTATTTCTGGTGTAATTTCTTTGTTTTTTACACCATTATTGATTGCATTAAGAATTAATGTCTCCACAAGTAGCCGTTTTGCTCGAACTGATTCAAAAATCGGTTCTTCGAAAAATCTGCGTTCTTGATAAAAGATTGCAACATGAGCACGGTGTGAAACAATCATTTCAAGTCCGACTGTCATGATTTTTTCAATTACTTCTTCCGAGCTCAAATTCAATTTCAAGATCGGAGTGAGCATCTCTAATTGAGTATCCAGATATTCCATCTGGATTGTGAGCAAAAGTTCTATTTTGGTTGCAAAGTGGTGATAAAAGGCACCTTTTGTCAATTCAGCAAGTTGTGCGATCTCTTGGACTGCAGTGCCGTTATACCCATTTTTGCTGAAGAGTTCAAGTGCACTTTCAATAATTCTCTGTCGTGTTCTAGCAGGGTCATAACCACCACCTGAAATTTCAGCTTGCGAAACATTTTTTTTCATCATACCTTCAGACTCTTAACTATGTCCTACGAATTCATCAGCAACCCAGGCGGAATCTTCAATTCTTAGCTGCGCTCGGAGTTCGTGCTTAAGAACTTTACCAGTTGTATTACGTGGTAACTCGCTATAAATGAATACTGCCTTGGGAATCTTAAACTTACCAAGATAGCTACCACAATGATCAATCAATTCTACAATGTCAATCGAGTGCCCCGGCCTTGCAACCACCACCGCGACTGGAACCTCTACCCATTTCGGGTGAGGCATCCCAACAACGGCTGCTTCGGCGACGCTGCTTATTTCGTACAAGATTCTCTCAATCTCGGAGCTCGCAACATTCTCGCCGCCAGAACGAATCATGTCTTTGAGACGATCAACAATGTAAAAATACCCATCATCGTCGTAATAGCCAATGTCACCCGTATGGAACCAACCATTCCGGAAAGCTTTCGATGTTGCTGCTTCATCATCGAAGTAACCAGGGGAAACTTTGTCACCTCGGGCAACAACTTCACCACGTTTATTAGCACCCAAGAATGTGTCGTTGTTCATAATTGCTAAATCAACACCATGAAGCGGCCTCCCCACGGATCCAAGCTTTGACCCCATGTGATCTGCGTCAAGATATGCAAGCCCATTACATGTCTCAGTCAGCCCATAACCTTCAACAAGTCGAGCCTGGGGAAATAGTGCAGATGTTGCACGGTACAGCGTTTGGCTCACTTGACTAAAAATCAACCAATTAACTGAATTTAAGTCGTACTTGTTTCGATCAGGGTGGTCTCTGATTAGATGAACCATTGTTGCAACCATGCATGTACCAGTAATTTTTTCTTCAGAAATAATTCTAAGGATGGCGAGCGAATCAAACTTACGCATCAACACCAGCGTTGCGCCAGCATAAAACGTTGTGAGACCCGGAACATCTAACCCCCCAATGTGATACAGCGGTGCAAAGACTAAAATCCGATCAGAAGACGTAATTTCCAATTCAACAACTTGTGCAGTCATATTGGCTTCGACATTTCGGTGCGTTAGCATCGCGCCTTTTGGCAAGCCAGTTGTACCAGATGTGTAAACAATTCTTTGTAGCTCACTTCCATTGAGCGGTTGATCTGTAACTCGCTCACCACGATGCGCTTCGATCAGTCCAGTGATCGAGCTGAACCCTTGCTCAATTTCACGATCGAGACTTGCGCGCCACGTGACTTGAGGGACTCTGTTGGCGATGTTTAAGCCAACCTGCGCAAAATCAGTCTCCACCACGAGCCCCACCGCCCCAGAACGCTGAATTTGTGAAACAAGCTCTTCTTCGTGCAGCCTGTAATTAAGGGTTACCGATACTGCACCGATTTTGCTTAAAGCAAGGACAAGGAAAATGTAGTTGGGTACGTTGGTCCCAATGATTCCAACTCTGTCTCCCTGGTTGATCCCATTTTCACGTATTGCCGCAGCCAGTGCATTTACATTTTCGTCAAGTTCCCAGTAAGTCCATCGTTCGCCTTCAAAAACTAACGCTTCGTGATCACGGAACCGATACCTAGCCCAGTCAAGCATTCGAGCAATGTTTGATGTGCTCATTTTTCTAACTCAGCTCTAAGCTCTCGTTTCAGAATTTTTCCTGAGTCATTCCGTGGCAACGAATCTCTAAATTCAACTTCTTTGGGGACTTTGAACCCACCCAGTCCCTGCTTGCAGTGATCAATGAGTTCTTGTTCGCTCAATGTTGCTCCTATGCGAAGCACAACATACGCCTTAGGTACTTCGTCCCATCTAGGGTCTGGTATCCCAATTACTGCAACCTCTGCAACTGCGTGATGTTCGGAAATTATTTGCTCAATCTCTGCACTCGCGACATTTTCACCGCCTGAGCGAATCATGTCTTTTTCTCTCGAAGCGAACCAAATGTATCCGTCCTCGTCCATTGAAGCCATGTCACCGGTATGAAACCATCCATCGCGCCAACTCTCATCTGTCGCATCCAAATCTTTCCAATACCCAGGAGATACCTTTGGCCCACGGGCGACTATTTCTCCAACGGTGTCCACCGGTGATTCAGAGCCATTTTTTTCAACAATTTTAATTTCGGTATAAGGGAACACTGTCCCAGCCGCCCCCAACTTCGCCCACTCATGCGACTGATCCATGTATGCAGCACCGTTGGTGAGTTCTGTCATGCCGAATGTATCAACCATCCGCACCCCTGGGAACGCTTCACCAAAACGCCTACGGACAGCTTTTGGCACTCCACCAAAGATGCAGTAGCGAAGTGGGAACAGCTCTCGTGTTTGAAGATCTTCTATGTCAAGAATCTCTAAAAGAATCTGTGCCGCCAAGACCATGCCAGTTATTCTCTCTTTTACACAAAGATCTATTACATCTTTCCCAACATACGAATGTGTCATTACAACTGTCGCCCCTGCGGCAAGTGCGTGGTGGCCAGGTGCTTCAAGACCACTCACGTGAAACAACGGTGCAGAAATTAAAATCCGATCTTGAGCAGTCAGTTCCAACTCAAGAATTTGTCCTAGCTGATTAAAAAGAATGTTTCCGTAGGTCTGAATAACGCCTTTGGGTAGAGACGTTGTCCCTGACGTGTACAAAATACGCTGCACATCTGAAAGTGAGACTTCTGCATCAATGAATTTTTCTGTTCCAACACTGCTAAGCAGTTGACCGAGTGCAAACCAGTTGCGTCCCAACCCCTCAGCGTTGTCACTGTGAAGTACTGCACGATGGATTAACCCAGTAGTGAGGAGCTCATTCACTTTGTCCGAAAACTCATCGTCACACAAGATCAGCGAGATGCCAGCCCGCTGTGAAATTGATGAGAGTTCACGAGCGTGAAGTCGAAAATTTAACGGGACCAAAATTGCGCCAATCCTGGCAAGCGCGAAGATCTCTATTAGATATGTTGCAGAATTTCTCGCAACAATTCCAACGAGGTCACCTTTTCCAACGCCAGCCGAGCTCAACGCGTGAGCATGAGCATCAACACTTTGATCAAGTTGGAGAAAACTCCATCTCTTCTCTTCATCAACTAGAGCTTCTTTATCGCCACGACGGACAACATTCCAGCGCAGCATCTTGCTCAAATTAACTGTTGGTGAATCAATCATTGTCTCCCCCTCAGTGACACCGACTTATGAATTTGAACTGCGGAATGCCAAGATTTCTTCTCTCGTTGGAAGAGCAACTATTTCAATTAGGTTCCCGTCAGGATCTCGAACTGAGAATGCTGTAATAAAACCGAAGTTCTGTAACTCTGTTGTAGTCAGCCCTGAAACCATATTTGCTCCCATTTGAACAAATCTGTCATGGATTTCGCTAAGTTCATCTTTGGGCGCTTCAAAAGAAAGTAGTAGTGGTCCTAGCTCAGTGTGATCCCGGCGCTGCTGCGGCCCAGGGGACGTCTTCCACTGAATTAGTTCGAGTTGCCCTAAGCGTGACGGTCCTTGAAGGTATTGAATGTTGCCTTCAACACCGCTAGGTAAGCCAATTGCGGTCTCTAGACCAATACCGCCCACCTCAGCCGTGAGTGTTCTTTTGTATCCAAGACCAACTTCATAGAACTGAACCGAGCGTTCAAGGTCGCTCACAATCATCGCTACATGATGAATTTCGCTTACTGGCATTTCTTCACGAGCCCCTTTGCGGTTTCAAACCCAAACATACCTCTGAGCGTGCAACCACGCATTGGTCAATAAACCTGGTGCTCTCAGAAATACATTTAGCTGAATTGTGGAATAACTTCTGTTGCAAATTTCGCCATAGCGTCTAAAGCAATGGTGCGCTCTAGTGAAGGGATACGGAACCAACCAATGTATTCAGTAACGCCTAGATCATTACCAAGTCGTCCAATGGTGTCCACAACTTGATCAACTGACCCGAAGTTACCTCCGTGAGCGAGCGTTTTCTCAAGAGTTAGAAGATCAATGTTCTTTCTAACTTTTTCGTAGTATTCAATTTCAGCTTCCAAGGCGTCTTCAGCACCAGGAATAATCTGGCCAACGCTTCGGTAATAGTTCAATGATGCTTGGGCTGCAGTTTCTTTGCCTTCTCCCATTTCACCACCACACCACACTTGCTGCATGAATGGAATACCAAAGTTGTCAACATTGTGACCACCTTCTACAAGGGCATCACGATATACATCAAAGTTCTCTTTCATCATTCGAACCGGTGTAAAATTAGGTGATGTAATTATATGATCACCAGCGAGTCCCCTCTTACGATACGAATCTGGAGAAACAGTCGCTTGGAGAATTGGGGGTCCTCCTGGCGTAAACGGCTTTGGGTAGACCGTAACGTCGTTCAGTTGGTACTGATTCCCGTCATATGAGAACTGCTCCCCAGTCCAAGCTAGTTTCAAAATATCAATTGTTTCGTTGTACATTTCGACTGAATTTTCAGGCTTCACTCTGAATCCTTTAAATTCGTCAGGCTTGTAACCACGTCCAACTCCAAGACGTACTCGTCCCTTAGAAATAATGTCAAGCAGCGATGCTTCTTCAGCGAGGCGTAGTGGATCATGAAATGGCAACACAACAACGGCACTGCCAATAGTTATCCGCTTTGTTTGACTCGCAATAGCCATTCCGAACATAAGTGGACTACCGAGAATTCCGTAACGAGAGAAGTGGTGCTCAGCAAGCCACACTGAGTCAAAACCCAATTCGTCAGCGAGAACTGCTTCTTCTAGTGTGTTCTCAATTTCCTTTGCTTCATCGACCGAATCAGTAGATGGGAACAAATTCATGATGCCAAACTTCATAGGAGCCTCCGTTAGTTTCATACCAACCAGTTCGGACTGGTTGGTATGATTGTATCCAGACTTTGATTTCCTGTCAAGAACAGTTAAACCTAGAGTCCATTGGCCGAAAAAACTCGAAGGAAGAGAGCTTGAAAAGTTAACAGGTTTGATACCAACCAGTCGTTATGTTACTATTTACTTCAAATTCTTTCCTCTTTTTTTATAGCAAAAATAGGGTAAACAGTTCGAAAGACCAAATTTTTGGTCAGGGGGATTATGAGCGATCAACTATTTATTAGAACGGTCCCACAAGTAAGCGGTGTAGCCCGAGTCACTATTTGTGCGAGCGAACGTCGCAACGCACTCAGTGCTGAACTTCTTAAGTCATTAGTTGACGCAATTGCTGAAGTCTCTGCTGATGCTGAGTGTCGCGTAGTTATTGTAAGTGCCGAAGGACCCCATTTTTGCGCTGGCTGGGATGTCAGTGATTTTGCTCGACTTTCTTCTCTCAACGAATCCCAAGTTGAAGACGACCTACGACAATCTCACAGTTCGTTTCAGACAATTCGTAACGTACCGGCAGTAACCATTGGAGCCATCCGTGGCACGGTAGCTGGCGCGGGAGTTGGTCTACTCAATGCACTCCACATAAACATTGCCTCAAAAAATATTCGTGTGGCGTTGCCCGAAGTTGGCTATGGAATTGTTCCAGCTGGCGTGATGGTTGACTTACTCAGCATCCCTTCAAAAGCCGCTCTAGATTTACTTGTCACAGGCGAGCCAATCAATGGAGAGCGTGTGCACCAACTTGGTCTGGTATCTCGAATGGTTGAAGACGACGAACTTGATGCTGAGACTGAGCGAATTGCTGCATTAATTGCTTCATACCCGGCCAATGTAGTTAGATCGCTTCTCAACACGTACATCGCGATTTCTGAAAATCAAGATGATGAGTCCTTCTCAGTCGCTTACAAAGCTTCAGCAAGAAGTGTGACTTCAATGACCGCTACGACGAAGGCAAGGAAGTGACCCAATGAAACTTGGTCTATTTCTTTCCGCACAATTTGACCCCACCGATGATCTCAATTCAAAACTTGGTGAATTAAAAGATCAAGTTGTCGCCGCAGAAAAATTCGGTTTTTCATCAGTCGTACTCGGACACCACTATTTAGCACGATCAGCATTTATGCAGCCGATACCCCTTGCTGGGTACTTATCGAGTTTCACTACAGATATTCAAATAGTTTTCGGAGTCCTACTCGCCCCTTTGTTAAATCCACTCGCACTAGCTGAAGACATCGCCACGCTCGATGCACTTTCAAATGGTCGAGTAACTGTTGGCTTGGGTGCAGGGTATCGAGCAATCGAGTTCGATGCGTTTGGGCTTCCCTACGAAGAGCGATTCAAAATCCTCGAGAGTTACGTTCCGATTTTGCGAAGCCTATTAAGGGGTGAGGAAGTAACTGCAACTGGACATTTTGGCACTCTCAACAAGGCTCGAATTTGTACCAAAAGCCATAGCCCAGAGGGTCCACCAATTTGGCTTGGGGCTTTTGGCGACATTGGCATAAAACGCGCAGCACGTCTTGATACTTCATGGCTCGCTGGACCTGAAGGCGACATTGAAGTACTAAATCAACGCCTATCGCTTTTCCGTGATGAATTGGAAAAACATGGTTTTAGCTCAGACCGTGAATACCCAATTACAAGAGAGTGCAGTGTCGCAGTAACACGCGAAGAGGCTTTGTTAAATGCCCGTCCATACCTGCAAAGTCAATACGAGGGGTACCGAAATTGGGAGCAAGCACAGTCTCTCGATATTGATGAATTTCTCATGACACACTGCCTGGTTGGAACTCCTGATGACATTTTGAATCGCTTACAAATCTACAAAGAAGAACTTGGAGTCACCGAGGTTTTTCTGAGAGCGCAGTGGATGGGAATGCCGAACGAAAAAGTTATGGAGACTATTCAAATACTTGGTGAGCACGTTCTCCCAGAGATTCGTTCATGGTGACCCCTGAATGAAAATAAGGCCGCATGTGCGTGAGAGCAACCGAACATATGATCCAAGAATTAGCTTGTTTCATTTTTATGTGCTCAAGCGCGTTGGTGGGTGCTGAAGTCGGTTTCCCCTTGATTCAGCACCCGCCAAATGTGGGTAATTATTACAGACTAAAACTACCGGATAGAGAATGATGCCACTTAAAGAATCGTACATAAATGGGCAGGCGTGCTGGGTAGAAAACTGCACTGAGCTCGAGCTGTCCAAGCATTTCTACGCTGAATTATTTAATTGGCAATACGAAGAAATTGTTCCAGGCGATCCAGCATTTCTAAAAGCAACTCTGGGCGGGAATACTGTTGCAGCTCTTCGCCAAAAAGCTGCTGAGCCTAGTTTCTGGAATCTTCATTTCTCTGTAGAGAACATTGAAGAGGCAACAAGGCTAATTGTTGATGCGGGAGCTCGGGTTGAGGCCAGCGATGAAATAATTTCTCACTATGCCAGCAGAGCGACATTCACCGATACTCTCGGAGCGCAATTTTCGATTTGGCAAAAAAACACACTGGCTGGATTCCAGGAAGTGAACTCGCCTGGTGCTTTTTGCTGGGCAGAACTCTGCACAAATAACTTTCCTGCTTCGAATGATTTTTACTGCTCCGCTATGCAATGGGACACTGTTGCGGGGACGCATGATGTTATGGATTACTCAGTGTTCAAAAGTAATGGGAAAACTATTGCTGGATCAATGCGAACCCCACCGACTCTTTCTAGCCATGTTGAATCTTTTTGGGGTGTCTATTTTATGGTGCATGACTCTGATAAAACAGCCCGTGCGGTTGAGCAGCTTGGCGGTGAAATTCTCATCCAACCAATGGACATCCCCGAAGGACGTTTTGCGATGTGTCGCGATACTTCTGGCTCGATCTTTAATGTTTTGGCAATCGCAGCTAAAAATTAACTCTCTTTTTGAGTCAAGTCAAGAAATTACTCTGATGGTAGATCAAGGGAGCATCAGGCTGGCCAAAAGTAAGGGACTTTACGAGACCAATAACAATTTCGTGATCGCCACCATCATAAATTTCATGAACTTCACATTCAATTGCTACCAATACATTGCTGATCACCGGTAAACCAAATAATGATTCTTCCCACTCAACATTAGTGAACTTATCCCCACCTGATTTTGCGAACGATGTACAGAGATCAAGTTGCTTATTTGACAAAACATTTACACAGAACTTTTTCGAATCATTAATCCGTGGCCATGATGATGACGACCTAGCTGGGCAAAAAAGAACCAGTGGCGGATCGATAGAAAGAGATGCAAACGATTGACAGGTCATCCCAACGGGTTCGTCCCCTTCAAATCCCGTAATTACAGTTATGCCAGATGCATATGCGCTCATTGCCTGACGGAATTTGGTTGAGTCAATTACCATTTTTTTTGTTCTAGTTCTTAAAGCGTGGCATTACTTCAGTGGCTAATAATTTCAACGTTTTTAGGGAAGTTTCGATGTTCGTTCCTAGCCATCCAACCCTGCAAATAACTTCAGTAAACCCAGCATCTGAAAGAAACTGAATGCCATCACTTACTTCGTCTGGGGTCCCAAAGAGAAATGACTTTTCTCTTAATTCATCAAAGCGCTTTTCAAAGTAATCAAGTTCATAACGAACATATGCTCCGTAGGAACGGCGAATTGATTCACCCACATTTTCTTCCCAGTCGCCTTTTTTTTCTCCAACATATACTTCTCGAAATATAGGTGCTTCAAATGTATCGAGTGAATGTCCTAAACGAATCTTTTCATCCTTGAATGACTGCAAGTTTCCAGCTGCCCACTTTGCTTTTGCACCAGGACTTGCAACCCAAGCATCGGCAAATGAAGCCACCCTCTTGATGGTTTGTTCTGCCGTAGCACCAGCCCAAATTGGTGGTCCACCTGGAGTTCTAGGGACCATACTTAATGTTTGTTTTTCAACATCGAAGTGTTCACCGTGATGTGTTACTTCTTCGCCAGTCCAAAGTTTTTTTATAAGTTCAGCTGACTCCGCTAAACGAGTTGCTCTCTCGGGGAGGGGAATGCCGAATGAAGAGAATTCATCCTCTCGGTAACCTGCACCAATCCCAAAAATTGCCCCCCCGGGTGCAAGTCGATCTATTGATGCAAATTCTTCTGCCACGTGAACTGGTGGAAGTAACGGCAGAATTAATATTCCTGTTCCTAGGCGCATGTTGCCAGAAACTCCTGAAAGTCGCCCGAGAAGAGAAAGTGCCTGGAACGTAGGGAGTTCGGCTAAGTAGTGGTGAATCACAAACACCGAAGTGAAACCCAGGTCACGGGCTGCCTCAGTAAGTGTTACCAAGTTTGTCAGTCCGGTTTCAAGATCACTTTCGCTCGCAAATTCATTGTCGAGCATTATCCCAAATCGCATATAAAAACTCCGTTGTGTCTAAGAACTATGAAGATTTGACTCTCCCTTTTAAGCATACCGGACGGATGGTATGCTTAAAAGGGTCTTGGCAATTCTACATCTCAGGGGAAAAATGGACTTTCGTGATTCAGAGGATGAACTTAAATTTCGTGGTGATGTGAGGAGTTGGATTGTAGAAGCAACATCAGACATTCCAAATCTCGAATTACTCAGTGGAGCCGAACGTGATACTTGGTCGGGCATTTGGCAAGATCGACTTAGTGCTGGTGGATGGGTCGGAATAACTTGGCCGAAGGAATTCGGCGGCCGAGGATTAGAGAGTAATTACCAGGCAATCTTTAACGAAGAAGCTGCACTGTGTGATGCCCCCTATCCACTTAATGGTGCAGGGATGATGTTGGCTGGACCAACAATCCTTGTACATGGGACTGATGAGATTAAATCGAAATATCTCTCAAACATCATGGAGAGTAGAGAAATTTGGTGTCAGGGGTTTAGTGAGCCTGGATCAGGTTCAGACCTTGCCAGCCTTAGCACTTCCGCAGTAAAAGTCGATGGTGGATGGGTCGTGAATGGTTCAAAAATTTGGACTTCATGGGCGCATCATGCCCAGCGGTGCATGTTGCTTGCACGCACCGGGACACCTGAATCACGACACCGAGGTATCACCTATTTCTTAGCCCCAATGGACAAAATCATTGTTCGACCACTCACAATGATTAATGGTGACTCCGAATTCAATGAAATGTTTATTGATGATTTGTTTATTTCTGATGCAGATGTTCTTGGAGAAGTAAATAATGGGTGGGAAGTTGCCATGACCACCCTTACCTTCGAGCGCAACAGCATGGCTCTAAACCTTTGGGTGTGGGCAAGGCAAGCAATCGATGCACTCATTGAAGCCGCGAAAGAACGAGGTGGAGAGAATGACGTTTCACTTTATGACCAAATTGGACTATTACATAGTGACGCTGAGGCCGTTCGCATTGGATCTCTTCGTACCATGTCAGAAATTCAGTCTGGTGGCGACCCCGGGCCTGAATCATCAGCGCTGAAACTACTTTGGACATGGACAATGCAGAACGCAACTCGGCTATCTGTCCAGTTTGGAGAATCTTCAGGTATTTCTCTTTATCAACCATCAGCAAGGCACAGAGTTAACCGCTATCTGCGCGCTCGTGCTCACAGCATCGAGGGCGGAAGCGATGAAATCCAGAAATCAATTATTGCAGAACGGGTGCTGGGTCTTCCCCGCTCACGATAGAAAGTGAAAAATGAACGCCACATTTAGCCCAGAGCAGAACGAACTTTCTCGAATAATAAAAGACATCACAAGCGATGGAGTCTCGCAAGCGAAACTGTGCACCCCAGAAGCTTGGATTGAGCCATCACAAGAACAAACTCTTTTAGAAAATTTTGGATCTCTAGGGATTCCAGAAGCACTTGGAGGGATTGGTGGAGACCTAATAGATGTTGTAGTAGCTGTCGAAGCAGCCGGTCAATCGGTCTACCCATCAAGATTCATTCCACAGTTAGCGGCACTCCATTTAGCCTTTACCGCCGGGATCGATGTTTCACCTGTGACCCAAGGTGGACAGAAGTGGTCAATCGCAACTGATGAGACCAACTCTTTCGGTGAATCGTTAGTTGCAGCGAAAACAGGGCAGGGCAGCGTTGGCGCAACAAAAGTTCTTGTCCCCTTCGCAAGTGATGCAGATAATTTTGTTGTTCTAGGGAATGACGGGGTCTGCTTACTTTCGGCACACGACGTTACTTCGTCAGAAACCATTGATTACTCGAGGCCAACAGGAACGGTTGCTTTCAATTCACTTCCAACTCAACTTGGAGCGAATACATCGGGACATTTAAGTGCAATGGTAATCGCCGCCGCTGAGTTATGTGGTGTCGCACGAGGGGCTGTACGTCTTGGTGCTGAATTCGCAAAAGTTCGCGAGCAGTTTGGGCAGCCAATTGGGGCTCGTCAGGGAGTTGCATTTCAACTTTCAGAGGCACAAGTTGGTGTTAAGGCAGCCTGGGATTTGACCGTATATGCAGCCTGGGCCGCTCAATCTGGGCATTCAGATGCTCAAATAATCGTTGCCCAGGCCAAGGAACGGGCTGGAAGATCGGCAATTTTTGCAGCCGAGCGAGCAATCCAGGTGCACGGTGGCATGGGAATTACGTACGAAGCAAACCCTCATCTCTTTCTTCGCCGTGCAATCTTTAATGACACATGGCTCGGTTCTGGGATTGCACTCCGACGTCAAATTGGCAAATGGCGGATGCACAATTGGGCCTCAAGCGAAACTCTGAAGCACTAAAGCCGGCAAAATGGCTCATGCTGCTTCCAACCAAAATCTAGATTCGGCGCTTGACCATTTTGCGATTGCAGTTTCAGAATGGGAAGTTTTTCGAAATAAATTTGTGGAGCAAAATAAAGCGTCAATAATGATCGACGCTTACTCTGACATTCAACGTATAACGCAGTATCAATTTTCAAATCAAGCAAAGTTAGAAACTTTGGCAATAAGCCAAGACGCAGCTACAAGCCAACTTGCTAATTTTCTTGAGCGCCATGGTGAGTCACTCCACCACGTAACTCTCAAGGTGAAAAGTGTTCCAAAAGCTATTGAGCTGATGGAGCGATCGGGGTATGAAGTAACTGGCGCAAACACCTCAGGGAAATCGAGGCACGAAGCATACTTATCAGTAAAAGTGAGCGGCAACATTCCAATCCAATTCCTCTGGACTGATGTTGATGATGTTACGTGGGCTCGTCGACGTGGTTTCGAGCCACAAATGAACGAGGGCAATGGCTTACATTTTCTCGGTGCAACTTTGTCTCACAATGATCTGCCCGGTGCCGCAAAGCTCTGGCAACTTCTTGGTGCAGAAGTTAGTCATGAAACTGTAGATAGACACGAAGTCCTCATTTGTAAATGGCAAGACACTTCCATGAATCTGATCCTTGATTCAGCAATTTCAAATCCTCTACTTCGTTGGTTCAATTCAGACTCAAATTCACTTATTCATGAATCACAACCGTTTCACTGAGAGGAATAATGATGGAACAACTATTAAAAACTAAAGGTGGCGACTCGTTTGTTGTGCGAATTGGATCTGGAGATCCACTCCTCGTACTACACGGTGGCCTCGGACTAGACCATTCAGGTTTTAGACCATACCTTGATGCTTTAAGTGACCAATTTGAAGTTGTCTATGTTGACTTACTTGGCAATGGTCGTTCTGGCCACCTGCCTGATGCGTTCGAAACTGACCATTCAATGTGGGTGAATCAAATCAATGCAATCTGCGATGAGCTTGGATTTGAAAAAATCTTTCTACTCGGACATTCACATGGTGGCGTAATTGCGCAACGATTCGCACTCGCCCACCCTGATCGCTTGAAAGGGCTCATCCTTTCTGCGACCGGTCCGTCATTTGATCATGTTGAAACCGTCATGAAGAACCTTGTAGAAATAAGTACTCCTGAGCAATTTGAGATTTATACAACACAAATCTACATAGAACAGCCAGACGATGAGACTTGGGCGAAGCGTTGGAGAAAAGTAATGCCTCTTTACTTTGCAACACCACCTAGTGAAGAATTTCTTGATGCACGCCATGCAAAAACAGTCCATCGTGCCGAGGGATTTAATGCTTGTATCCTGCACGTTCCGCACTTTGATGTTCGAGACAGGTTGCACGAGGTTTTAGTCCCAACTCTTGTGATTGGTGGGTCTAAGGATTTTTGTTTCCCGGAAGAGGTTGGGCCAGGTCTTCTTGCAAAACTAATTCCTAATGCAAAATTGCTAATGCTTAAGAACTCTGGGCACAATCCTTACTCAGAAGAGCCAGATGCGTTTGTAGAAGGTGTGCGTTCATTCGCCTCACAAATCTGAGAAAGCTATTTGAAGTGTGGAATAACTTCTTCAGCGAACCGACGAATTGAATCAGCAGAGTCACTTGTTGGCAAGCCAATCCAACCATGCCTAAAAATGATGTGGTTGAATCCGAGATCACGTAATTTGTTAATTCGCTCAATCAATGTTGCAGGAGAGCCAATGAGGAATACTTCATTGAACAAAAACTCAAAACGAGACTGCTGCCATGACAATTGCTTGTAGTCACTGTACGTGAAGTACTCGTCTTTTATGTATGGCAGCACAGTCGACCTAGCGTCTTCGTCAGTCACGCCACAGAACAGCTCGACAACCACTGGCCGCTCCGAAGGCAATGGCTTGCCAGATGCAGCTAGTGAGTCCTCGTATTCAAACTGAGCTTTTTCAGTCCAGCCATCTGTTGGTGGGTTACCTGGTGCGAGCCAAGCATCACCAATACGTGCTGCACGGCGAATAGCCGGGAAGGCACCTGCACCAATCCAAATAGGAGGCCCGCCCGCTTGTAGTGGTCGAACACCACTACTTACGCCGTCAAGTTTATAGAACTCACCATCGTGGTGAACAGGCTCACCAGTCCACATTTTTCTAATGACGTCTACACACTCCGCAAGACGTGCTCCACGGCGTTTCTTGTCGATACCAAACGTGTCAAATTCAACATCTCGGTAGCCCGCCCCAACACCGAGAATCATTCGCCCACCAGATAACTGGTCAAGTGTTGCGAACTCTTCGGCGATGTGAACTGGATGATAGAACGGCAAAAGGAGAATTGACGTTCCAACCTGCATTGATCCGCTGTATTCAAGCATCGCCGCAGTCATTGAAATAACCTGCGGCGTTTGGAGGTTCGCCAAGAAGTGATTTATCGTGAACACCGAGTCATATCCTCTATCAGCAGCGAGCTGAGTAAGGCTAAAGAGCTCTTTTAGGCGTAAGGAGAGGTTGTCCTCAAATGGGAACTGATGAGAGGCGAGAACCCCAAATTTCACGATTTCTCTTCCGGCAGACGTCCACCAAGCCTAAAGAATGGCGCGACTGCTTCATCGCGTTCCTTCAATGTGCGGCCAAGTCCCTTGGTGTTTCTTTCCTTGATGAAGTTAAAGTCACCTTCATCAAATTGCAAGTTAGTTGCCCAACCGTGTCCAATCCATCCAATCATTTCACCAATAGTTTTGCCTTGGGCTTCTTGCATCAAGCGCATCATTGATTTGCCAATCATGATCCCATCAAGTGGCATCATTGAAATTGCCTGAGCGTAATCACGTACCCACTTATCAAGGTCTTCGCGCTCAACAACCTTGTTGACAAAGCCACTCTGCTCTGCTTCATCTGCAAGCAGTGGGCGCATAGTCAGCATGATTTCTTTCGACTTGCGAACACCCATTGTTTCAAACCAAGCGAACATGTCCTGTGGGCCAGCACCTAGATAACGAAATGCCGGGTGAGTAAATGTCGCGTCAGGTGACGCAATCACAATGTCTGATGCCAACGCAATTTGCATGTGCCCTCCATAGCAGTATCCATGGACTTGGCTGATTGTGGCTTTGAGGCAGTTAGCAACTGAAGCGGTAAAGGCGCCAAGGATGATGTTGCGGTCAGGAAGGATGCGCTGACGTTGCGCTGGTCGCTTTGGTCGTTCTCCTGGCTTAGGGTCTTTGTAGCCAATGTAGTGACCAAGTTCTGAAGCGTCAGCCCCAGTACCAAAGCACGGTCCATTGCCTCTGAAAATAATGGTCTTAACATCATCGTCAACTTCAGCCTCACGAACAAGGTCACCTACGTATTCCAATGCTGCAATAGGCAGCGCGTTTAGCTTTTCTGGAACATTAAAAGTGATGAAGGCTGCCTTAATGGATAAATCTTTTTCATACAAGACGGCATTCTTTATAACAGCATCATCCACAGACATCGCATCGGCGTCCCACTGGGAATCGAGCAATTCATATTCACTTTTCTTCATTATTTCTCCTTATTTTGTCTATTTTTCAAACTTTGACGTTGGATTTTTCCTGCGTCGGTACGAGGTAGTTCATCAAGAAACTCGACATCTCGAACTTGCTTAAAGTGCGCTAGCCGATCGCGAGAAAACGCGATGATCTCCTGCGCAGTTGCATTTAGGTTTTCACGTAATACAACAAAAGCTTTAGGCACTTCGCCAAGGCGTTCATCATCAGCTCCAACAACAACGACATCCGCAATTGCGGGGTGCTGGCGAAGTTCACGTTCAATTTCTCCAGGCCACACCTGGTATCCGCCGCATTTAATCAATTCACGTTTTCTCCCGGCGAGAAATAAAACATTGTCTTCATCAACTGAACCAATGTCGCCAGTTCGAACCCAGCCATCCACAATCAAAATGTCTTCTTCGCTGACTTCCCCGGCGTATCCCTTTGACATCGACGTACGAACCCAAATCTCACCTTGTTCGCCGGCTGTCAATCTGCTTAGATCTTCACCCCGAATTTCTAGTTCTACACCCTCGTAGATGTGCCCTGCGGCTCCAGGCTTCCAGTTACCATCTCTGAAATCCTTGGATGACCACCCTGCGATGTGACCAGTTTCTGTGGATCCGTAGTTAGAAAGGATTGGAACATGGAATCTCTCTTCAAACTCAATGCGCAATACGGGGTCTAGCGCTTGACCGGCAGTTAAAACTTGGCGAACACTTGTCAAATCAATTTTTTCGTCTGAATGAACAAGGTCGTACATCATTGTTGGCAAAAGAAATAAGTTATCAATCTGATATTTCTCAACGAGCTCGCCAACTGTCGCCACACGAAATCGTTCCATCAATACAACAGATCTTCCGACATAAATTGCAAACATTAAAGAGTGCTGACCGCCCCCATGGAAGAGTGGCCAACATAGGAGATTGGGTGAAACCGTTTGCGGCGCGAGTGGATATGGCCCAGGCTTGCCACCTTTTGAGGCACGAGCAAGTGTTTCAAGTGCAGCAAAAATTCCTTGTGCTGTATTTATCACTGGCTTAGGGAGTCCACTCGTTCCACCAGTGAAGAGAATTACCGCTTCATCATCATTTGCAACATTTTCTATTTCCTTCAACGTCGTGGACTTTTCTGCCAGTGTTTGCAGATTCTGGCCCTTTGAAGAGTCTCCAACCAGTGAAACGTTGTATCCAGTAGGGATGACGTTTGCTTTATCTTCTACTGTGACAACAAGAGTTGGCTTAGTTTTCAACAAGCACTCTTTCAACTCATTTTCGTTGTACAGCCAGCTAATAGTGATTGGGATTGCCCCAATTTGCCAAGCACCGAACAATGCGAACACGAGCTGAGGGGAATTTTGAAGAAAAAGTGCGACCCTGTCGCCTTTGCCAATCCCGAGCGAACGTAACGCAGAAGCATATTTCCCAGAAACATCCCCCCATTCACCCCATGTCCATGAGCGCCCATCTTCGAAAATGAGTCCAGTTTTAGCTGGTCCCTCATTTGCTCGATCGCTGAGTATTTGGGCTAAGTTCACTTAACCACTGTATACCATCCGGTTGGTATCAAGAAATCCCATTGAAACCCCTACCGAACCAGAATTTTCTTCTTATAAATCTTGCCATTTTCGTCTCGTGGCAAACTCTCAACAAAATGCAGTTCTTTGGGAAGTTTTTGCCTAGACAGTCTCTCTTTGCAGAAGCCCATGATTATGCCCTTTAACTCGTCACTTGGCACAAATCCTGGGAGCAACTCAATAGCGGCGATTGGCACTTCACCTAAGTCAGGGTGATCTTTTGAAATCACGGCTACGTCATATATAGCTTCATGAAGTATCAATACAGCTTCAATTTCTGCCGGATAAACATTGACACCACCACTAATAATTAGCTCGACTGATCTTCCAGCCAAGTAGAGGTATCCCTCTTCATCAACGTAACCAAGGTCGCCGACAGTTAGCAAACGACCACGTCGAATGCTTTCAGTTTTGCCAGGATCATTGTGGTATTCCATAACGTCTTCGCCTTGACGCATGTAAACAGTGCCGACAGTTCCAGCTGGAACTTCGTTACCTTCATCGTCGAGAATTTTTAACTCTGCAATTGACATTGGTCTGCCCACTGTGCCCGGGTGTGATAGCCACTCGTGAGGCTTTGCAAGTGTCGAGCCTACTTCAGTAGACCCGTAGTACTCAAAAATTACGGGACCGAACCACTCAAACATTTGCTTTTTTATCTCTATGGGGCAAGGAGCAGCTCCATGAGTAACAAATTGCAGTGAGGAAACATCGTATCGATCTCGAACTTCTTTTTTCAGTTGAAGAAGTCGAATGAAATGGGTTGGAACCATGTGGGTTGAAGTTACGTGCTCAGTCGAAATGAGTTCGAGACACTTCTCAGGTGTCCATCCATCCATAAGCACAACGCAGTAGCCCAAGTGCAAAACACCCATCGCGTTTGAAATGTTTGCTGCGTGATACATGGGCGCTGTGACGAGCCAAACGCCATCAACGCCTGGCTTCATACCGTAATCATCAAAAATCCATCGGTACACTTGTGCGCCTTCATCGGCCGTCTTTCCGCTTAAAGGTCGCTTGACACCTTTAGGGCGGCCTGTTGTGCCAGATGTGTACTGCATGACAGAACCAGCTGGGCGTTCAGCTGGGAGCTCCGCTGATTGATCAGTAAATAGATCAGCAAAGTCATTACATCCTGTGGCGGCGCCTTCAGAGTAAACAACAACATCAAGACCTTCGACGGCTTTCGAAACCAATGTCTCAAATTGTGACGCACAAATAACAACTTTTGCTTCACAGTCTTGCAAGATGTAGCGAATTTCTGGCTCGGTCAGGTGATAATTCAACGTTGTTAAATAGACGCCAGACTGCATAGTCGCCAAATATAATTTTATAAATTCTGGTGAATTCGTCATCACTGACGCAACCACATCTCCCTTGTGAACGTTTGCAACATTCGCAAGACCATGTGACAAACGATTCACATCTTGGAATAATTCTCCAAAAGTTATTCTCTGATTTGATGCTGTCACTAGTGCAGGCCGTTCGGGCTCAACTTGTGCCCAGGACCAGAATCCCATTAAGTCACGAGGGGTCATACGCTTATTCTCCTTTTCCCCATGTATTAAAACGAAGTATGTCTTTCACTGGCAGTCGATGTGCAGCATTAAAGTTCAGCCCCTTAGTGTGTGCCACTGGAATAATTGTGATTGGAATAAAGTTGTCCGGGAAGTTGAGTAATTTTGAAATCTCGTTGGCATGATGCATGGCTCCAGTCGCCATAACTGAGCCAAGCCCACGTGAACGAAGCGCCAGTTGAAATGACCAGATCATTGGGAAAATAGTTCCGTAGAACCCAGACGCTAATTTCCCAACTGGCTCCGGAGGGGCAGGAGTTGTAGTAGCGAAGACCATAATTACTGGAACATTTTCTAGATTCTCAGCCAAATACTTCACACCGTCCATAATTTTCTGTTGCCTCTTTTGGTCGCCAACGGACCCTCGAAGCGCTGGCGCAAGTCGTTCCTGCACAACTTGATCATTTTCTCTAAGCGGACGAGCTACCAATTGTTCGTAAGTGTCTCTATAAAGCTCAGCAATTTTTAGTTTCAATTTTTCTTGAGTCACTGCAACCACTCGCCACTCTTCTACGTTGCTGCCCATTGTGGACTGTTGGGCGATGCTAAGACACTCTTCAATTAGTTCTCGAGTTACTGCACGATCAAAATCAAGGCGAAAACGGACAGTTCGAGTTGTCGTCAACACTTCATCAACATCAGTAATTAACTTCATCTACGCTCCAAGCGCCGATTGAATAAGCGAGATTTCATCAGTTCCATCTTTTGGAACAATGAAGTCATCGATGCTTACAATCTCTTGAATGTGATCTCTGATCTCCTCTGGAGTCGCAATTCGAGGCGACGTAGACCACCCAGGTGTCATGCCGATAAATACTCTGGCGATTCTTCCACCACCAACCGAGAAAATGTGGTGGCTCAGATCACATTCGGGTGAAACCAGATAGGCAACAAATGCTGCGACGTGAGCTGGATCCAATTTTGAGGCCATGTCGCCCAACAGTTCTTCAGTCATCCTGGTTCGTGCTGTTGGCCCGATGCAGTTTGCAGTGATTCCAAATCGTTCACCTTCAACTGCGATTACATTCATCAACCCGACAAGCCCCATCTTCGCGGCGGCATAATTTGCCTGACCAAAAGTACCGAGCAACCCCGAAGATGACGTTGTAAGAACTATCCTTCCGTAGCGCTGCTCTTTCATAATTTGAAATGCTGGCTGACACACATTGAACCCACCATGCAAGTGAACCGCAAATACGTCTTCAATGTCTTGCTCTGACAATTTGGCAAAAGATCTGTCTCGCAAAATTCCTGCGTTATGAATTACTGCGTCGATGCGACCGAACTTTTCTACAGCAAGAGCAACAACTTCTTCGCCGCCTTCTCTCGTTGCAATTGAAGCACTCGAGGCGACTGCTTCTCCTCCAGCTGCACGAATTAACTCGGCACAACTTTCGGCTACTTGTACAGAACCACCTGAGCCATCGAGGGTGCTGCCAACGTCATTTACGATCACAGATGCACCTCTCGATGCAAGCAGTTCAGCGTGGGCACGACCTATCCCACCGCCAGCGCCAGTAATAAGAACAACCTGACCTTTAAGTGAAAGCTCCGTGCTCAACCCAGTGACTTTCCGAAAATTGCTGCGAAGGCCACACATGCTCCAGGTTGACCGCCAAGATTTTGTGCCATTGCGAGTGTTGCATCAGGGACTTGACGCTCGCCTGCTTCATTTCGAAGTTGTAGCCAGCACTCAAACATCATGCGTAAACCCGTTGCCCCAATGGGGTGCCCAAAGGACTTAAGCCCACCGTCAACGTTTACAGGCATTTCACCCATACGATCAAATGTCCCGTTTAGAACGTCTTTCCATGCTTCACCGCGATTAGAAAGTCCGAGGTCTTCCATCAACACCAATTCCGTTGGGGTGAAGCAGTCGTGACACTCAACAAGCGAGAGTTCCTCGCGAGGATTTGTAATCCCCGCCTGATCATAAACATCACGTGCGGTAATGGCTACCTCAGGAAATGTGGTGTAGTCGTACGACGAAGTCATTGCACCATCGCAAGCACCTGAAACAAATGAAAGCCCCTTGAGGAAAATCGGTCGATCTGTGTACTTGTATGCATCTTCGGCTCGAACAATTACAGCGGCCACAGCACCATCAGATACGCCTGAGCAATCAAAAACTCCGAGTGGACCCGCAACTTTCTGAGCGTTCGTAATCGTTTCTTTACTAACAGCGGAGCGAAATTGTGCTCTTTCATTAAGTACACCATTTTGGTGGTTTTTCCATGCGATGTGAGTTAGAACCTCCCGAAGTTGGTCATCACCTAGGCCGTACTTGTGAGCATATGCAGGCGCGAGTAGCGAAAAAGCACCAGGCGCAGTCCAATTGATATCAGTTCCATCAGATGGTGGCCATGATGCAGTGAGCCCCGCAAATGATGAGTCTTTTAATTTCTCTACCCCCGTCGCCATGACAATGTCATATGCACCACTCGCCACAGCGAAACATGCGTTTCGAAATGACTCAGAACCAGTTGCACAGTAATTCTCTACACGCGTGACAGGCTTACCTTTGAGTTGCAGCGGTTTAGACAACGTAACGCCAGCCATCCCTGAGCCTTGCGTTCCAACCCAAAAGGCGTCAATGTCATCGAGCTCTAGGCCCTCAGATAACTGAAGGGACTCTTTAACAGCATCAATTAATAAGTCGTCTGCTGACTTATTCCAATGATCACGAAATGGGGTACACCCCATCGCAACAATTGCAACTCGATCTCTCATTCCGTGATTAGCCATGGCTCTCTCCCTCTGTACGCTCAGGGCGTACTTTCCAAAAATAATTATGAATTCCATTACTTGAATGAATTTTTCTAAACGAAGGTTGCAACTTCTCTCCGACCTGAATTTCGCCTGAAGGGTTGTCGGTTACTTCAGCGCTCCGACGTCCACCTCCGTTGACATCAATAACTGCGAGAATCATCGGTGGGTCGAGTGTCGGTTGCAAAAAATCAACCGTCATTGATGCAACGGTGCCCCCGAGATCTTTCATCGAATGTTGCACGAATGTATCGATTGATCCACAATTGGAACAGACTCTGGCGGGTGGGGCGCACACCGTCTCACACTTCAAGCAGCGTGAAGCGACTAGCCCATACTTCCAATCAGCTCTACGCCACATTGGTGGTGCAGCCGGTGCATCAGGTTCAGGTCGACGTGGGCCACGAAGATCAATAAGTGATCTCCAGCGCAGATACCTCTCATAAGCGATTGGATGTTGCGTCTGAGCCTGCTGGCGAACAGTGAGCGATTGTTTCTTGTTTTTAATGTGGCCTGTAACTTCAAAAACAAACGCATCAGCACCATCTGCTGCATTAATAGCCAAAATTGTGTCACCAGGTTCTGACTGGTCAAGAGCATCACAAATTAAGAGTCCAAGATGAGCCGACCCAGTGAAACCAATTAGTTTCTCAAGTTCTCCGTCTTCCCCAGAACTTTTTAAAAGTTTTCGGGCTAATGCAGCTGCACGTGGATTCGGACAACTAACAACAGTTCGTGTTGTTGACTCAAGCTTCGCAATTGCTAATGCATCCGTGGCAACTTGTGTAATTAGTTCAACATAGATGTCAATTGAGAAACGGTCATCCCACGAAGAAATGAACGACTCACCGGGCAGGCGCCATCTATCAAGAAACTCTTCAGTTCGCGATGAACTCGAGAGAAGACTTGCAATAAATTCGTCGCCCCTACAGTCAAACATTGCGCTGCCGTCACCAACCGCAAGCTCATCAGCTGAACCTGGAGCAGAGACACGTACATCAGCAGAAATTGAAATGCCATGATTGCTTAACGCGTTCCAAAGTCCACTTGCGCCTGAACGAAGACCATGAAAATCTATCGCTCTTGTATGGCTTGGTGCACCGATCACTTCACAAATAGATGCAGCTGGAGACTTATCTAGATACGTTGGTGTTGCAGTTGCAACATTAACTTCGCAACTTTCACTGTCTTGGAATTTTAGACAACAAGATGCCTCAACGGACATTGTCACCGTATCTTCATCGAAATAACTAACACTTCGAGATTGTTTGGAGTTCAGTTTAAAACTTTCAGCTCCAAATTTTGTCGTCGTGAGCTTCCACGAAGGCAAATAAGCACCGTAATTACTAATCCCGTTAGCTGACATTTTTATTCCACCCATTCCAGTAGATAACCGATTTAATACTTTTTCGTGCAACTGGCCTAAAGTTCGTTCCAATCGTGTAGGCAATAGGCATAAGGCAACATTGCGTAACCTCTAGAGGGATGTCGAGAAGTGAAGCAACTTTTGCCTCTTGATTCAAATGAAGTGTTGTGATAACCGACCCAAGCCCTCTTGAGCGAAGAGCCAGATTAAATGACCAAACCGCAGGGAAGATTGACCCGTAGAGCGCAGCGGCAGTTCCATGTTGTGCCCCACGTTGTGGGTTTGGTCTAGTAGCACATGCCACCAAAATCCATGGTGCTCTCCCGATGTTCTTTGCAAGGTACTTAGCGTCATCGAGCATCTTTTCTGTTGATGAGTTCCAATCAGCTAGCCGGCCAGATGCAACTTCCGCGTTGCTACCGTATTCTGCAATTGGATTTGCTACGTAAGTGTTGAAACAATCTTCATAAATAATTCCTAGTAATTTTTTTATCTCAAGATCATCAACGAAAATGAATTTCCAATCTTGCGCGTTCCCGCCAGTCGGTGCCTGAAGCGCAAGCGTTGCGCACTCTTCTATTAGTTCTTTTGCTACTGGTCTTTCAAAATCAAGTCTTCTACGAACAGCCCTCGTTGTCGTGATGACTTCATCAAAGTTTTCAATTTTGAATGTCATCGCTACTTAATTTCCTCAGTGGGATTCGGCAGCGAAAACCAGAAATTTGTGACGTTGAGGTCCAAGAGACATTCTCTGCAAAACAACCAGGCTCGCTGTAGGAGCATCTATCTGCAAAGTTGCATCCAACATTTTCAAGCCCAATTTTTGGGGCTGAACCTGGAATGCCCTTTAATGGACCAGTCACATCCCAGCTCGGAACTGATGCAATCAATGCTTTTGTGTAGGGATGATTTGGCATTTCCAGAACATCGGAGACAGGTCCAATTTCAACCGCTTCACTCGCGTACATCACCATCACACGGTCGCAAAGTTCAGATGCTAGTAAAAGATCATGAGTGATGAATAACAGACTTGTTTTTCCGTCACGAACAAGTTCCCGAAGCAAATGAACGACTTCAGCTTGTGTAGTCACATCAAGTGCCGTTGTGCACTCGTCCGCTATGACCAAACTTGGACTCGTCACAATTGCGATGGCAATGGCAACACGTTGGCGTTGCCCTCCTGATAATTGATGAGGGAATGAATTTAATACTCGATCAGGATCATCTATTTCCATCCGTTGAAGAATCTCGTGCATTACTGCTTTGATATCTTCCTTGGTAATTTCAGGTCGATTGACTCGAAGCACTTCTTTAATTTGAGCTTTGACCTTCATAAGTGGATTAAGTGATCGACCTGCATCTTGAAAAACCATTCCAATTTTTTTGCCACGAATTGTATTAGCCAGATCAACTTTGTCGGAAATTATGACTTCATCATCAAACGAACATTCGCCTGCGCTGACTCGAAGATTCTTATCGAGAAGTCCTACTAAAGCACGAGCCAAAGTAGTTTTGCCACTTCCTGATTCGCCAACAATCCCGATGATCTCACCTTTGCCAATCGAAAGGTGGATGTCATCGATTATTCGTTGCTGGCCTGTACTCGTAGCAGCATCTACGGTCAGTCCTTTTATCTCAAGAAGTGACATATCAACGGTTCCTATATCTAGGATCGAAACGGGAGATTAGCTCATCACCCAAAAGGTTTACAAGTAAAACGAAAACACTGATCATTATTCCCGGCCATGCAGCAATCCACCACGCAGTTCCAATTTGGCTCTGACCTGATGCAAGAATTGATCCCCAACTAAGGCCAGGCGCAGTAACTCCAAGGCCCAGGAAGTCAATAGCGCTTTCTATAAGAATCGCGGCTCCAATCCCTAGTGTTGAAAGAACTACAACTGTTCCAAAGAGATTGGGGAGAATATGTTTCAAAAGAATTCTTGTTCGAGTAACTCCTGCTGATCTAAGGCTCATTACAAATGGACGTTCTCGAAGCGAGAGAGCTTCTGAGCGTATTACTCGAGCAAAGAAGGGCCACGTTGTGAGTGCTAGGACGGTAAGAATGACACCAACCGAGTGGCCACGTGATGCAATGACGGCAAGCGCCACAAGAATAAACGGTAGAGATAGCTGAGCATCAATTAAACGTGCGATTACCGTGTCGACAATCCCACGGCTAAATCCAGCAACAAGACCCAGCAAGATTCCAGGTAGCGCACCACCAAGCATCCCAACTAAACCAATAAAAATAGTCGTTCTGCCACCAAAAATAAGTTCAGATAATAAATCTTGACCTAAGTTGCTTGTCCCAAGTGGATGAGTCATACTTCCACCATGCATAAAAAACGGTGGAAGAACTGTAGACGATAGATCAAGATTGTTCGGGTCACTTAGTGGAAGTAGCGATGCAAAAACACAAGTTAACGTAATTAAAATCAATGGAGCACTAATCCAAAAGATTGCAGTTTTGTACCACTTTTTATTTTTAGATTTTGCAAGGAGCAAATCTGAATTGTTTGTTTCAAAAGAAATGGTCATTTTGTTGCATCCCTAATTCTTGGATCAATAATTCCGTACAAGACATCTACACAAAAATTTATGAACACGAATCCAAGAACACCAATAACAACAATTGCTTGTATCAATGTATAGTCATGGAACTGAATTGCATTCACAGCCAAGGTCCCTACTCCGGGCCACCCGAAAACGTATTCAACAGCTATCGCGCCAGAAAGTAACGATCCAATTTGAAGTGAAATAATAGTGATCACTGGCAGGCTGGCATTCCTCAAAGCATGCCCAAAAACAATTCTTTTTGTTGAAAGACCTCGAGCTTTCGCCGCATCAATATAAGGTTCTTCAAAAACTTCTGAAATAGTTGCTCGCATTAATCGGGCGATTTGAGCCATTGGCAATAATGCCAAGCAAACTGCTGGAAGTACAAACGATGAGAAACCATTTTTTTGGCCGGCTGGGAATAAGCGCAAGTGAACAGAAAAAACAAGGATCACCATGATTCCCAACCAAAAAATAGGAACTGATTGGCCAACTAATGCCGCCCCTGAAGCCAAACGATCCCAAATTGAATTCCGCTTCAGCGCTGCGATAATCCCAAGTGGTCCACCAATAGAAATTGCGATCATCATTGCCAGTGCCAATAACTCAAGTGTGTTCGGAAGGCGCGTTGAGATCATAGATACATTTGATGATTCGAATTGGATCGAGTTACCAAGTTGGCCGTGAAAGAGATTTGAAAGATACGAGAAGTACTGCTGGATAAAGCTTTTATCGAGTCCCAGCTGGTGTTCTAAAAGGTGGATTTGAGCTTTCGGTGCTGTTGGCCCAAGCATGTTGAATACAGGGTTACCGGAAATGTGTCCCAAGCAAAAAGCAATTGTCAGTGCAAATAGGATAGTTAATAGAGCGCTAAAAAGTCGAAAACTTAGAAATTTAAGCACTTGCTAAATCTGCTTTCTGCTTCGACCGGGGACAGATGCCAATAGTTTTTTCGTGTATTCCTCTTTTGGATTTTCTAATACATCAGATACCGGACCTTCTTCAACAAGTTCTCCATGTCGCATTACATACACGTAGGAGCAAACCCTCCTAACCACACTTAAATCATGGCTAATGAAAAGAATTGAGAGCTGCTCTTTTTCTCGGAGTTCAAGAAGAAGTTCAAGGATCAATGCCTGAACTGAAACATCGAGCCCAGACGTTGGTTCGTCGGCAATTAATAGACGGGGCCGATAGATAAGGGCTCTTGCAATACATACTCGTTGCGCTTGACCACCACTGAGTTGATGAGGGTACGAGTGCAGAAGAGCCCTGTCCAAGTGAACACGATCCATCAAATCCTCATCAGTTATCCAGTGAGTTCTTTCTGGGAAAATTTTTCTTAATTCTTTGAATCCTGCTACAACTTTTTGACGCGGGTCAAGTGAGGCGTGCGGATTCTGAAAGATAATTTGAACGTCACCACGAATGTTTCTAAGTTCTTCTTTGTCTAGCCCGAGAATGCTTTTACCTAAAAAAAGTATTTCTGATGCCTCGACAGGTAGCAGCCCAGTTGTCGCAAGTGCAAGCGATGTTTTCCCTGAGCCAGACTCACCCACCACACCGACGACTGATGCAGCGGGTACGACGAATGAAATTTTATTTACAGCTCTAGTGCCTCGATAAGAAACCGAAACATCATTTGCTACAAGAACTGCGTTGTTGGATGCAACACGTCCGATCTGTGAACCCTCGAAATGAGAGTTCACAGATCGGACGTCCGCATTGCTTTTTGGAACCATTAGTAATTAATTCTTTACCTATTTTTTCTTAAATTATTTGTAGCTGAGCGTGAAGTAGGTGTAACGGTTCACTGGCGTCAACTTCCAACCAGTCACATTTGTGGCCATTACGTCCATCTTCGTTGTTGAGTAAAGCGGTACGTAGCAGTGGTCATCAACAACCGCTTGCTTGTCCATCAACTTCCAAATTGCATCTGCTGCAGCGTCAGTCGAAGCAAGAGCAGTTGCCTGCTCAGTGTCAAATCGTGGGTCATTGCAATTCTGTGTGATCGAGTTAGATGTGAGGAACCCTTGTGACAAGAATGCTGGGGTAGGTGCATTTGGCACAACCGACATAATGTACAAACCAGTCTGCGTTCCACCAATAATCGCTCCAACAAGTGCACCATAGGTCACTGGAGTCAAAATTGGCTTAAGTCCAATCTTGGTTAGTTGCGAAGCAATTGCCTGAGCAACTAAGTCAATGTCTGGAAGTAGTCCAATTGGGTATGACAAGAGAAAACTCTTGTCACCCTTGTATTTCTTAACGATTGCCTTGGCATCAGTAGTGTTTAGTTTCACAGCAGTGATGTTTTGAACTGTTGGGTTAACAGTTAAAAGACTCTTCTGCTCAACAACTTGCCCCTTAAAAATTCCTGTAGCAATTGCATGGCGATCGATTGTTTCTGCGACTGCCTTGCGAATTGAAGCATTGTCAAATGGGGCAACCTGTGTAACTAGGAAAGCATCATTGCTTCGGGCTACCGGTGTCTTCACCACATTTAAGCCAGTAAGTCCAACAACGCTTGATGGTGGTTCGTCAAATGAAACCTGTGCTGTTCCGCTCTGCACTAGACCAAGTCGTGTGGTTGGGTCTGTCTGCCAAATAAATGTTAGCGAACTAACTTTGCCTGCGCCATCCCAACAATCTGGGTTCGGAACAACTGTGTAGCTCACACCAGAAACAGCAGAGCTAAACATGTATGGTCCAGTTCCAATTAGGTGATTACTGAAGTCACGTGATGTACCAGCTGCGTAGGCAGTAGGTGGCAGCATGTAAACAGTCGTAAGTAGTAGTGGCAAGTCATTTAATGGTGAAGACGTCACAACCTTGAATGTTGTTGGATCCACAACTGTTGCTGAAGTCACAGGTGCAAAGTATCCGGCAAGAATTGCTTTTGGATCCTTAGTTGCTGTGTTTTGCAGAATTGAGAATACCGCTGCAGTTGCATCAGCTTTTTCACCATTTGTAAATGAGATGCTCGGACGAAGTGTGAAGATCCACGTTGTTGCATTTTTGTGAATCCAAGAAGTTACTAGTCCCGTTGAAACCGTCTTTAATGATACGGAGTCATAGTTGATTAGTGGTTCCAATACAGAGTCCCAAATCATTCCACCAGATCTTGCCCCTTCGATTGGATCAAAAGTAGACGGCATCGCAGGCAATGCAAGCGTCATACCTGGTCCCGCTGCGCGTACTTCCTTCATTGGCGCACCAATCGTGAACGCCATGATCATCATCAAAAGTGCAAGCACCCCTGTAAATATTTTACGATTCCCTGTGCTGAAACCGTGTGTGCTATTTCCGTTCATTAAAACCCCCCAATAGGCCATGACTAATTGACTGCCGGTTCTTGGATTCCCAAGTACTGAAGCATGTTAATACCTTCCGGTTGGTATTGTCAAGTTGAATGAGAAATTCCTTCTGTTTTATGGGATTTAAAGGGTTTAATAGCAACATTTCGTACGGTATTCGATCTAAAGGCTCAAAAAATGCAATCATTTCACTTCGAATTTCCAACAAGCGATGGTCTAAAACTCGCTGCGACAGCAATGGGCAAGGAGGATGGGGGGCCAGTTTTATTCCTTCACGGGCTAGGGCAAACGAGGCATGCATGGGATTTGACCATGGATGTTGTTGCTCGAAGTGGATGGCGTGCCTACTCCTTTGATCTTCGAGGACATGGTGAGAGTGAATGGGACCCTAAAGGTGACTACACGATTGACGCACTTTGTAGAGACTGCATTGAGTTCGTTGAGAGTCTTCCAGCCACACCAGTGATTGTTGGTGCATCGTTAGGAGGAATCATTTCGCTTCTAAATGAAGCAAGTGTCACCAAAGAATTCTCTCGTGGTCTCATTTTGGTCGATGTAACACCTCAAATGAACCAACTTGGTGTTGAAAGAATTAAGAACTTCATGCGATCTGGACTCGATGGATTTTCGTCACTCGAAGAAGCTGCCGCCGCAATTGCGCAATATATTCCAACACGAAAACCATCGTTAAATACCAACGGGCTCAGAAAAGTACTACGTGAAAAAAATGGTCGTTGGCGCTGGCACTGGGACCCTCTCCTACTAAGCGACACCAGAAATCATGAGGTTGATGTTGAAATCCCCAAGAAACTCGAAGGTGCACTAGAAAAAGTAGACGTACCTGTCATGTTGGTGCGTGGGCTACTTAGCGACGTTGTTGACGATAGTTCGGTCGCAGACTTTATTAAACGCAAGCCAAGTGCCAAACTTATAAACATCCCCGATGCGTCTCACATGATTGCTGGGGACAAGAATGATGTTTTCACGGCTTCTGTGATGGAGTTCTTGAACCAATTTAAAATAGACTCATCCCCCACGCAATAAACATGTAATCGATCGAAGGGTTATTCACTAACCCCTGGCCTGGAGCGGTTACCCCTTCCCCAGGCCAGGGGTATTCACTGCTACTTAACTGCGTCAGGACCGCGCTCGCCGGTACGGATTCGCACCACGTGCTCGATGTCTGAGATCCAAACTTTTCCGTCACCGTGAATCTCTGTCTTAGCTGCGTCAGCAATTGTGTCGCAAATCTTTTCAGCAGCTTCATCAGTGCAAGCAATCTCAATACGAATCTTGTCGACGAAGTCAAACTCGTATTCCTTTCCACGATAAATCTCAATGTGCCCGCCGGTGCGACCGAATCCACGAACCTGTGAAACGGTCATTCCGTTAACGCCAAGTGCCTTAACGGCAACCTTGACTTCATCGAGCTTGAATGGCTTTACAACTGCAGTAACTAATTTCATGATTGATCCTTACTTGTTGTCCGAGTGAGTGTGACTTGGTGTGAGCACAGGCTCACCGAATGTTGGGTCTGGGAATGCTTCTTCATCGTGGATTGCGAGGTCACCAATTGCGAGTGTCTCGTCTGATTCACGAAGTCCTCCAACAAGGAACTTAACCAGGTAGAAGATCACTGTGGTACCAACTGCTGTGTAACCAATGACCCAAAGTGCGGCCAAGAACTGTTCCCAGAGTTGGTGGAATGAGTGGGTGTAAAACCATCCACCAACTGAGAACCCACCTGGACCCTTGTAGTTTGAGCCAGATACTCCGTAGACCGACATGCTCGGGTCAGCAACAACCCCAACCATGAGTCCGCCCATCAGTCCGGCGATTCCGTGGGT
>Ga0114960_10000572_pt1 | contig 30791 bp, 37 predicted proteins | sample C_130625_MF_Meta_FD_92637 | JGI IMG/M metagenome (GOLD analysis project Ga0114960, IMG submission 92637) | Freshwater microbial communities from Lake Croche, Canada to study carbon cycling - C_130625_MF_MetaG | ecosystem: Environmental > Aquatic > Freshwater > Lake | place: Lake Croche, Canada... | reverse complement strand
TTTTCTAATAAGTTGCTAAGTGCCTCCGCATACAAACGGATCTCATGCTGGGCATCGGGACTCAAGCGTAACTTACAGAGTCTGGCATAGGCATATAATGAAGCAGTCTCAATGAATTCAGTATGCATAGATTGAGGTAGAATCATTCGAGCAACCTCGGGGGCAACCTTCTCCTCAATTAGAACATTGTATGTATGAATTGATGATCTTGTTGCGTTGTCTATACAAGTCTTTACATAATGCGCATTATCTACAGGTGTTGACTTGGATCCCTGTTTCTTATTAGAATCTCTTTCACGAATAGACTCTAATTCAGGAATATAGCATTCAGGAAGAGAATCAACATAACGACGACTGACCTCATTTCTAGCAAATCCAATTGTATGACGATACCACTCACGAGCAACAAAGATTGGCATCTTAATTCTCAGACGTATCTGAGGATGAAAAAAAGGGCTCACATGATTGTGTTTCGCTAAGTAAGAAATTAGTTTCTTATCACCCTCCGTTAGCTCATTTGATTCCTTAGAGAAACTAACACGTGCGGCATTTACCACTGTAAGATCATCACCAAAACAGCCAAGAAGTTCAAGTGAACCAGAGTTATCAGACAAGACCTTTACCATTCTATAAAAAGAATGATAGTGGTATTTAAGTTATAATAAAAAATTGAATTATTTTTTGCTTATTTCTTAGCACAAGGATGTTTATGAATTTTATACTCTTTCTTAGTTCGCTATTTAGCAATTCAAGAAACACAACACGTCTTTCAGTCCCACAGATTGATTATATTATTATTGAAATCCAGGAGCCTATACAATTGGTATAAGAGTATTTGAATATTTTATCTGAGGATTTTTTTCATGAAACGCCTTTACTTCTTTAGAAAGATCATAGGCAGTTGGTAATAAATTCATTTTATCTTCAACTAAATTTGGTTTAGGAAATCCATTAAATTCAGATGCTGTGGCGGATGTATACGCTCCCATAAATGGAAAGTATAACCAGTCTCCTACAAAAAGTTCTTCAATAGGACCTTTAGCAATTACATCTAGACTATCGCAGGTTCTTCCAAAAAGTATTGATTCATTTAATGTGCGTTCACGAAAATCATTTTCTCCTGGAATACGAAAGAATGCTGGTTTCTGATGATCATATTGAATACAAGAAAATTGTCCATAAAGAGATTCATCTAGAACATACCTCCATCCTTTTCCTCCAGATCCTGGCTTTTTCGCAATAATTTTTACAAACAAATCTTGAGACGGCTCAGCAAAAAAACGTCCAGGTTCAGCAATAATACTTATATCTCTTGGAATTTCCTGAATAGCATCTTGAATTACAGCGGCAGATTTTAAGAATTCAGATGGAAGAAAAGAAAAGCCTCCACCGATATCAAGAGTATTTGGCGTATGTCCAAAAATTTTCATAATAGTAAAAACATTCCGATAAGAATTTTCAATAGCTTCCTTATATTGTAGAGGATTCTGACACCCAGATCCTACATGGAAGGATACACCGGTTAATGGAATTTTAGAAGAACGTATAATTTTTTCTAATTCTCTTTCTTCAGCACCAAACTTCACCGAAAAAGGCATCTTACTTTCCCTATCATTCACAGCAATTCTTAAAAGAGCTGATCCGTTCCAATCATGTTCATAGAGTTTCTCGCACTCTTCAACTGAGTCAACAACGGTTCTCTTAATCCCCTTTTCATCAATCATACGAATATCATAGGACGATTTTAAGGGATGAGCATACAAGATATCTGGAGTTGTTAAATTAAGACTAATTGTCTTAATATCAAATACTTCTCTTAAACTCGCGCAATCAAAACTTGCTCCATTCTTATAGAGAGTATGAAGAAGTGTTCGATCAGGATTACACTTTACAGCATAATACGGTTTGACTCTAGGGAGCGTGGTTGCCCATAGATGCCATTGTGTAAGAATACGACGCTCACTTACGACTGCCACAGAATTAGAACCCTTAGGAAAGGATGACACAAGTTGCCGGAGGTTGTTCAGCGTGCTGATATGTATACCTGCGAAAAAATTTTTTGCCATAAACCTTTTCGAACTATTTTTTATTTGTAAGCCCATGTTTAGGCTTTACAAGGTGTTATACCAATCATCTTAAGAAAGGCTGTATTCACACCAAAAAGATAATGAAGAATTTCTCCTATAACAAACCATCCAACAATGGAATAAAGAACTGGAATACGAAAAATAAGTGATGTAATCAAAGCACCTACGATTGTCATGAGTGTATCATTTAATGAGACACCCATAAATCGTTTCTCATGAACACCTTGTCCAGGAACTCCTAGAATATTCGCATATGGACATGACATATCTATTACTTGGCACTTTTATACATATGCGACCATTCGGGGCGATAGGAGGTCTCTAACCATTGAATCGCAAGCTTATGAAGATCTTGATGCTTAGGATCAAGCTTCTTTACAAACTCCTTCTCATCCTTTGTGAGTTCATGTGTCTTCGGCAAGGCATTCATGTTAGCCTTTGGCAAGACAGCCTTTGGCATCTCAGACTTCTGTAGCTTATTCATAACTAACTAAATTAGCGTATTTACTTCATTTTTTACCCTAGGTTAAAGTAAGATGGAAGATCCTAGAATTCTCAAGATTAAGACCACTGAACAAATGCTAGATATACTAAAATCAAAAGGTAAACCTCTTTCATCCTTTAAGAAAGGAGATACCATCGAGGTATGGAATAAAATGAAAAAGGGATATTCGTATGTCTTATCTGAAAATCCAGGTGAAAATTTAGATTTCAAACCCTATGCGGATCCAGGAGAAATACTCGCCGCAGGAGCCTTTGGTGGAAAATATTTGAATGATTGTCTTTTAGAATTTCCCGCAGAATGGTTTCTCAATGCGATTCAGCTCGATAAGTTAAGACCAGGTGAACAAGATATTTCTATAAATTTATTTGGTGTTGATTCAAGAAAAACAATTTCCTATTGGATACAGTCTGGCTGGCTTCCCGGTGGTCATAAAAAAGGGCAACATTCTGAACTGTCCGATCCAAAAATAAATGTGGATGAACGCGGATGGTTTCAATGGTATTGTCGATATTGGATGGGTCGTCGTTTACCTGTCTTAGACAAGGTTCAGATTGCTCGTTGGAAGGCTTTTGTCAGACACCAGGGTCAGATCAAGGCAAATTGTAAGCCTGGAGATTTGGAATGTCGTCCAAGACAAAGGCAAGGAATATTCCAATGGGCACATAATCCATTTATTTAATACCTGTATGAAATTTGAAGCTGATACTTAGCCTCGTAAGGGTAATTATGAGCCTTGAACTAATTCTCGGACCAATGTTCGCAGGAAAGACAAGTGCCCTCCAGTCGATTGTAAAGAGATATTCAGCTCTTGGAATGAAATGTGTGGTCTATAAACCAATCTCAGACACCCGCTACGGTTCAGACACATACGTTTATAGCCATGATATGACAAGGATTAGAGCAATTCCTGTAAAAAATCTAACAAATCATAATCTCATGGATCCTTATCTTGAGGCAAAAATCGTAGTAATCGAGGAGGGACAATTCTTTGAAGATCTCTATGAATTTGTTGTAAAAGCCGTAGATAAGGACAAGAAAAATGTTATTGTTGGAGGTCTTGATGGAGACTGTTTTAGGAAACCCTTTGGACAAATCTTAGATCTTATTCCTATGGCAGACGGTATTATTAAGATGACAGCCTTCTGTAAACTATGCGCAGACGGAACCGCCGCAATCTTTACATTCAGAATGAATGGATCTAAAGAAACGGTTGAGGTTGGAGGAGAGGAGGCCTATATGCCTCTATGTCGCACTCATTATTTGACATATACGGCACTATGGAATTCAGAATGCCCAAGATGCTCGAAGGACTTAGCAGGGAGTGTATATAGACCTCATTGTTCCGAGTGCCCATGGTCATCTAATGATTCTCTGTCGTCAGACCAATACGAAGACCTGCCCACCATACAAGTGACATTAGACAGCCCCCCCAAAGAGAATCTGCTAGAGCAAACCATAGAGGATACTTATCAAACGTCACGAGTTGTGTAAAATCATAGATCGCATACGTGGCCATACCAGCGAGAAAGGCTCGGGGAGCCGAATGTAACTGAGAGGCAATATAACCTATTGCCAAATAGACAGGGATACCAGCCCATAGACGAACATTCATAGATCGATCCGCCTGTATATCTCGAATAAGATCTTGAACGGTTTGACCTTGAATAAAAAGCCAAGGTAAATCTATAATTACTGAAAGAACAGCTAATCCAAGAATTTTCTGTAGATCATTCATCTTACTAAGGCCCACGTTTTTTTATGAATCTTAATGAATAAAAAGAGAATAGCTATGAGTTCCATTTCACTAGAAGCCTTTGACGCGAATCTTAGAGGTCGTATAAGTCAATGGATTCTTCCATCTTCAGATTTATGCGTTATGCCAAATGGATTTTATGATCAGCTTATTTCTGGAGCACCTCCATTTCAGACAAGTATCTTACTTCTTTCAAAACAGGATTCAAGAGCATGGCTTCTAGCCCATGCGTGGGATCTAACATTTTCTCCGGAATCTCCGACAGACTGGAGTCTAACATTATCAATTCTACAACATCTGAAGGGGCCCTTACTTATTGTAACATCTCCTAAGATTCAGGTTCCACAAGCATTTTGGCAAAAGTGTCTGACATCTTACAAAATCGCACCAACCTGTGTATGCCTCAAAGATATATCTGAGGCAGCAGTTCAGATTTTACCTCATTCCATCTTTTTTCCAAAGCTTGATTTAATTACAGATACCCAGTTTACAAAGATCCCATCTATGTTTCCTACAGCAGTTCAACAATCTATACAAAGTCTAGATCTTCGAAGTATCTATAAGGAACTTCGAGGATCTGGTGCGAGTCTCTGCCTGTCGTTGATCGATTCACGCTTGGGGGGTTCCTCAGGAGGAAATATTCAGCAGAACGGTTTTCCGTCTAACGGTTTTCCGTCTAACGGATCACCGTCTTATATTGCTACATGGTTTTATCCAGAAATCAATGGAGCCCTACGACTTCATTTATCTGATTTGCGAATGATCTTACGAACAGTAACAGAGAGGATTGTTGATTAGGATATTACTTCTTAAAGAGCTTGAAAGTTCCCTTCTTAGCCTTGAATCCAAGCTTACGAAGTGATTTAATACGACGAAGACCAATTGTGTGCTTCTTCTTACTCACAATACGACCCTTCTTTGTCTTCATTAAATCCTTACGTGTCAACCCCCCCGGGGTCTTACTAGCTGTTCCGTGCCAAACCTGAGCCTTTGAACCAGAAGAAGCAATCTTACGCGTTGGAGCCATTATACTTATAGATCATAAAAAAAGATACAATAGTTAGAATGTCCAGGGATCTTCTTGGGTTTGCTATGCTTGCCTTAGTATGTATACTCATCAGTCCACTTTATAAAAATCAAAATCAAATTCAAAGACCTAAAACAAATGAAATTATTTTTGTTGATAAACAAATTAGTATAGAAACTGATTCACCAAAAACAATTGTATTAATGTCTGATAGTTTTTTACCAACAACCTTTGCCGGATCTGAATTGTCCGCGTATGAAACAATTAAATATCTAAGAGCACGTGGTCATAAAATAATTATATTTGTAACAGAATGGAAGGTTTCTGAATACGAAGGATTTAAAATATATAAGTATGATCAACACAATGAATTTTGTAAGAAAATAATTCACGAATGTGATGCCGTATTTTTTCAGATGAGTGGCGAACCAAATAGACTAACTATTATAAAAGAAAGATCAAAACCAGTCTATGTGTTTATACATATTGCTGGAAGTTGTGGTTGGTTATTACAGCAGCGTGTGTCATTTCCAATCATTGTAGTATATAATAGTCATATGACACAAGATTCATTACCTACCTTACATGAGAATATGAGAATGATACCATATGTAGATACAAGTAAATTTAAGAACTTAAGAATCGATACAATTCAGAATAATACAGTATGTTTAATTAATTGTAATAAGAACAAGGGAGGTGAATTACTCAAAGATCTTGCTATAAGAATGCCAAATACGCAATTCCTAGGAGTAAAGGGTGGATATAGTAATCAAGTGATTGATTCAAAGCCTCCTCCAAATTTAAGATATATAGAAAATCAAAAGGATATAACGGTTGTATTTAAGAAAATAGGAATTCTAATCATGCCATCTGAAAATGAAACATGGGGTCGCACGGCGGTAGAAGCTATGGCAGCAGGTGTTCCGGTTATTCATAGTGAGGCAGCAGGATTAGTAGAATGTGTAGGCGGTGCTGGAATCTTATGTAACCATAATGATATTGATGCCTGGGTAAGTGCGATTGAACGTCTCAATGGTGATCGTGCGTTTAAGGAACAGATTCGGCAAAATGGATTTAATCGTGTAAGAGATATTGAAGAAGAACAGATTCGCGGAAGACAGGAACTTGCCATGAAGATTGAGAATTAATTTTATATGTAAGAATAGATATGGAAGAAGTAATTACCTCTTTTCGTGAAATATTAGCAAATCCTAATGTCCCTGAAGCAACCAAAATTAACAGGGATCAGGTAAGAGAAATAATTGGTGGATTATCAGCAGAAAGAGGAGATAGAAATCTAGGACGAGGTGTAAGTAGATACCAAGATTTCTCAAATATGCTAGAACCAGTTATATTTACATCTACAAGACAAGAGATTATTGACAATATATTAACAGATACAGCAGGGACATTAGACATAACTGGTCAAGAACGTTTAACACTTAGAAGAATTGGCGGTGGAACATATGGAATAATTTATCTATCAAATTTAAATACTGTATATAAAAGAGTTAGGCTACAAGCATTTGATGCAACCTATGGTGAAGATGAAAAGGCACTAGATACAGAATCATTTTATAGAGAATTATTTGTAGAACCCTTTATACAAACAGTTTTACAACTTGATCCTACATATGGACAAAATATAGCTAAATTAGAAAGAGTTTATAGAGAAAATAGAGCAAGAACTAGGATAGGCACGGGTAGTAGTAGTGCCGCCCCGAATTATTCTGAAAGGGCGATGGCAGCTCAGGCACCAATGGTCGCGGCCCGCGCCCCCCGCCCCCCAGCCGAGCCTCTCCCTGAAAGCAATCACACATTCTTTTATAAAATGGAACATATACCCTATAATTTATATAGAGTTATAGAAAACCCGAGAACTGATAAAGAAGGAGTATTTACAGAGTTAGCAACTATATTAAACCATTTTAATACGAATTATGGGTTTTTTCATCGTGATTTACACGGTGGAAATATTATGTTTGATGCCGTTGGTAATATAAAAATTATAGACTTTGGAAAGTCTTGTATTATATATAGTGGTATTAATTATTCTATATCAAATAATGAAGAATGTAAATCATATGATTTGTTTATTTTAATAACATTTTTATTACAACATCATGATATTCCAGAATTAACAAATAAATTTAGGAATCTATTAAGAACCCGTAATCATGATTTCTATGAACTTATGACAACGTATAACAAATTAGATCATACTTTTCATAAAGCATATTATAATGTTATTGACCCGCCGACATATTATCCATGGACAGATCCTGCTTTAAAAGCAGAATTTATTAGAGAAATAGGTGAGGCAAGATTTATACCAGGAATTTTTATCAGAGAATTTGCTGCTGCCTCTAACGCTCCTCCAGACGCCGCCGCCCTCGCCGCCTACGCCACAAGCACCGCTGCCGCCGCGCCCGCCGCCGCCGCCCGACGCGCCGCCGCCGTCGCCGCGGCTAGGCGTGTGGCGCGTCCTAGAGGAAATTGTCAAGGATCTTGTACTATAGCAGGAGGAAAATCAAGACGCAGAAAATCTAAGAAGAATAAGACAGTAAAGAAGAGAAAGGTTTAGGTTAAAGATAAGCTCGACGCACCTAATATTTCTTTAATCAAAGATTGTATTTTATCTTGATTATAAAATCCCGCAAAATGAACCAGGAAATCTCCTGGTTCCCACAATGGCTCGCCTTCAAGGCCCTGAAGATATGAATTAAATTTCTTATGTTCTCGTGTAATCTGTATTTTTTCCTGATCCTCCTTATTTTCTTCTAATTCCTTAATCATTGCCATATTTTCCCACCAAATATGATAAAGACAATCGGTTCTTTTATTTACTCGTTCAAAATAATTTCTGAGCCAAGGTGAATTTCTCATCAAGAGATTTCCACTATTCAAATGATGGCACGCATCATAGACAAATAGGAGATCCTTTGAATCTGGTAATAGAGGTATAACATGAGATTCTAATTTTAATTCTGGATTTGTAATTAAAACATCCGCATCCGAAAGCCAAACTAAGTCACCCTCTGGTAAATCATATAAATGTTTTAATAAAAAAGGAATCTTGGACCAAGGGATTGGTCTATGGCGATCCCAGTATTCTTCACCACCTTGAATATATGTATATCCATGTTTCTTGGCATATACAATCTTAGATTCAAGTGCCTGGCTTAGAGCCTTACAATAATCTTTACCAATTGCTAACGTAAGTATAAGCATTCCTATAAAGGATCTTTCCAGGCCTTTAATCCTGGTTTTATACGTAAGGATAATTGATAGCTGGTAAAGGGTGATCGGTGTCTTTCTAAAACCCATCGAATTCTCCACGGTACACGAATAAGTCTTCTGTGAACAATATTTCTAAAAGAAAGATGATATCTTCTAAACATATAAGATGCCTTAGTTCTATAACGTCGAAGAATTGAGTTATAGGTATTCATGTGTTCAGATGTTTTTACAGTTTTTATTGTAGTATTTAAATCTTCTTGAATATGATTAATTGTGTGAATATGTTTATGAATTAATTCTTTTCTTGCCAAAGACATAAGAGAATTTACCTTAGAAAAAGATCCCATAACACCTGATACACATGCCTTTAATTCCTTCATATCTTTTTTAAATTCATCTTGATTTTTATACGAGTCAAATAATATATTTTCAGTGTCTGCCCTAATTACATTTCTTGATTCTATAAGATCCTTCGCATAATCCCATGAGTTTATATCACATCCATCTACAATACATGTGGGCACGTCATTGTGTATTTGATCAATGTAAGTACAAAGTGTATGGTAGGTATGACCACAAATATGAGTCATAGTTGGAACATCTTTTGTAGATACCCATGATTTCTTACAAAAAAGACATCCATCTGCCACATTATCTATAGGAACTTCACAGGGTGAATTATAAATTGTATTTATTCTTTCGCGATCTTCTAAACTTGTCGTTGTTTCTGCGTATCCTGTTTCAATCTGTTGAGAATTCAAGAATTCAAACCACTTACAGGAATCCTCTGGATATTTATCTAAAAAATTCACGAGCATTGTTTTTGTTATGTATTCACTACGAAAATCCATTTATCTATAAATAGATAATTTAGTTTAGGCCAAATAGTATGAATAAAAATTGAAAAAATTATTTGCTTATTTCAATATAAGCAAATGGTATTTGAATATAAGAAAAACGAGGATGGTCACTATGTATGCACGGTATGTTCTGAGGTAAAGGAGAAACAGAATACAATGCATTATCATATGAAGAAGCATGAGGGTAAGAAGTCATATGAGTGTAAATCATGCGATATGAAGTTTTATCAGAAATATGCCCTTGATAATCATGTAAAACTAAATCATTCAAAGGATCCAATTACAGAGATCAAGTGTCCCTTTGATGGTTGTCTTGATTCCTTTGTTAAGAAGGAACATTGCCGCATCCATATTGCTCGCAATCATGTGAAGAAGAATATGGAATCTCTGATTGAAAAGAAAAAGGATTCTAAGATTCATACCTGTGTTCCTTGTAAACGTGATTTCAATTCATATCCTGCGATTCTCTACCATGCCATGGATCATGTCAAGGAAGAGCCTAGTTTGAAGGAGATGCTAAAGATTATCTAAATTACAAGAATTCATATAATATTTTTTTATCTGTAGCTAAAAGTATTGCGCACTTATTCTGTTTATTTTTAATATCTATATTTACTTTTATAGATAATAAATGCCGAACAATATCCAAATGGCCTCTTTCAGAAGCGATCATTAGAGCAGTATATCCATTAGGCATAATTATATCCTTGTTTGCTCCTTCACTTAAGTAATGTCTTACAGCATATAGTTTACCATGTCTACTCGCATTATAGAATTTCTCATTAACAGAGAGTTTCTCTATTTTATAACAAGTATTACATTCATGATAATCACAGTAGAAACAACTATGATCTGATGTAAAAGATGAGATAAAATTTGGACAAACACTACAATATATAGGCCTTGGACCAAAGGAATTCCATTTTAGCTCATGTTTACACATTGTTATATAATAATGGCGATAATTACTTCAATTTTATAAGTTATAATTTCCAATTGTCATACCTCTACCAGACTGAAAATCTATACATTTCACATTTTTAATAAGCTGTGAGTCATGCGCTTCAAGAATTGCCTTATTTGGACCAAGATTATATTCATAATAATCTCCTGAATACATAGTATCATCCATAATAAATAGACTATCTTTATGAGCAAGCTGTTTACAATTTTCTAAATCAGCTTTCGCAATTTCATATTCATGACCTCCATCAATAAATAGAAGATCAAACTTTGTTTGAGGATGATCTTTAATAAATTTTGGAACAGACAATCTACTATCTCCAAGAATAAGTGTATGTCTACCTGGAAACATTTTATCTATATATTGTTTTCCAATAAGAAGATATCCATGATCTCCTAGATCAAAGGAAGTTAGATTCAGATTTGGATTATTTTTTAAGAATAACTCAGCTGAATGACCCGCGTTAAATCCAATTTCCATTGCGGTATTTATATTTTTGGATAATTTTATAAGTTCATTCTTCTGATCTGGAACCTGTTCAATATTTCCTTCTAAATCAGTTATACCATATTCTAAAAGAAATTCGGTAAGAGACATATACTTTCATATTCAATTAAATGCTTAGGTATCATTCTTTCCTCCACTCACTGTATTTATCAAAAGCATCAAACTGTAAATATGATATCCTAGGATTCCAAATCCTAGGAGAAGAAGAATTTCATAAGGATATCGCGAAGAACTTTTTCCATTATAACCGATCCAGAATAAAACAGGGGTTACGATAAATACGTGAAACATATTTACCCATAAAATCGAGCTACCCTTCTTAAAATTAATATAAGCAAAGTAAAGATGATACAAGGCAATGAGGCAGGCAAATCCAGTCAGCCCTTGAAAAAGCCATTCCGGAGAACTGGCCCTCTGGACGCCTATATATATAAGGAACGGGCAGACGATTCCAATGTAGAAGAGATTCATGAAAATGTCATAGTCCATCTGCCTGAGCAAAGAAAAGAAACGATCATGTATATCTTTACAGACGGTGCCTGTCCAGGTAATGGTAAGAAATACGCAAGTGCCGCCTGGGGATGTCTTTTAGTTTCTTGTCCAGGTTACGTGGTATTAGAAAGATTTTCAGGTGCGATTCCTTTAGGAGAACCTCAGACAAATCAGCGGGCTGAATTAACTGCCTTATTAAAAGGTGTTGAACTTGCTGAAAATCAGTTTCGATCGAAATCAGATTTAACAAAAATTCAGATTTGGTCAGACAGCCAATATTCAATTAATTGCGCATCTGTTTGGGGACCTTCCTGGAAATCACGGGGTTGGAAAAAACAAGGTGGTGAAATTCAACATCTTGATTTAATTAAAACACTGGTTCAAAAAACACAGGATCTTGGATTTAAACTCGAATACAAATGGCTAAAGGGACACAAGGGTGGAGAAGCACAACATGTGTTTCCATGGATGTTTAATCATCAGGTAGATGCTTTAGCAAATTCTGCTCTGCGTTAATTCTCACATTCTTCTGAGCGACCTATAACCGCACAGGCTATACGTGCTCCACTATGACCAGTTGTCTTAGAATCCTCTTCTTTGCCTAAACCAAGATCATCAGGATCTTCATGAACAATTACAGAACGACCCCATAGATCCTGCGGGCTAACATTGTGAAGTGTCCATGTATATCTTCGAATAATTGGATCCTTACTCTTAGGTAAAGATACATTTCCAAGATCGCCTGTATGCCTTTCACCCTTTGATCCAGGTGGACCTCCGTGATCCTTTGGTGAACCTATGTGATAATGACTACAGGCCTTCTTACAACCCTCGCCGCGTAAATCACCTGTGCGATGAATATGAAATCCGTGTTCTCCACGAGGTAATTTTGTAAAGTGTGCGACAATCTTTAAATCAGATCCCGTTTTTTCAAAGGTTATATCCCCTTTGACAAGACGAGTATTAAATACCGCAACTGCTTCTAACATTTCTAGTAGTATTAAATTGTTTGTTTTTAAAGTAGCGCTTCATTCAGGGTTTCAATTACCGTATTTGTATCTGAACTTGTGAATTTTCCAAGAAACTTTGATTTCTTAATTACAACAAAGGATGGAATCTTCTGAAGACCACAATACCCAAGTGTATACTTATTTTGATCAATATCACACTTATACCAGACAATTGATGGATTTGACTTCTGAATTTGTTCGTGATTTAACATTCCACATGGCCCACACCAAGAAGCTGAAAAATATACAACGACTGATTCAGGATTTGGATTTCCAGCAGAATCATTCGGCTTCAGAAGGAACTCGAACTGTTCTTGGGTCTGAAGGGGGATCATCTGATTTCTCTGATTTCTTAAAAGTATTTCTATATATATAAAAGGCGTATCCACTAAAAGCGAGTAAACCTGTTGTAAAAAGAGCATACGCCGTAGAGTCTGATGAGTCTTCTATTAACCCACCACCCTTATGTAGTTTTGGTAAAGATCCTAAAGCTCCAGCAGGTTTTGCTAAAGCCCCTAGAGCACCTGGAACTGCTGGGGGGTGAGCCAAAGCTCCTAGAGCTCCTAGAGCTCCTGGTGCTGCTCCTGGGGGATGAGCCAAAGCTCCTAGAGCACCTAGAGCTCCTGGTGGATGAGCCAATGCTCCTGGTGGATGAGCCAAGGCTCCTAGAGCCCCTAGAGCACCTGGAGCTCCTGGTGGATGAGCCAAAGCCCCTAGAGCACCTGGAGCTCCTGGTGGATGAGCCAATGCTCCTAGAGCCCCTAGAGCCCCTGGAGCTCCTGGAGGATGAGCCAATGCCCCTAGAGCCCCTGGTGCTGCTCCTGGAGGATGAGCCAATGCTCCTAGAGCCCCTAGAGCACCTGGAGCTCCTGGTGGATGAGCCAATGCCCCTAGAGCCCCTAGAGCACCTGGAGCTCCTTTAGCTGCTCCTGGGGGATGAGCCAAAGCTCCTAGAGCACCTGGAGGATGAGCCAGTGTTTGTAATGCGGTAGATGTTGGATCTTTAATAGCACTTCTTATAGCTGATAACCCACCAAGCATAGTATAAACTATTCCAGTATGTGGTTGCTTTGGATTTGGACCTAGAACCGAACGATCATAGGTTGGATCAATATAATATCCAAGTCCAAAGTGAGATGGACCCTCTTCAAGAACATTACGTGTAAAAAATATAGCACGACCCATATCCCAGAATGACCAAAAGAATCCAACTAACACAAAATAAAGAACAAACTGAGCAAGTGCTGCGTAAAAATCACCAATAATTATTTTATTAATTGGAAAAAAGAAAAATATAACACTTGTGATCACATATCCAATAAACATCCATGGTTTTGGCATTTCTTTTGGAGCAGGTGTAGTATTTTTTCCATCAAAAATTCCAGCTCCAAGACCTATAGGTCCATAAAAAGGAACTGCCATACCATATTTCTCAACAAGTTCTCTTTCTCCAAAGATTTGAGCAATATCATAAAAATACCAGAATCCAAAGAGAGGAACAAATGATATAAACTTTAATAAACCTGTAAGAGGACTTCTTAATGCTAAATGATCAATTCCAAGTGCTCCTGTTAATGGGAATGCTGTTAAAAACTGATAAAGCCAGTATGGCATCTGTGATCCTTTCCAGTATGAACCTTGTGTAATTTCAACATCGATCATACTCTTCTAATCATAGTTATTAGATTGTAAATAGAACTCCTCCGAAGCCATCTGCGATTCTAAAGACATTATGATTTATCCCATAGACTCTTGTATGAAGAGTTCCAGGTAATGGATTCTGACTTGACGATGGAGGATTCACGATTCTTGGAACTAGATTTATTTGTAAAATAATTGAATCCATGCGACTAGCATTCATAGATCCATTTGGTTGAGCACTTTCTGGTTCTAGAGCAAAACTATAGGAGTACACAAAGAAGTCTTCAGGAATTACTGTATGATATTGCCATGGTTGAACTAAACGAAAATAACCAGCATCTCTTACCTGAAATCTATCAAAACCATCGAGCTGTAAGACCATATCTTGTAAGATATCTTCACGTGTGCCATGCTCATAAAGTCCGAGTGAGCTATAGTTAAAATATTCATGATAGCGTGTCATATCATCTCTCTGGACATACCAGAAAATTTCTCTGAGAGGATGATTGAATTCTATCCTAACGGCTGTAGATGTAGAACCGGGGGCAACTGGAATGGGTGGTGTATATTGAACTTGTTCGATTAAATATTCATGTGTATTGCTGACAAAACGCCGGCGCTCTTCAACATCTAAATATATATAGTCTCCCCATAACATAAGATCCGTAATAGAAGCTGGATTTACTTCAATTGTGCTACAATTTGGTGTAGTTAGTCCAGATGAATAAAACATCTGATTAAGTGGTCTAAGAGTAAGATTTATGCGTATAGGGTGATACTGAAGAGCTATGATAGGTAAGGCAAGTCCAGGATTTCTACAAAACCAGAATCGTAAGGGTATATAGAGTTTCTGAGGGCCAGTAAAATTTGGGGAGGTATATCCATCAGTCTTACCGATCATATTATAAAATCCAGTCTGCTTATCAAGTGGTGTAGTATAAGATGACCAAATTTCCATCCATTCTCCGTTCTGTCTGTCAATTTCTTGTTCTCCAACCTCAATTGTGATCTCTTGAATAAGAGCATGACCGATTGAATTTACATAAGATACTGAATCTCCCGTAGTGAGTGTAAGCGCCGGTAAGCTAACCTCTAAAATAATTTGACCCAAAAGATCACCCCGACGTGGAACTAAGCATGTAATACGTTTACCGAAGTCAGGTGTTCCATCAAAATACATGGGTTGACTTTCAATCGCAAAATTTGTGTAACGTCTATAAACCATTTTAAACCACGTCATCTGAGGATTACCTGTTAAAAATACATCCTGTTTACCATGTGCTACTAATTGTAATAATCCTCCTTGACCAGGCATCTACAATTAGAAAAGGAAAAGCTCGGTTATAATACCGCATGAAAGAATCTATCATATAGTATGGCATCCTTTCAGAAGTCACAATATATAGATATTCTGAATATAAAGACACTTTATGTGAGAGGTGATAATAATAGTAATATACCAGCGAATAATGTTCTACTCACAGATGGAAATGGTGGAACAAAATGGATAGATGCTGCGATCATTAACACTGGATTATCATTTAATACAGTTATAACAACCCCTTCAACCTTTGTATCTGGAATAGGAAAAACCACATTATCTATTTTAGATGGATCCAATGCTGGATTAATAGCAGACCATTCAATGAATACTGTAAGAATGTATGCCAAAGCATTTGGCCAATTCGATGTTCAAGGTCAAAGCTCAATTCTTTCATTTAATACATATTCAGGAACAATTACAAGCAATGTAAGACTAAATGGTTCTGGTATAATTCATATATCAACTGATACTACAAATAATTTAATTAATTTTGATGCGCCAAACGATGCGATCTCTTCAATGTCTACAACAATATCAAATTTATCAAATCTAAATGTAGCATTTTCAGATTCTATACAGGCATTTACAAGTCCATTTTCAAGCTTTATCTATACAACAATCTCTTCATTTTCAACTGTTCTAGGACCTACTGTTCAGTTCCCTCAACTCTATTCAACCCTCTCAACATTTTCAACAGTTCTAGGACCCACTGTTCAATTCCCTCAGCTCTATTCAACCCTCTCAACATTTTCAACAGTTCTAGGACCTACCGTTCAATTCCCTCAGCTCTATTCAACTCTCTCAACATTTTCAACAGTTCTAGGACCCACTGTTCAATTCCCTCAGCTCTATTCAACACTCGCAGGAAGCACAATTCAAGTTTCTCAGTTATATTCAACACTCTCAAGCTTTTCAACGCTCTTAGGACCCATAATTACAACTAATAATTTTTCAAATACATTATCTAATACGGTATCATCTCAAATATATACAAATACCTTATATACATCGACTGTAAGAATAGTAGGAATCCAACAACCAATTATTCAATATGGTCTTTTAAATATTCTTAACTCTGGAAGTAATACTGTTTCGATCACCCCTTATATAAATTCTAATTATGTTGTTACAACAACATACGCAAATACAAATGGAATACCAAACCAGCAGTTGCGTGTATATAATCCTACGACAAGTAATTTTATAGTATTTGGAGATCAAGGTTCACAATTCTATTGGACAACATATGGAAATCTTTTTTAATAAAAGGTCTAAACTCTTGACAAACATCTTTATATAGATGCTTGCCACGAATCCTAAAAATGGTAAGCAAATCAAGGTTATGAAATCAGATGCGTCAATATGGAAGGATTCTAAGACACTTGTCTGGATGAAGGATCCTTTTTCTAATAAAAAATGGAAACGCTGGGATATTCTTGTAACATCTGTCAATGAAGCATTACTAAAATGGAATCCAGACATTGTTCTATTACTTGAAGAATCTAAGGAATCAAACACCTGGCTAAAAACATCAAATGCTAAGAATGTAAGATATATAATTGTTTCATTAAAGGCAATTCAAACACTTACATCAGAGGGATTTGATGTATCTAGTCTAGGCAATGTTCTGTGTATAGATGAGTTTGAATCAATGTATCCATTTCTTGGAGCTGGATGGGACGGATCTCTTGAAGACGCAATCGCATGTTTAACCATTGTATTTCGTTATAACAGATTCATTGGTCTAGATCCTAAATGTGTAAAATCACGTTTAGAAAATCTAAGATTTAAAGATCTCAAACTCCAGATTTTTAAGGAATATAAGGAACCAGAATCTCTTGTTTTAATTCAACAATATTATAAACCAGCAGAAAAGATCCGTGAAGAAGAACTTTATCAGTGTTTATCCATGAATATTGCTTGTGAATTTGTAGATGAAATTCTGCTTTTTGTAGAATCTAAGAATTTAGTTCTACCACCTGATCCTGAGAAAAAGATAAGACAAGTATTCCTAAAATCTCGAATCTCATATTCAAATTGTATTGAAGCCATTCAAAAACTTGGTCCAGGAAAACTCGTAGCATTCGCAAATACAGATATTTATTTAACAGATTCCTGGAGATCAATCTGGTCTGTAAATCTTCATGATACTCTTGTTGCCCTCTTACGCTGGGAAGATGAAGATACCATTTTCGGTCCCCGCAATGATTCTCAAGATACTTGGCTTATCCATAGTGACAGTGTTATTGATCGTAAGTGGAATCTTTCTGCCTTCAATATTCCATTTGGTCAATCGGGTTGTGATAACGCAATTTTAATTGAATTCTTAAGAAATAAATTTAAGATTGTAAATCCTGCCATGAATTTAAAAACAATTCACGTTCACAAATCTGAGATTCGTAATTATGAGAAATCAAATATTGTAGATCGGCCAAATTATATGTTTGTTGAGCCTACTGGAATCCATGAACTCAATCCTGTGACTTCCTGGTCTGGATGGGCTGGAGATCCAATCCTTTATGATCCCCTTGATCGCCCAATAAAGGCAACCACCGCAAAACATTTAAATATGTTTTGTTCTCAGATAAATCGTAACCCTAGTTTTATCTGGTCAGCAGATGGTCTTAATACATATTTACCGCCTCAAGGGCAGGATCGTCCTATAGATATAAGAGGTGGTGGATTTGTCAGTCCATCTGGACTTGTATACAGACATACTGATATATATGTTGGAACAACAGATATACAAAAAGCGGCATGGTCTGATAATCACCTCAGTCATCTTATGGCTTCCTATAATGTGGAATCAATGATGGCCTTTCATCTTGAAAATTCATGGTTCAATGAGTCTGCCTTATTTACCCTGTATTATTTATCTAAGGTAATTCAGCAAAATAAGATAAATCCTGAAGCCTCTTTTTGGTGTAAAAAGACGAATGATCTTCTTGCTGCGATACAGCTATTCAAATGGGAAAAGGCTCAAGGACGTCTTCTTGAATATAGTGATCAAACACAGGTATTTGCTCAAAGAATTGTGGGACGTTCATGCCATGGAACGCGACCTGTTAAAGCCGATATTGATGCCTTACGTGAGGCTATGAATGGAAAATGGCGTTCAAATCCGTCTGGATATACGGTAATTGTTGAGGATCCTCTTCATTTGAAGGATGATTTAATTGAAATCCTATCAAAGAAGTTTGAAAATATTCGTGTTATATCCTGTAATGCTAACGCAACACTCTGGGCTCATACACTTTCAGGTGCGAGTCGTGTAATTTTGAGTTCATCCTTAAAGAATATTAAAATAAACTCATGGGCTTGGATGTGGCTTGCTCCAGTTGGATGCAAGGTATTAGAGCTTCAAGAAGAAAGAGAACCCTCTGATTCTTTATTACATCTTTGTGCCGCCTCAGGACAAGACTGGACCTTACTACAATATCCAAGATCAACCGCAGATGGATTTAAGAAGATTATTGAGAAGGAAGTTTCTAAATGGCTAGTCGTAGGGGCGACGACGGCGCCTGGAATTGTCGTAGGGGCGACGACGATGCCTGGAATTGTCATAGAGGCGACGATGCCTGATCTACCAATAATTCATACTCCACCAAGATCCATGAAGCATGGATTCTTTGGACATCGTGGCGATGCATTCCGTGAAATGATTGATCTCTGGGTCGAAGCTGGATATGTTCAGCGCAAGGAAGATCCAGCCCTTACCATGTGTTGGCTAAACGGGCCTGGTGAAATCTTGCTCTATGATAGACCAACGTGGGACTGGCTTGATAGAGCTTCTAACACTGAAAAATCGTATAAACTCTGTCTAACAGGAAACCCTGGTTGCTCTGCGATAAACTCGAAACCCTGGATCTTCTGGCCAAGAGAACCTCGCCTCATTGAAGAAATGTCAAAGGTCCAGCGTCCATATCACGAAAGAACGGAGTCCATGGTATTCTATGGACGTATTGAAAATGATCGCCAAGGAGCTTGGAGAAAGGAAGATTGGTCAAGTGCCTGTTCAAGCTATGTCATGCAAAAGGGACTCGAGCCATATGCCTTAAATCCAAGAGAATATCTTGAGGCTCTATCAAAGTCAAGATTCGGTCTTTGTCTAAGAGGATTTGGACCCAAGTGTAATCGGGAGATTGAACTTCTGGCAATGGGAACGGTGCCTGTTGTATCAGCAGATGTTGATATTAAGGAGTATATGGAACCCTTAATCCATGGTGTTCATGTGATTAAGGTCTCTGATCCAAAGGATGCTGTAAATAAGATAGGTAAGATAACAGAGGCCCAGTGGAACTCTATGTCAAAGGCTGGCTTCCAGTGGTGGCAAAGGAATTGTTCTGCTCAAGGATCCTGGGAAAGAACTAGTGCGGTAAGAGTATAAATACAGTCTCTCAAAAGTAATTATGGACCTCGCAATCTGTATAGCAGTAAAAAATCGCTCAAATCTTATTGTTCATCAAGAAGATCCGATCGAAACTTATAAACATATAGCTGATAAAATTCAGCTGACACCTTCAGATTCTCATTTCCCTCCGACACTAAATCGAGATGCTACAGTTACATTAAATCTTTTACCAAAACTATTGATGAGTCTAGTTTCAGTAAAGAAGTTACATGATAGATGGACAGTGATCATTGTGGATTATCAGAGCACAGATGTAAATGTTGAACTTGTGGCAAATGGAATTCTAGGAGGTCAAATAGATTACGTGGTTCATAAGACAGATGATATATTTAGTCGTGGAACAGGGCTTCATATTGCGGCAACAATCGCAGAAGATAGAGGACATACATCTTTATTTTTCTGTGATGCTGATATGTATTTTACAAAACATTATGTTTTTGACAGAGCCGCAGAATATCTTAAACTAAATAAAATTTATTATCCAATTTGTTTCAGTTTTACACAGATGGATCATATGAAAGGATTCTGGAGAGACACTGGATTTGGAATGTTATTTATAAAAACAGAAACATATTTTTCAACAAAACCATGGAAACACAATATAAGTTGGGGTGAAGAAGACAATGAAATGCGACGAAATTTTACAAAAGATCAGATTGTAAGAGAAATTGCCGCAGGATATTTTCACCAATGGCATCCAGAATCCATTGCGTTCAAAACACAAGAATATCCAGTAAAAACATACGTTGGAAAAAATGCGATTTTAGAAAACACGTGATTTTATTTTAAGAATTAGAAACATACGTTTTAAAAACATGTGTTTCTAATAAAAATTGAAGAAGTATCTAAATACGAGTTATAGTATGCTTATTCGGCTAAATGGATTCTACGATATTCTATGTGGATTTAGTATATTAGGACAGATTCATATACCAATTCTAAACAGACTTCATTTAGATATGATTATAAATAATGAATCAAATGAAATATTTAAGAGATATTTTGCCTACTGGATATTAACCTATGGATCCATTCGTCTTTTCTCAAGGGAGAAAATGCTTCTTAAGATCTCATATTTAATTGAGGCTCTTTGTATATTGAATGAATTCTATTTATTCGACATACAAAAAGAAAGAGCCATGTTTGTGATCTTATCTTCACTCACTATTGGATATTTAATCTAAGCAGCTGCGGCACTGATATTTGTTCCAAGATAAGTTGGTTCTTGAATAGATTTCCAGAATCGATTTCTAGGACCAAGGAAAGGATCCTCGAATTTTCCACCGGATGCGAATCCCATAATCTGACCAGTTTCAAGAATTGTAAAGATCATCGCCTCATTATTTTGTAGATACTGAATACGCTGAATTACAATCTTCTTATAATCATTTGGTAATCCAAAGGTCTGACCAATCATCTTTGTATAATATGTATCTCCTACTATAAGATCTCTCCATGAAATGTTCATGCTAATTTACCAGGTAAACTACTTTCGATTTTACGCGGCGGCAGCCATTGATACCTGTTGAAATTTCATAAAGTTAAGACATGACTTCTTTATCTTTGAAAATGGATGAAGCTGGATCAGATTCTTTTCAATCAGAGATCTTAGAATTAGAACAATTTTTCTGGGAAAGATATCAAAGTTCAGAAATCCATCCATTTCCTGAATATCAATAAACGTCGAAAGAGCCACTAACATTTCAGTTTGTGTAAGAGAATACTTATTTATACTATTACATTTATCAAGGAATGCTTCAAGTTGAAAATATGGAAGAGATTCTGTGTTGTATAAGGTAAAGAGACCCGGTGTTTTCGCATAAGTCTTAAATTTAGTTTGAAAACTTATCCAATTTGTAATCATGGTTTTAATTCATACATATATTTCTTCAATTTTTACTTAGGAGATAATCTCTTTTTTCCCCAGACGAGTGTTTTTCTAAGTTTTTCTTCAGACATAGGCTGACTATATCCACGAACATCAAACAAGGATCCCTTAAAAAGCTCAGGTTTATTCTCATATTGTGAAGACGAATTCATCCAGTTATTCTTTCCTAAATAATTATTGCTTGTTATGGCTGTCTGAGGAAGATGAGTTCCATCCTTCTCTGCCATTTTTTGTCCATTAATCCAGATCTGTAGATTTGGACGAACACCATCTGTTGAAGCAGTTGTAATACAGACATGTGTCCAAGTTTTTAATTTAAATGCTTTTAAAACATTTACATGTTCCATACGCAAGGATCCATTCCATATCTCATAGATAAGAGTGGCAGTTTCAGCAGGGCCTTCAGATTTTGTTAAATCTTTAGAAAATGGCTTAAGCGCAGGTAAGTTTCTAGGTTCAACCGTGCTTTGGCAGAAATATTCATCAACATTCGCAGTAGATAACATGAGTCTTTGAGGTGTTAAATCTGGAACTGGCTGAGCCCCCGAGGGTTCATCAGGCAAGACGTCATTTGTTCTTATAGTTCCACCCGTTTGCATAGATGGATCTCCACGTCCAACAATTCCAATAAAGACATTGTCTTTTCCAGCCCCATTTCCAAAATCTAAGATATGAGCATTATTTGTAAATTCATCAAACTTAACCCAGAAACACATAGCCTTCATAACTGTCAAGGTAATCTTTCTACCGAAGGAAAAGTCAGGAGAATCTCCAAGTCTTATGAATTGATTAACTCCGTTAAATTTCAGACCCTCTGTCACTTGAACACGATCATCAAGTGTGGTAGTTTCTTCAATAATTTGAGAAGGTAAGACTTTTACATTTACTTCATCAATTGCCATTTCTCCCGATGTATATATCTGAAGATTTTCAGCATAGTCTTTCAAATCGTCTATAAACCGAAACCAGAACATGATCCCCTCATAAAAATATAAGACTTCTGAAATATCCTTTGGAGGATCCGAATCGATAAACTGTCGTGTATCAAAGGATGTCGTTAAGGCTCTATAACATTGAGGCTCAAAGGTCCCACCTGGCATTTTTATAATGGCACAATAATCTGTCTTACCATCTCCATCAGCATCACGCATATAATCATCTCGACTTGTCTTAAATCCCTGACTTACAGATTGTGTCCTGTATGATGTTGACGCAAGATTTTCTGTTCCAGCTAACGCACAGGCAAAAAACATTTTGGATTCGTCTTTTGTGCCTTTCGTGCCTTTAGGCACAATCATTCTACAAAAATCATGCTTTACACCAAGATTCTGAACATCTACATATCCCATAACATGTCTATTATCTTGTATATATCCAGATTCATCTGATCCAAAAGAAATATCTCCCCGACGGGGAAAGTATGCCATCATAAACTGATTATCACCGGGACTTGTCATGAATCCCTCCCTAAAATATGAAAATGGTCTCAAGATATCAATAAGAAGTGTTATAATAAGTATAAGAACTGTTCCATATAATAATGTCTTCCAAGACATCTCCTATTTGCCTACAAGGTATTTTCCATCGGTAGAAATCTTCACATCTCAAACTAGATGATTGGTGGCCGGATTCTAGGACAAGGAACATATGGATGTGTTTTTCAGCCAAGTCTAGAATGTCGTGGAAAGAAGAAAAATAAAGATGAGACAATGGTCGGAAAAATAACATCAAAGAAGGATGCTAAAAATGAACTTATTATTGCGAAAATCTTAAAAAATATTCCAGATTCATCAAACTATACCATCGTGGCAGAAGTTGATAAATGCACACCAAGGGCAAAGTCTAGACAGTCTGATATAGACATACAGGCCTGTGAATTCTCAAAGGATATAAAATTACAAAATACAATACAAATTCTAATGCCTTGGGGTGGACAACCACTTAGTCGTCTTAATCTTCACCCACAACGCTTTAATTTTTATAAATTTACAGAGGATCTTTTAGCTATTGGATCTTTTCTAGTCTTAAATGATCTATGTCATTTTGATATATGGGGTCAGAATCTGCTATTTGATAAAGAAAACAAGCCAAGGCTCATTGATTTTGGATTCGCCTTTCAGCCAAGTAAACTACAGATATCTGATATACCATCAAGATGGAGAGTTATTACACCTGATCATGATACTGAGACACCTGAGGTAAATTTAATGGTAGCTTTACAATCCAAAATTCCTATTACACAAGTTATAGAGGCACTAAGACAAGAAAAACCAGCTCTTAGAAGACTTTCTGTATTTTGTGATATATCTCCAGGTGAATGGGTATCTGAATTAACAATTTGGACTGAGGAATCTCAGAGCTTTCAACAACATGATTGGTTACGCTGTTGGAAGACCTATTGGCCGGGATTCGACGCATGGTCGATTGGTGCGATTCTTCTTATGATTCTTGAGATCGAGATGTCTATCCCCGAATTTGTAAATTCACATGAGTGGAAAGAAAAAGGCCCTCTTATAAAAAATGTTCTAAAAGGACTCTGTCGTGCTCATCCAGTTTATCGTCTAGATGCGGCTGAAGCTCTTAGTCTTCTAACGAATGGGAATCACCCCTTGATTTCTTCCGGGTCATCTGGTAGCGACTGGATCCGTGAAAAGGTTTCTCACCGCCCTCTTGTTTAGGCTCTGAAGATACATATAAGGGTTTTCCTCTAGGAACACAATAATATCCACAGAATTTTGTATATTCTAAGGGATCCTTATGATTCTTATAGATAAATAAGGATAGATCTGGTCTTATAATCGGTCTATCTGAGGCATCTAGAGTGGTAACCTTCATTGAACCAGGCTTATGTGACCAATATCCATTTGAATCCTGTCTTAAAAAGTGATAATCGCGCCTTGGATCAACAATTAAAGCAATCTTACTCGTATTATAAGGGCATTTTTTAGAGAAAGAGATTATTTTAATATCTGGATTATCTCCCCAAAGTCGAGAAACCATATCACTACAACCCTTCTCATGCGAATCTGAAAATTCACCATGCCCAGAGGCATATCCTGGTTGTGAAAATCCAACATTACAATCTTCTGTTTCATTACATCGCTTCATGAGTGCTCTGTCAATAGTATTCATGGCATATGAAAAGCAGTTATGGCTATTTTTTAAATCGGATATATTATTCCACGCATCCAGATTTAGTTTAGGTTCCTTCCCAGACATTGGACTCATCGCACACGATTTCGATCTCATTTTTCGGGACCGTCTCTTTTGATCCTTGTGAAACTGGCACCATGGCTCCTTGGGAAGAGGGGGTCTTAGGCATGACGCCTGGCATTGACAATGAGGTTTTAGAGGAAGATTCTGAAACCCCGGAAGTTCTCCTCCCTCCATCTACCTTAATTGATATATTGTTAGCTCTTGGCTGTAATCCTAACATATTTGAATTCATCTCTCCTACCCAACGCTCTATACCATTCTTTTGATCATCGGGTAAAGAATTTATTTGCCCTTGTTGAATAATTGGCGTAGGTGATATAAGAGTTTGTTTTTGATTTGTGGCATTTCCGACACCCGATGTATCAGTAAACTTCCAATATTCTTCCTCAACCTGACGCATCTTTATTTTTTCGGCCATATGAAAGAAGATTAAAAACTGAGATTCATGGGTTGGAGCAATAATTGAATCTTTCCCAGAATAACGCCCACTGAGACCAACATATTGCCACCCCTCCGAGTGTAACATTTCAAGAGTAGTATTTATAAAAAAATATTTTTTATCGAGTTTAAAAAGTGTCATAAAGCCATTTGAAATTGTAACAGATAAGGATATAATCCATGTCGCCCAGTAAATATTTGTTTGTTCAGTTGATTGCTGAATGGATAAAAACGCTGGAACTAAGATACTACCCACAGTAACGATCATACGACTTATATAAAAAAAATATCCAAGTCTTACAGCTCTCGAATGAAAATTGCGTAAAACTGACAAATATCTTACTTGTAAAACTGTTTTCTTGTATTGTTCTATATTTAGACTCTCAAATATATCAAAAAGTGCTTGTTCCGGCGTTTTTTTCTGTTTACATGCCATGAAACTCTATTTCTATATTAAACTAGAGAGATGAAAGATCTCACAGAGGCCCGTTCATTTTATATTAACTTAGACAAGAGAACTGATCGTCGTAAACAGTTTGAATCACAGAATGCTCTAGTGGCAATGCCTCCTGTTCAAAGAATTCCAGCTATTCATGGACTCTCAATTGATATTAAGAATGATAAACGGATTGGAACAAATACGAAGATTCATGTAATTACAGAATTCAGGAGATCACATTATGAAATACATTCGCGAAATGCCATTGGTGCGTCTTTATCACACTATAAGGTTTGGCAAGAATTTCTAAAAACCGATTCAAGATATGCTTTAATTATGGAAGATGATGCGCAACTTCCAGCGACCTTTGCCTTACAAGTCCGGGACTGCGCAAAGGATCTGCCTGAGAAATGGGATATATGGATTCTAGGATCAACAAACACTCCAATTGATATGCACAATAAAGATATAAGTCCATTTAGGCGTGTTCTTCATTTTATTGGAGCACATTGCTATATTCTAACACGTCGTGCTGCCAAGATATTAATTGAGAATATGTTTCCAATTGAATCGCATGTAGAACATTATATGAATAATATCGCATACTTGAAGGGGCTTATTATAGTTCGTGATATTCGGTTACATTTTCCTCAGATAGATCGCGTATTAAATATTTCAGATATAAGAAAACCAGAGGGATGTATTGCGTGTAACGTGGATGATAAGGAAGATGCCATGGAGGCCAGACGACTTAATATAACGAATCACTAATAAATTTGATCACTATATCCTAGCTATGTTGTGATACACTATGCCTAAGATATATTCCTACGCCTTTACTTCCGATGGTGAGGGGCCTTGGTGGGGTATTCGCTGTTCTACAAGATTCTATCAAGATACGATTCGTAGCCTTGATGACTCGTCGCGTTGTTTTGTATATATTACAAATGTAAAAGGTGAGACGCTGGCGATAGCTATTGAAGGACCCCATAGGGAGGATGTCGATGACGCAATCTTTGTCCCATCCTGGGTATTCAAGCGTCTTGAACTAGAAGATGGCGATGAAGTCACCATGGATGCCATCTTAGATCCTCTTCCTAAGGGAACAATGGTTACACTCTGTCCCATGACTGGATCAACTGTGGAAGGCCCTATGTTTCTAGAAGGCCTAACAGAGGCACTCAATCAGCTTGGAATTATTCAAGAAGGTATACTTTCTGCGATCGTAGATCCATCTGTTCCTGTTTTTCACGAATTTATCATTAAGCAACTGAGTCCAAGCAAAGTCTGTCTGGCAGATGGAGAACTTCGTGTAGAAATCGAACGAGCCATGGATCGACCTCCTACACCTGAGCCTGAGAAACATGTTGTAGACTTTGATGAAATACTTCCAAGTACAAAGGGATTTGTTCCTTTTAGTGGAAAAGGATATCGTCTTGATGATAAGGTATAAAAATTGACGGATATATGCCTTACATTAAAGGCATAAACATGGAACCTAAGAAGAGACTTTATAAGAAAAAAGCGGTTGTAGTTCCTCAAAATACAATGGATGAGAAACCTAAGGATGAGAAACCCAAGGATGAAAAGCAAACCTGTCCAATTTGTGTAGAGCCATATAATAAGGTGGCTAATACAGAGGTCCGCTGCGGTTTCTGTGAAAAATCATCCTGTCGTCGCTGTATTCAGACTTTCTTAACAACGAGCACAAATGATCCACACTGTATGCATTGTTCTCGTGCTTGGGAGCGTGAGTTTGTCGATGACAATCTTACGATGACTTATCGCATGGGAGATTATAAGAAACATCGTGAGAATGTGCTTCTTGATCGTGAGATTGCGCTTATGCCTGCCACTCAGCATCGCGCTGAACAGATTCGCACTGCTGATAAACTAGAAGCTGAAACAATTCCCCCCTTTGACAAGCAGCTTAAGATTCTTAATGAGAAACAAGCAGCTCTTACAAAGGAGATCAGTGCTGCGTATACTCTTCGATCTAATGCGCTCTATCAAATTCGTCTTCTACGCACCGGTCAAGGTGAGAAGGCAAAGGTTGAATCATCCTTTATTCGCAAGTGTTCAGATCCAGAGTGTCGCGGATTTCTTAGCAGCGCCTGGAAGTGTGGTCTCTGTTCAAAGTGGGCCTGTCCTGAGTGTCATGAGCTCAAGGGTGAGAATCGTGATTCTGAACATACATGTAATCCAGATAATGTGGCAACTGCGAAACTTCTCGCAAAGGACAGTCGTCCCTGCCCAGGATGTGCTACCGTCATTACAAAGATTGAAGGGTGTGATCAGATGTGGTGCCCCCAGTGTCACTGTGCGTTTTCGTGGCGCACGGGTCAGAAGGAGACGGGTGTAGTCCATAATCCCCATTTCTATGAATGGCAGCGAAAGCAGAATGGTGGTGTGGCACCTCGTGTGGCAGGGGATGTTGCCTGTGGAGGCATTCCAACATACCATGATGTTCGAAATCGTCTAGTTGGTCTTGTAGCTAAGGAGCATGATACAATCTACAATTTCCATCGGATCATTCAGCATGTTCAACATGTTGAGATTCAGAGATATCACAACGTATTCAATGAACTAGATAATCAAGATATTCGTATTCAGTATCTTCTAGGAAATGTAAGCGCCGATAATATGAAGGTAGAGATTCAGAAGCGGGAAAAGAAACGTGAGAAGGAGCGTGCTATTCGTAGAGCTATGGAGGTTCTTGTTCAGGCTGGAACTGACTTGCTTCGTAGACTTATGGCTGAAACGAATGTGCCTAAGAAGAGAATGATTATGGAGGAGATTGATTCTCTACGTGTGTATATTAATGAGCTTCTAGCAAAGATTCATGATCGTCTGAAACTCTCTGTTCAACAGTATACATCGAACTGGCTTCCCATCTATCCCTTTAGTCAAACCGCAAAAAAGGCTGAAAAGGCCAAGGAGGAAGCGCGGCGCAAAAAGGAGAAGGCTGAGAGGGATCGGCTTGAGAGAATCCGTATTGAAAATGCTGAACTAAACGCTCTGGCTGATACACTTGGACTCTAATCGCGCTCAAGCTTAATTCCAAGAATTCTGTGAAGAATATTAATCTGAGGACCCGTTGGACACGTCTTTCCTGCCTCCCAACCATTTACAGTATTCGCAGGAAACTGACAACGCTGATCAAGCTGTCTCTGTGTAAACCCCTTGGCAACTCGCGCCTGTGCCATGTCTGAACGAGATTTCGATGTAAGCATCTTAATCTTTGTTACTTCAGACTGCTCAATCTTTTTCATGGCATGTGACGTCTCAGAAAGATTTGTGTGATATGGCTTATTTGTAAGTGTCTTAAGCTTCGTGCTCTCAATCTTAACGGGCTTCCAATCCTGATGATCCATGTGTGACTTAGTATAAGATATATTACTCATCAATTTTAATACTTAAATTATACTAACATAATTAAATTAGATGATTGTAATTCTATATGACTCCGAATCAGAAGAAATTCAGCGGGTTACATCAAGAATTAGAAATGGAATAGGACATTGTGAAATCATGACACTAGATAATATATCATATTCAGTGCTAGGAAGAGCAGACACAATTATATTTGGCTGTAAATCTGGACTTACTCCAGGGATTTCCCGCGGAATGATAGAATTTATGGATCGGTCACATGATAGATTTGTAAATCAAACTTGGAAGAATAAATTCGCAGCAGGCTTTACAATCGGTGAAGGTTCTACTACAATAAAGACGCTTGAAGATATATTTGCCTTTGCCTGTAAACATAGTATGATATGGATACCACAGGGTCATTTGGAAGAAAATGAGGGTCAAAATACACCTATGGGAACAACGATAAATACTAATAAATCCTATTTAGGATGTATTGCAACACTGCGTAATACAGACTTAACTGCGGAAACTTTTGGAAGACGTATAAAGCAGCAGACAGATCGACTATTAAATTCTAGATAAGATTATGAACAATATTCCACCCGGTCCAATAATTAAGGGAGGCTTATATCCTAAAAAATATTACTCAGGCTTATCTGAAAGAAAGAAAACACAAAGAAGAAGAGAGATTCAAAAATTCGGATCAAAATCATGGAAGGATAAGAAGGCATATGTTGGATTCAAGACAAATATAGGAATAAAAACGAGAAAATCACAATATACAAAATCATGGAAAGATATATTTCCAGGCGCAAAATCTCTTGAAGAAAAATCAAAGGCAACTGGTATTCCCCTCCATTTAATAAAAGAATGCTACAATCGTGGAATGGCTGCCTGGAGAACAGGTCATCGTCCTGGGGCTACTCAGCAACAATGGGGATATGCCCGTGTTCATTCCTTCCTACTCTGCGGAAAAACACATTACACAACTGATTCAGATTTAGTTAAGGATTCAAAAGGAAATCCCTGGTGGAAAAAACAAAAATGTTAATCATCTAAAGTATAAGACCTATTTTCTTAAAGAATGAGTCGTCTTGTATTAATTCGTGTAGGAAATCCAAATGGAATATGGCATATGGCATCAGCAGCAGGTAGATGGTCAAGCCCTGAGACACACATTCAAGCCGTCCGCAATGCAATGGTTGAAGGGTATACTGTATATGGCCTTTTTGTAGGAACAGGTGATATTCCTATTATGACATGTAAGATTAATGGAATTCGAGAGCGTATAAATGATGATGATCATCTATTTCCAAAAAAATCAGATCTTGGAGAATTTAAGACAGTTCTATTATTTGAGGCAAATTATAATTACGAGTATGTTGTTAGAGATGTATTAAAATATGTAAAATATAGAATTGGATCCCAGATTTTAATTCCAATTGAGCAATCAACTGGCTTTTTTAATTCTCTTAGATCAACTCTACAAATTAATCGAACCATTATAAATCCAGAATATTTAAATAACTATATATATTAAGAATGAAAACACGGCGGATTAGAAAACTTCCTAGACCAGTGCCTGGAATCATGTGGCCTAGTAAATCGATT
>Ga0114960_10000570_pt1 | contig 30815 bp, 51 predicted proteins | sample C_130625_MF_Meta_FD_92637 | JGI IMG/M metagenome (GOLD analysis project Ga0114960, IMG submission 92637) | Freshwater microbial communities from Lake Croche, Canada to study carbon cycling - C_130625_MF_MetaG | ecosystem: Environmental > Aquatic > Freshwater > Lake | place: Lake Croche, Canada... | reverse complement strand
TAATTGTTCCGTGAGTTCAAATCTCACTCTCTCCTTTACTTTCGTATTTACGTTTTATTATGTTTGAAAATCTGTATCGATTACTTTTTTATTCGAATCTCCCGAACCTGGTTTTCTTGATAATTCTTTTTTAATATATTTTGTTCGTAAGAAATTGTAAGCAGTTTTTAATTCTGTTGTTACTAAAGAAGATAATTTATTCAATTCTTTTGTATTGTAAAAAGTTTTTGCTTCTTTTAAAACTTCTGCAAAATATAATTCTTCATCTTCAAAAGATGAGATTCCTTCTAAAAGTTTATCTGCTTTAGTTAAAAAACTATCAAATTCGTAAGTAATATTTACAATTGCTTTTTTCGATTTATCAAGTTTTTCATTTTGTTCAGCATCTTGAATCATTTTTGAAACATCTTCTCGAGCTAATACAGAAGCACCTTCAATTTTAATTGATTGTTCTTTTCCTGATTTTTCTTCACGAGCAGAAACTGATAAAAGACCATTAACATCTAATTGAAAAGTTACATTAATTCTTGGAATTCCACGAGGAGCTGCTGGGATACCATTTAATCTAAAAATTCCTAAACTTTTATTGTCTTTAGCAAACGGTCTTTCTCCTTGTAAGACATGAATTTCAACTGTATCTTGAGAATCTGCACCCGTTGAAAATACTTCCGATTGTTTAACTGGAATAGAGGCATTTCTTGTAATGATTGTTGTCATTAAACCGCCTAATGTTTCAACTCCTAAAGATAATGGAGTTACATCCAATAAAATTAAATCAGTAATTTCACCACCTATAATTCCGGCTTGTACAGCGGCACCCATTGCTACAACTTCATCTGGATTAACTGATTCATTTAATGATTTTCCTAAAAAATCAATTAAAAGATTACGAACAGCTGGAATACGAGTTGAACCGCCAACTAAAATAACTTCATCAATATCTGACTTTGATAATTTAGCATCTTTTAATGCTTTTTGAAGTGGTTCTTTACAACGTTCCAATAAACGTCGACTTAATTCTTCAAATTTTGAACGATCAAATTCTAATTCGATACTTTTTGGTGTTTGACCATCAATATAAATAAAAGGTAGGCTAATACGAGTTGACTGTAAGCTTGAAAGCTCAATTTTAGCTTTTTCAGCAGCTTCAATAATTCGTTGTAAAGCTTGTTTTTCATTATAAAGATTAACTTTATCTGATTTTTCAAAAGCTTTGATAATATAATCTACAATTACTTGATCAAAATCATCACCACCTAAATGTGTATCTCCGGAAGTAGCTAAAACTTCAAAAACTTCATCACCAACTTCAAGAATTGAAACATCAAATGTTCCACCACCTAAATCAAAAATTAAAACAACTTCATTTTTCTTTTTATCCAATCCATAAGCTAAAGCGGCAGCAGTAGGTTCATTTAAAATTCTTAAGACATCTAAACCTGCAATAGTTCCTGCATCTTTTGTAGCCAAACGTTGTGAATCATTAAAATATGCAGGTACAGTAATAATAGCTTGTGTAATAGTTTCTTTTAAAAAACGACTTGCATCGTTAACTAATTTTTTTAAGATAGCAGCTGAAATTTCTTCTGGACTTAATTCTTTTTTTAGATTCGGGGAAACAATTTTAATATTTCCATTTTCATCTTTTTTAACTTTATAAGAAATTCGACCAATTTCACTCTCAATTTCGTTAAATTTACATCCTATAAAACGTTTTACAGAGTAAAACGTATTTTCAGGATTTACAACTGATTGTCGTTTTGCTAAAAGTCCAACTAATGTTTCACCGCTTGGTGTATAAGCAACAACTGAGGGTGTTGTTCTATTTCCTTCAGCATTTGAAATAACCGTAGGGTTTGCACCTTCTAAAACAGATATAACGGAATTTGTTGTTCCCAAATCAATTCCGACTATTTTTTTGCTAGTAGTTTTTTCATTCATAATCTTGTTCTATTAAAATAAATAATGCTAATCTTTATTATATTTTATTTGTTGAATAGAGGCAAGTGTTTCATCTTAAATATTAAATAAATGTTATTTATATTTTTTAAATAAAATAGACTTTCTTAATAAAATCTTTTAATATTTTCCTCAGATCTTATATATGTCTAGCTAAACATATAGCTAAAAATTGTTGTTTAGTTTGTTTTAATTAACAATCAATTATTAACATTTAGCCAAAATTTATTAGTTTCAATAAACAAATAGAATAAAAAATGATTTTTACGAATTTATTTTCTATTTTATGAAAATATTTACTCTAAACAGAATAATATAAGGATTTTTAGTTTATTTAAATAATACAAGAATATATTTAAAACAAAGGAAAAGGTATTTTGTGACTTTAGGTCTTTTAGGAAATAAAATCGGAATGACACAAGTTTTTGACAAAAAAGGAAATGTTATTCCAGTAACAATTATCAAGGTTGGTCCTTGTTATGTTACACAAATCAAATCAAAAGAAAATAGTGGATATAATGCGATTCAATTAGGATATGTAGAACTTTCAGAAAACTCAAAAGTTTTAACAAAACCTGAATTAGGACATTTTACAACAAAAAATTTACCTCCATTCCGTTACTTAAAAGAGTATCCAACAAGCGAAGAAAACTATACAGTTGGACACAAAGTAACTGTCGAATTGTTTAAAGTTGGACAAGAAGTTAATGTAAGTGGTCTAACAATTGGTAAAGGAAATACAGGGAATATTAAGCAACATAATTTTAGTCGTGGGCCAATGGCACATGGTTCAAAACATCATCGTTTACAAGGTTCTCTAGGAGCTGGAACAACTCCAGGTCGTGTTTTCCCTGGGAAAAGAATGCCAGGGCGCGTAGGAATGGAAAAACGTACAATTTTAGGTTTAGAAATTATTGATATTGATACTGAAGAAAATCTTTTAGTTATTAAAGGTTCTGTTCCTGGAAAAGCAGGTAATCTTGTTAGTATTAATCTTTCGTAATAATTAACTGAAAAAGAATTTGAAATGAGAGTATAAAAAAATCGAACTACTTCTTAGTATATGGAAACAACATTATTTTCAGATAAATTAACAAAGAAAAAAGCAATTGGATTAATTCATCGCTTGTATGTGACACAATTAAAAAATTCACGAGTTCATACAGCTTCAACAAAAACAAAATCTGAAGTTCGTGGTGGAGGTCGTAAACCACGTCCACAAAAAGGACAAGGTTATGCCAGATCTGGATCTATTCGTTCTCCTTTATGGGTTGGAGGAGGAGTAATTTTTGGTCCAAAACCTCATTTAGTAAGTAAAAAAATAAATAAAAAAGAAAAAAGATTAGCTATTATTTCAGCTCTTTATTTAAAGAAAAAAGAATTTACTTTTATTGAAGATAATTTCTTAAAAGAATTTGAAACAACAAAAACAAAACAGTTGATTAATTTCTTTAAAAAATTAGAAATTAATGCATTAAATGAAAAAATCTTATTTATTTTACCGACTTCTAACCATAATTTTTGGTTAATTTCACGTAATTTGAAAAATGTAAAAATAACAACAGCAAATAGCTTAAATATCAAAGATTTATTACATACAAATCGTATTTTACTTTCTCAAAATACATTAAATCTTATTAATTCAAATTACGAGAAAAACTATGAATAATTTTGGAAATCTTTTAAATTTAATAAAATATCCTCTATCAACAGAAAAAGCGATTAATTTATACAACAATAGGCAGTATACATTTATTGTGGCTAGAGAATTAACAAAAACACAAATTAAATATATTTTAGAAAAAATTTTTGAAGTAAAAATTACAAGCATTAATACTTGTTTACTTCCTGCTAAAAGTCGAAGAGTTGGTCGTTTTATCGGAAAAAAAGCAACATATAAAAAAGCTTACGTAACATTAAAAGAAGGAAATTCAATTTCTGATTTATTACAATAATACATTTTTTCCTTACAAAATAATTCAGTAATTTTATTAATTCTACTCTTATCAAAAACAAAAGAAACTTTTCATGGGAATTAAAATTTATAAACCATATACGGACAGTACAAGAAATCGTAGTGTTCTAGATTTTTCAAGCTTATCAAAAGTAAAACCTGAAAAATCTTTATTAACTTCGAACCATCGTTCAAAAGGAAGAAATAATCAAGGTAGAATAACAATTCGCCACAAAGGTGGTGGACATAAACGTAGATATCGATTAATTGATTTCAAACGTAATAAATATGATATTGAAGGAGAAGTAATTTCAATTGAGTATGATCCAAATCGTAATGCAAATATTGCGTTAATTAATTATAAAGATGGGGAAAAAAGATATATTTTACACCCAGAGAATTTAAAAATTAGCGATAAAATTACATCAGGGAAAAATGTATCTATTACTGTAGGAAACTCTTTACCACTGGATAGTATTCCTTTAGGGACAGATGTTCATAACGTTGAATTACTTCCGAAAAAAGGAGGACAATTAATTCGCGCGGCAGGAACAAGTGCAAAAGTATTAGCAAAAGAAAAAAATTTTGTTGTTTTACGTTTATCTTCTAAAGAAATACGTTTGTTTAAAAAAGAGTGTTTTGCGACAATTGGAAAAATAAGTAATTCAGATATTTACAACGTAGTACTAGGAAAAGCAGGTCGAAAAAGATGGTTAGGAATTAGACCAACGGTAAGAGGATCTGTTATGAACCCTGTAGATCATCCACATGGTGGTGGTGAAGGGCGTTGTCCAATTGGTAAACCAAGACCTTTAACACCTTGGGGGAAACCAGCGTTAGGAGTTAAAACAAGAAAACGTAAAAATAAAAGTGATATTTTTATCATTCGTTCTCGTTCATAAATAGTATTTATTTAAACATTGTTAAAAAATTTATGTCAAGATCTATAGCAAAGGGGCCTTATATAGCTTATCATTTGTTAAATAAAATTGAAGCTCTAAATAAAAAAAATAAAAAAGAAGTCGTTAAGACATGGTCACGTTCTTCAACTATTTTACCCCTTATGATTGGGCACACGATTAGTGTTTACAATGGACAAAAACATGTTCCGGTTTATATTTCTGACCAATTAATTGGTCATAAATTAGGTGAATTTGTTCCAACACGTACATTTCGTTCGCATAAAAAAACAGAGCGTAAAGTTAAAAGATAAAATATGAAACAAGTTATTTCAGCAACTTCTAAATATATACGAATTTCACCAACGAAAATCGATTTAATAATTTCTAAAATTCGTGGAAAAACATATAAAGAAGCCTTACAAATATTAAAATATCTTCCACAGAAATCAGGCGCTATTGTTTGGCAAACATTATATTCAGCAATTTCAAATGCAACAAATAATTTTAATTTTGAAAAAGAGAGTCTAGTTATCACAGAAGCATTTGTAAATAAAGGACCTGGTGGTCGTCAAATTAAGCGTGTTCGATTTATTAATAAAGGTAGACAAGCTCCAATTGAGAAAAAAATGTCACACATTACAATTCGTGTTTCAAAAGCAGATTAAAGCAATTTTATAAAAACGATTAAATTTACAAAACGAGGAAATTATTGTGGGACAAAAAACAAATCCAAAAGGGTTCAGATTAGTCACAACACAAAAACACTTATCTGAATGGTATACAAACAAACTTAATTATCCTTCGTTAATTGAAGAAGATTATTTTGTTCGTTCTAAAGTCCAAGATTTTTTTAAAGATACATTATCAATTTCAAAAATTGAAATCAATAGAATTACACAGGACGAAAAAGCAAAAGAATATATTGATATTAAAATTCATGCGTTATTTCCACGAGCAAAAGAAATGTCACGTAAAGTAACAAAATATTTTAGTGGTTCTTCTGATGTGAAAGAAAATGAAGAAATAAAAGAACTTTTAAATAATAAAAATGTTGGAAGCTTAACAACTTCAAAAGAAAATTTAAAAGCATTTACATCGTTCTTATTAAAAAGAAATGTAAGAAATTTAATTCGTTTTTTACAATTAAAAACAAATAAAAATTATTTTGTAAATCTTAAATTTATTAGAAATCCATTTGAAGATCCCGTTTTAATTGCAAAATTTATTGCAGATCAATTAGAAAAAAGAACTCCATTTCGTCGTGCGGTAAAACAAACGGTTAAAAAAGTTCAAAAAACAATCATGAAAGGAGTTAAAATTCAAGTTTCTGGTCGACTAAACGGTGCAGAAATTGCTCGTAGTGAATGGAAACGTGATGGAAAAATTCCTTTACATACTTTAAAAGCAAAAATTGATTATACTCATCAAATTGCACAAACAATTTATGGTGTAATTGGAATTAAAGTTTGGCTTTTTAGCGGAAACAAATAAATTGAAGATTATTTAACCCAAATAGAGGAGAAAGGAAAAATGCTAAGTCCAAAACGAACAAAATTCAGAAAAATGCACCGTGGACGTTTAAAAGGAAAAGCGTCAAGAAATAATAAATTAGATCATGGAACTTATGGTTTACAAGCATTGGAACCTGTTTGGTTAACATCAAGACAAATTGAAGCAGTTCGTCGAACAATTTCTCGTTATACAAAAAGAACAGGAAAATTATGGATTAAAGTTTTCCCTGATAAATCTGTAACAGCAAGAGCAGAAGAATCTAGAATGGGAGCTGGAAAAGGAGCAGTTGAATATTGGGTTGTTGTTATTAAACCAGGGAATGTATTGTTTGAAGTAGCTGGTGTTACAAATGAAATAGCTATGGAAGCTTTAAAAATTGCTTCTTATAAGCTACCGATTAAAACACGAATTTTAAAAAAAGAAGAATAATCGTATGAGTTTACCAAAGTACAAAGATTTAAATGTCTTAATTACAGTAACAGACATTGAACAAGAAATTTTTTTATTGCAAAAAAATCTATTTGACTTACGCATGAAAAAATCTACGAATCAAAAAGTAAAGTCACATTTATTTACCCATTACAAACGTAGAATTGCTCAATTAAATTTCAAGAAAAATTCTATTTTTAAAGAAACAACTTAATATATATGGTAGCAAAAGAACGACTAGGAATTGTTGTTAGCAGTAAACCAGACAAAACGATCGTGGTAGTAATTCAAAGACGTTATCAACATCCAAAATATGGAAAGATTTTAATACAAAGTAAACGTTATATGGCACATGATGAAAAAAATGAAGCCAAATCAGGAGATCTTGTTCTTTTAGAAGAAACTTCTCCTATTAGCCGTTGTAAAAAATGGAATTTAAAAAAAATCATAAAAGTTTATTAAAAAATCTACAAATTGTAGACCAAGAGAATATCTCATTCAAATGAAATTATGATTCAACCTCAAACATATTTAACTGTTGCGGATAACACTGGTGCAAAAAAAATTATGTGTATCCGTATTTTAGGAAATAATAAACGCTTTGGACATGTAGGCGATATTATTATTGGTGTTGTAAAAAGTGCTATACCAAATATGGCTGTAAAAAGATCCAATATAGTCAGAGCTGTTATTGTACGTACAAAAACTGTTATTAAACGACAAGATGGAATGGGAATTCGTTTTGATGATAATGCAGCTGTCATTATTAACGTAGAAAATAACCCAAGAGGGACTCGTGTTTTTGGTCCTGTAGCACGTGAAATTCGTGACAAAAATTTTACAAAAATAATTTCTTTAGCAAATGAAGTAGTATGATAAAAAGTGAAGAAAATTACGTAAAACATATTAAGAAAGGGGATCAAGTTAAAGTAATGACAGGTGAACAGAAAGGATTTTTAGGAATCATCAGTTCTGTTATTATTAAAAAATCAAGTGTGATTTTAGAAGGAATTTCACCACGTATTAAATATGTAAAAAATACAACTCCGAATCAAGAAGCACAAAAAGTAGAAGTACCTGTTTTGATACACGTTTCAAATGTTATGTTATGGGACAAACAAAACAATAAAGCAAGTAGAATTGGTTATAAATTAGATTCTTCTAAAAATAATCAAAAAAGAAGATATTTCAAAAAAACAGGAAATTTTCTTCCAGAAAATTAGAAAAGAAAAACAATAATAATAATGACAAATTTAAAAGAACATTATTTAACAAGTGTCATTCCTAAATTAGTGGATGAATTCAAATATGAAAATAAGCATCAAATTCCAAAAATTGAAAAAATTCATGTTAGTGCAGGATTAGGATTAAATGCTTCAAACCGTGTTTTTTTACAAAAAGCAATTGAAGAAATTAGACTAATCACAGGACAACAACCAATTTTAACAAATTCAAAAAAATCAATTGCTGGATTTAAACTTCGTGAAGGAATGCCTTTAGGTCTAACGGTAACATTACGTAGAGAAAAAATGTATGCTTTTTTAGAAAAATTTATCAAATTAGTATTACCTCGAATTCGAGATTTTAGAGGATTAACAACAACTAATTTCGATAAACATGGGAATTATAACTTAGGAATTGCAGAACAATTAGTTTTTCCAGAAATTGATTATGATAATGTTGATCAAAGACGTGGATTTAACATTACTATTGTTACAACTGCACAAAATTCAAAAGAAAGCTTATTCTTGTTAAAAGAATTAGGAGTTCCTTTTAAAAAATAATTTATAAACATCAAAACAACAAAAAAGATGACAAACGATAACATATCTGATATGTTAACGCGTATGCGTAACGCTAGCATGGCGAAACATAGTTTTACTCGTGTTATATATAGCAAAATAAATTTAGCAATTTTAAAAGTTCTTCTAGCTGAAGCATATATCAATGATTATCAAGTAGAAGAATTTTCTGAAAAAGAAGGAAGTACACCTCAAAAAAGAATTAAAATTTTCTTAAAGTATAAAGGATGGTGGGTAAAAAAAGCTTTCTTTTCTATTCTACAAAGAGTTAGTAAACCTGGGAAACGAATTTTTTCAAGTTACAAGAATTTTAATGATGTTATTAGTGTTTTGAAATATGAACAAGGAATTGCAATTATTTCAACATCAAGTGGAGTCATGAGCCACTTAAAAGCTACCCAATTAAAAAAAGGGGGCGAAATACTATGTTATATTGGATAATTTATTAATTAATAAAAATATGTCTCGTATTGGAAAAAAAGTAATCGACGTTCCAAAAGATGTAATTATTACATTGAGTAGTGAAAAAATCGTCGTAAAAGGAAAACATGGTAGCCTAGAAAGATCGTTTTCAAATGTTTTAGAAATTCAATTAGATGATAATAGAATTTCTTTAAAACGACTTAACGATGAAAAAAAATCGCGTGCTTATCATGGTTTAATGAGAGCCCTAATTCAAAATATGGTAAAAGGCGTTAGTCTTCCATATTCAAAAACATTGGTAGCTGAAGGGGTTGGGTATAAATTCGTATTAGATAAAAATACATTGGTTTTAAATGTTGGATTTACACATCCAGTAAAATTTGAAATTCCAAAAGATTTAGCAATTAAATTTGAATCACCTACAAAAATTTCAATAAGTGGAATTGATAAAGAAAAAGTTGGATTTTTTGCAGCTGAAGTTAGATCAGTTCGACCTCCTGAACCTTATAAAGGAAAAGGAATTCTTTATGAAGGTGAAAAAATTATAAGAAAAGCTGGAAAAACAGGGAAATAGATTATGAAAAAAAAAATAAAAAAAATTTATTTGCAACAAAAGAAACGTTATTTGAAAAAAATTGTTGGGACAACAAATAAACCAAGACTTTCTGTTTTTAAATCACATACACATATTTATGCACAATTAATTGATGACGAACAAGGTCATACAATTGCATTTAGTTCAACAGTAAGCAAAAATTTAAAAATCGAATCTACAGCAACTCAAGCAGCAGCTTTTTTAGTTGGTGAAGATCTTGCAAAACAAGCAGTTGAAAAACAAGTGACGAAAATTGTTTTTGATCGTGGAAATTATCCATATCATGGTCGTATTAAAAGCTTGGCTGAAGGGGCACGTCAAAAAGGTTTAATTTTCTAATAAAAACTTTTGTTAATAATTAAAAATTAAAAAAATCAAATTAGTTGAAATGGAAAACGCTAGTCCAAAAGTATTAAAAGATACAAAAAAAATAAAAAAAGTTGAAAATTTAAAAACAAATTCTTTCACTAAAACAAAAAATTTAAAGTTATCAAAATTGAAATACGAAGAAAAAGTAGTTCAAGTAAAACGTGTAACAAAAGTAGTAAAAGGTGGTAAAAAAATGACCTTTCGAGCTGTTGTTGTAATTGGTGATAATAAACGAAAAGTTGGTGTTGGAATTGGTAGAGCTGAAGATGTTAATTTAGCTATCGAAAAAGCAATTTTGAATGGAAAAAAAAACTTAATTACAGTACCATTAACACTTTCGTCCTCTGTACCTCATGTTGTTAGAGCTTCGTATGGTGCGTCTAGTATTATGCTACGTCCTGCATCTTCCGGAACTGGAGTTATTGCGGGAGGTTCTGTAAGAACTGTATTAGAACTTGCAGGAATCAATAATATTTTAGCTAAACAATATGGTTCAAGTAACATTTTAAATAATGCGAAAGTGACAATTTTAGCATTAACACAATTAAACGAAAAAATTGAACTTGGAAAATTTCAATCTCTTCGTAAAAAATTGTTTTATGATAAAGTAATGAAAAAATATTCAAATGTTACAATCAACAGATAAAAATTTTTTCTCAGAACAAAAAAATTTAAATGGCCCAACAAAAAAGATATTAATTACATTTTTATTAATTTTTTTATTCAAGTTTGGAAGTTCGATTCCTTTGGCTGATGTTGATAATGAAGCTTTAAAAAAATCGTTTTTGCAAATGGAAAATAATTCTATTATTCAAGCAATAAGCATGTATGCAGGTGCAGGAGGAAAAACTATTTTGAGTCCTTTTTCATTAGGAATCATTCCTTTTATTAATGCTTCTATTTTAATAGACTTAGTAACAGCACTTTTTCCTAGTTTAGAAAAATTACAACAAGATGAAATTGGTAGAAGACAATTAACTTTTTATAAAAAAATTTTAACTGTTTTTTTAGCCCTGGTACAAAGCTATTTTTTAATAAATACCTTAAAAGCTTATTTTTATACGAATGATTTATCAAATTTTGCAATTATTGCATTGCAATTAGTTGCAGGTAGCTTAATAATGGTTTGGTTTACCAATATTATTGATAAAAAAGGAGTAGGGAATGGAACATCGATTATTATTTTTACAAATATCGTGACATCTATTTTCAATCGAAATTTATTTCAAAATTTTACTTTTAGTGATGCCATTATTTTATTTGTTCTAATTGGTTTGATTTGTATTTCCCAAATGGGAAGAATTCCAATTCCTATTGTTTCTGCAAGACAATTAGCTTTTTTAGAAACAAATAAAAAAAATAAAATATCTTCAGAAGTTGAACTAAAAAATAGTACTTTATTAATAAGATTTACTCAAGCTGGAATTTTTCCAATAATTATTGCAGCAAATTTACTTCCAATTTTTTCCTATATACTTGGAAATAATGAGAATTCAAAAATTTTTATTAATTTACTATATTATCTTTCAATTGTTCTTTTTAATTATTTTTATACAACTGTTTTTTGGGATCCAGAAAAAATTTCTGAGCAACTACGTAAGTCCTCTGTATCGATAGTAAATATAACTCCGGGAAAACAAACAATTACATATTTAGAAAATGTAGTAAAAATATCTTCGATTACAGGCGGTCTTTTCTTGTGTCTGATTCTTTATTGCTATGATTTTATTAAGCAAATTCTAAATAGCTATTTTCTAAATCAACTTAGTATTTCATCACTTATTATTTTGGTGGGAGTTATTTATGAATTACAAAAAACAATTCGTGCAATGTATAAAACCGTTTTATAAAAAACAAAAATAACTTTAAAAAATTTATGAAAGTACGTCCGTCAGTAAAAAAAATGTGCGAAAATTGTCGTATTATTAAACGTCATGGAAGAATCATGGTTTTATGTATAAATCCCAAACATAAACAAAGACAAGGCTAAATTCGATTAAAATAATAAAAACGAGCAATATGGTAAGAATACTAGGAAATAATTTATCGAATAAAAAAAAAGTATACATAGCCCTTACGTGTATTTATGGAATTGGAATTCCACGATCACAAAAAGTCTTGTCTCAATTACAAATTGATCCAAATGTAAAAGTTTCTGAATTAACAGAAACAAATATTTCTGCTTTACGCGATATTTTAGAAACAGATGAATTTAAATTAGAAGGAGATTTAAGACGTGTTGTAAGTTTAAATATTAAACGATTGATTGATATTAACTCAGTTCGTGGAAGAAGACATTTGAAAGGTTTACCAGTTAGAGGTCAAAGAACCCGTACAAACAGTCGTACTTCTCGTAAACAAGGTTTATTTATTCGTAAAAAATAATTAATCAATTATGTCAAAACAAAAAAAGAAACAAAAAAAAGTAGTTAATGTTGGGATTGCTAACATTAAAAGCACTTTCAATAACACGATTATTACAATCAGTGATATTTTTGGAAATACCATTTGTTGGAGTTCTGCCGGAACTTCTGGATTCAAAGGTTCCCGAAAAAATACACCGTTTGCAGCTCAAAGTGCCGCACGAAACGTTGCTTCAAAAGCACTTGAATTTGGTATGGAAAAAATTGAAGTAATTTTAAAAGGAAGAGGAAATGGACGTGAAACATCAATTCGTGCACTAAAAGCTGCAGGATTGAATATTTTGTCAATTGAAGACAAAACAGGAGTTCCTCATAACGGTTGTCGTCCACCAAAGAAACGAAGAATTTAAATTTTTATTTTCAACGTATTTAGAAATACTCCATTCTCATAATTAAGAAAGAAAAAAATTTTATTTATGACAACCACTTTAAATTGCATTGAAACTTCAATTGACAATGAAAAAAACGTAATAAGTTCTTTTCTTATTGAACCACTGGAAACAGGGCAAGGAATCACATTAGGCAATTCATTAAGACGAACTTTGTTATCCGATTTATCGGGTTTTGCAATTACAGGTGTACGAATTAACAATATAAAACATGAATTTGCAATCATTGAAGGCATACGGGAAGATATTTTAGAAATTTTATTAAATTTAAAAGAAGTAGTTTTTAAACCTAGTTTGACTTTAAAAAATAAAGCTGCAAAACAAGATAAAAATTTACCTCTTAAATTCAAATCATTTTTAAATGTAAAAGGACCTTTAATTGTTACTGCCGGGATGCTTTATTTACCCAAAGATGCATTTAAAATTATTAATCCGGAACAGTATATTTGTACTATTGTTGATGATTCTGAATTTTATCTTGAATTAGATATTGAAAATGGAGTAGGTTATCATTTAGTTGATGAAATACGTAAAAAAAATGCTCCAGAAAAATTATTTCTTTTAAAGCCAACTACGTTATTGGTTGATGCCATTTTTATGCCAGTAAAACGTGTCAATTATAAAGTAAAGTTAATTCATGATAGTTATGGAAACATAAAAGAATCATTGCAATTAGAAATAAGTACAAATGGAAGTATTACACCAAAAAGAAGTTTACAAGAAGCAATTAAAATTTTAATCAATTTATTTTATCCGCTTTTAATTACTCCAGAATTATTATCAATATCTTCAAATTTTTCACGAAATCTAAAAACGTTTCTTTCTGAAGATTTAGAAGAAAAAAGAGAGTAATAAACTAATGAAAATAAAAAATGACAAAAAGTTAATAAAATCATTTATTTGATATGAAAACAATATTTCCAAAAAAAGAATTACATGTTCCAAAATGGTTTATTCTGGATGCAACAGGAAAAACATTAGGAAGATTATCTACAGAAGCAAGTAAACTTCTTCGTGGTAAAGAAATTTCACATTTTACACCTGGAGTTGATTTAGGAAATTTCGTTGTTATAATTAATGCAAATAAAATTGTAGTTAGTGGTAACAAAGAAACAGAAAAATTATATTACCGTAATTCTCAAACACCAGGTAATTTAAAAATTGAAACATTCAAAGATTTAAAAAATAGAATTCCTACAAGAATTTTAGAAAGAGCTATTTGGGGAATGTTACCAAAAGGAGTTTTAGGGAGACAATATTATCGTAGACTATATGTTTATGCAAATAACGATATTCTTTATGCGAAAAATAAAGAACAAGAAACTAATTCTGAAGCAATTTCTAAAAATTGGATTGAAGTAAATATTTAAAAGAAAAAAAGAAAAACTTATGAATAATTTAAATCAATTTTCTGCAACAGGAAAACGAAAAACTTCAATTGCAAAAGTTTTTTTAAAAGAAGGTTCTGGTATTATTAATGTAAACGAAAAAACATTTGAAACGTTTTTTGCGGGTGCGAGTTATGAACGTGAGATAATTAAAAACCCTTTAATTTTATTAAACTTAAATAATAAATACGATATTGAAATTCGAGTAAATGGTGGTGGAATGAATGGTCAATTAGAAGCTATTCGTTTAGCAATTTCAAAAGCGCTAGCTACGCTTAATCTAGAATATCGTCCTATTTTAAAACATAATCTTTTATTACGTCGTGATTCTCGAATTAAAGAACGTCGTAAATATGGATTGAAAAAAGCTCGTAAAGCATCTCAATATTCTAAACGATAAAACAAATATGGCTAAAAAAAATTTGCATCCACAATGGTATAAAACAAAAATATTTTGTAATGGAAAACTAGTATTGGAAGTAGGAACAACAAAAGAAGAATTACTTGTTGATATTTGGTCTGGAAATCATCCTTTTTATACAGGTTCACAAAAAATTATTGATACAGAAGGTCGTGTTGAAAAATTTGAGCGTAAATACGGAACAAAACAAGAAAAAAACTAAATTCGTAAAACATTAAAAATTTTTTAAAACTAATATATGCCTACAATACAACAATTAATTCGGCTAAACCGAACAAAAATGGTAAATGCAACAAAAACTCCTGCATTAAAATCATGTCCTCAAAGACGAGGAATTTGTACACGAGTTTATACAACAACACCAAAAAAACCTAACTCAGCAATTCGTAAAGTTGCTCGTGTTAAGTTAACAAGCGGATTTGAAATTACTGCTTATATCCCAGGAGAAGGACATAGCTTACAAGAACATTCTATTGTTCTTGTTCGTGGTGGACGTGTAAAAGATCTTCCTGGAGTTCGCTATAAAATTATTCGTGGTGCATTGGATGCAACAGGAGTTAAAAATCGAAATCAAGGTCGTTCAAAATACGGTACAAGAAAAGCAGTAGCCGGAGCTGTAAAAACAACTAAAAAATAAAAACATTTAAAATTTTATATGTCACGTCGAATTTCAACAAAGAAACGTTTTCCAGAACGCGATTCGAAATATGATAACTTATTAGTTAGCTTGTTAGTAAATCGTATTTTAAAAAAAGGAAAAAAAAGACTTGCAAAACGAATTGTTTATAAAGCTTTTGAATTAATTGAATTTAGAACAAATCAAAATCCGATTCTAATTCTAGAAAAAGCAATTAGAAATATTAGTCCACGTGTTCAATTAAAAGCAAAACGAGTAGGGGGAGCTACATATCAAGTACCTACTTTATTAAATAAGTTTAGATCAACAAATATAGCAGTTCGTTGGATTGTAGAATTTTCAAGAAAACGATCTGGAAAAGGGATGGCTTTAAAACTTGCTAACGAGTTATTAGAAGGGGCAAAAGGTTTAGGAAACGCAATTAAGAAAAAAGAAGAAACACACAAGATGGCTGAGGCAAACAAAGCCTTCATTCAATTTAGATAAAAGAGTAATAAATTAATTTTTACTCTTTGCCAAAAGTATCTGATTAGCTTTTTTAGTAACAATAAAATTAGCAAAATAAAGTCAAAATAACATAATATATTTTAAATATAAAATTAATAATTAAAAATAAAATATGGCAAGAGATAAATTTGAACGTAATAAACCACATATTAATATCGGAACAATTGGACATGTTGACCATGGAAAAACAACATTAACAGCAGCAATTACAGCAACTTTATCTACATTAGGTGGAGCTGTTTTAAAACGTTATGAAGATATTGATGCAGCACCAGAAGAACGTGCACGTGGAATCACAATTAATACTGCACACGTAGAGTATGAAACAGATTTTAGACATTATGCACACGTAGACTGTCCAGGTCACGCCGATTATGTAAAAAATATGATTACAGGAGCTGCACAAATGGATGGAGCAATTTTAGTTGTATCAGCTGCAGACGGAGCAATGCCACAAACACGTGAACATATTTTATTAGCACGTCAAGTTGGTGTAGCAAAACTAGTTGTTTTCTTAAACAAAGCTGATATGGTTGAAGATGAAGAATATATTCAATTAGTTGAGTTAGAATTACGTGAATTATTAGAAAGCTACGATTACCCAAGTGAAGAAATTCCATTTGTTTCTGGTTCTGCATTATTAGCATTTGAAGCAGTTACTAAAAACCCAAAAATTAAAAAAGGAGAAGATCAATGGGTAGATAAAATTTTTAGCTTAATGGATGCTGTAGATACATATATTCCTACGCCTGCACGTGAAATTGATAAACCATTCTTAATGGCAATTGAAGACGTATTTTCTATTACAGGACGTGGTACTGTATCAACAGGAAGAATTGAACGTGGACAAGTAGCAACAGGGGAAACAGTTGAATTAGTAGGTCTTGCACCAACAAAAACAACAACAGTAACAGGTGTTGAAATGTTCCAAAAAACATTAGATAAAGGTCTTGCTGGGGATAACGTAGGAATTCTTTTACGTGGTGTTCAAAAAGCAGATGTATTACGTGGAATGGTATTATCTAAACCGGGATCAATTAACCCACATACGAAATTTGATGCTGAAGTTTATATCTTAACAAAAGACGAAGGTGGACGTCATACAGCTATTTTTAAAGGATATAGACCACAATTCTATGTAAGAACAACAGATGTAACAGGACAAATTTCTGAATTTTCTTCAGAAGCGGGAGTAGTTGAAATGGTAATGCCTGGTGACAATGTAAGAATGCGTATTGAACTAATTGCTCCTATTGCAATTGAAAAAGGAATGCGTTTAGCTATTCGAGAAGGAGGCCGTACTGTTGGTTCAGGTCTTGTAACAAATATTATTGAATAATATATTATGAAATTTCGTATTCTTTTAAAATCATTTGATAATGAATTAATTAATTTTGCCTCTCAACAATTACGTAGTACATTATTACAAACAGATTGTGAATTAAAAGGAGTTGTTAGTTTACCTACAAAAATTAAAAAATTTTGTGTTTTACGTTCACCTCATATTGATAAAGATTCACGCGAACATTTTGAAGTGCGTTTATATAAACGTTTTATTGATTTAAAAGCAAACTCACCTGCAGTTTTAGATGCCTTATTAAAAACAGAACTTCCTGCCGGAATTAATTGCTCATTAAAAGTATTAGAAACTGTCTAATACTTTTATTATCAACTGAAGACGAGAAAAGTCATTCTAAAATAAAAACTAATAATATAGTTTTTATTTTAGAATGACTTTTTTTATTAGTATAAATTCTCTTCTTCGTGTGTTAAAATTGTAGAATCTGATGTAGGGTATGCTACACAAGTTAATACAAATCCATTTGCAATTTGATCTTCATCTAAAAATGTTTGATCTGATTGATCAACAGTACCACTTTTAACTTTTCCTAAACAAGTTGAACAAGATCCTGCACGACATGAATATGGTAATTCAATATTATTATCTTCTGCAGCTTCAAGAATAAATTTATCTCCTGAACATTCAACTACAACATCTATTTTTTTTGCTTCATTCAAAAGTCTAACTTTGTATTTTGCCATAATATTACTTTTTAATATTTTTTTAAATATCTTTTATTATAAAGAACTAAGGAAATCCTGACAAGTTTTTTGGTAATTTTTATTAAAAAATAACAATATTAAATATTTGTTATGAATTTTAATAAAAGATAAGCAATTCCTGTTCCTCCAAATCCTCCAACAATAAAGCCAGAAGTAAATTCGCGCCAACCTGTTGCACTTTGGAAATCAATAGATCCTTTTTCTGATTTGCTTTTATTTGAAAATGTTACAAAACCATAGATTAAAAGAGCTGCAGTTAGAATAATGATTAAACTAATAGTTGCAAGAAATCCTATGAAATTTGCCACTTGGCTATCTCTTAATGGACCAAGTTTAACAAAAGGACCTAATAAAAAGTATCCATGAACAAACCCAATGTTAATTCCTCTTAATAAAGGCGATAATCCTGTTTTATACGCAGGTAATAAACTTAAATACGCTTTTGTTAAGTTTGAAGTTGTAATTGGTGTTGATAAATGCCCAACGAATGGATCACCTTGAAACGGAGCAACTACATCAAATTTGTCAGCTTTTTTACTTATCATATTTTTAATTTTAATTTTTAACTTAATCCCACGTCCACTATTATAACAAAGTATAGCACTACTTATGAAATAATTTTATTAAATAAAAAAAAAGAACTATTTTTTGTTTCTGCTATAATAATGTTAATAAAAAAATAACCTAAAAAAAATTTAATGACTTTAGTTCTTACTTATTTAGCATTATGTAGTTTAGTATTTGGATTTGTTACCATTCTATATTTAGGATTAAAAACAATTAAATTAATCTAATTTATTCTAATTTTTTGAATGACAACCTCAGTTGAAAAACTGGGGTTTAGTAAATTTGGTTGAAACAATAAAAAAACTAAAGTTTTTCCTAACACTAAACCTTTCTTTTTAACGAAGTAACTGGATAAAAATTATAGTTACTTTAAAAAAGTAAAAGATCCAAATGATTCAAAACCTTCTTAAAATTTACGTTATCTTTTTTGATATATCAACTAAAATAAAATTTTTTATTAAAAAATAAAAGATTTTAAAAAATTAATTATGAGTAATACAATAATTCGAGAAAATATTACGGGCGCACGAAATATAAGCAGTTTTCTTATTTTTTTTGTTCTTTTAAGTGCTGGGTGTGGTTTTTTTTTAGCTGGTTTATCTAGTTATTTACAAACAAATTTATTATTTTTTACAAATACAGAAGAAATTCTTTTTATTCCACAAGGAATTGTAATGTTGTTTTATGGAACTGGGGCAATTGGAATTTCTATTTATATTCTTTTAACAATTATTTGGAATGTCGGTAGTGGATATAATGAATTCTCTAAATCAGAAAATTTAGTTCGAATTATTAGATTAAGTTTCCCTGGAAAAAATCAAACAATTTTTTTATCATATGAATTTAAAAATATTAAAAATTTAAAATTTTTATTAAAACAAGGATTAAATCCACGTTACAATATTTTATTAGTTCTAAAAGATAAAAGAGAAATTCCTTTATTTCCTGCTCAATTTTTATTAAATCCAAGTGAATTAGAAAAAAAAGCAATTCAACTATCACAATTTCTGGAAGTTCCTTTAGAAAGTATAATATTATAAAAAATATAGTGATATTTTTTATAATATTAACAATAGTACTTGATTCGAATGTTAGAATTTAATGTATAAAAAAACAATTTATGTTTATATATTAAGTTCGCGGACATAGTTTAGTGGTAAAACTTCAGCCTTCCAAGCTGATTATGAGGGTTCGATTCCCTCTGTCCGCTTTAAAAAAAATTAGTTAATTGAAAAAATTAAGAATAAAATTAAAATACTATAATATAGTATTGAAGTTTATATAAATTTTTTATAACTTTTTAAAAATTAAAGCAAGTAATAAAATAAGTTTTAAAAAGAAAAAATTTTCTCTTTAGTGAACTAATTTACTATGAGAAAAAATCTTTTTTAAAAAATTGGAGTGACAAAAGAAGATTGAAGACTAAAAGTAGTAAAAACGAAATATGTCAGGTGGATCAACAGGTGAACGCCCTTTTACAGATATTTTAACAAGCATTCGTTATTGGATTATTCATAGTATTACAATTCCAACATTATTCCTTTCTGGGTGGTTATTTATTAGCACTGGGTTAGCATATGATGTTTTTGGGACACCAAGACCAGATGAATACTTTACACAAGATCGTCAACAAGTTCCATTAGCAAATGAACGTTTTAACGTAAATCAAGAATTAGAAGATTTAAAATAAATAACGTAATTACTTAGGTAATTTTCTGAATTATTTATTTTTCATACAAATAAAAAACATTAAATAAATATGAATAAAAATTTTAACCGTTCAGTTGCTTATCCAATTTTTACATTTAGATGGTTAGCAATTCACGCATTGGCAGTACCAACAGTTTTCTTCTTAGGTTCAATTGTATCTATGCAATTTATTCAACGATAAATATAAAAACGGAGTTTTAAATTATGACAGGACCAAATCCTAATATTCAAGCAGTTGAATTAAATAGAACATCATTATACTGGGGACTATTATTAATTTTTGTTTTAGCGGTATTATTTTCAAGTTATTTCTTCAATTAAAAATAAAATATATTAATTATGGCAGATACAAATAGACGTGTTCCTCTTTGGTTAATTGCATTAGTTGGTGGACTTGCTGTTTTCTCAGTTTTAGGGTTATTTATTTACGGATCTTATTCAGGATTAGGATCTTCTTGGTAATTAAGAAGGAAAAAATAAAAATTTTAAAAAGCATCTTATTTGATCTCTGTTTTTGTTCTTTTGATTTGTTCACTCTAAAAAATAAGAGTGAACAAATTAAAAAATAGTGTGCTACTATTTTGCAACTTGAAAAACAAAAGAAAATTATTCTACACTGTCTTTTTCAATGTATACAAATAAAGCTACCATTGTAACAAGTGGTAAAAAGATACCAACAATTGGTACTAATATAGCAGGGAAATAAGGAGCAATCATTTTTTACCTCTTTTTTGTCAATAATACAAATAATTTAACAAGGCTTATTATAATTTAAAATTGTTTTTTATTCTTATTACAAAAAACGAAAAAAGTGAAAATGAATTTTTAAGACTTTTCTTTCACGTGCTAAAATATTTAACCTATTTAATTTAAATAAATCAAATGGCTTCTAATATAGAAATTCATTCTAAAGTTATTGATTCAATGCGACAATTTGCAGAAAATTATGCAAAATCAACAAATACTTATTTTTGTATAGATTTAGAAGTAACAGATTCTGTGATTCAAGGTTTATCAAAAAATAAGCAAATATTTGGGGCACCTTTATGTCCTTGTCGTTATTATGACAATAAAGAAGATGAAATTAGTTTGGCTTATTGGAATTGTCCTTGTGTTCCAATGCGTGAAAGAAAAGAATGTCATTGCATGCTTTTTTTAACGCCTGAAAATGAATTTTCTTCAATAAAACAAACGTTTCAATCAGAATAATTTTTACTCAACCAATTAACGTAAAAATTATATTTAAACATATTTACATTAATAATAAAAAGTATGACACCATCAGTAGCAAATTTCTTAGGAAGTTTAATTTTAGGAACATTTATTGTTATTATCCCTATTACAATTGCCTTAATTTTTGTAAGTCGTTTAGATCCTCTATCTCGCCAGGAGGTGTAAGGTGTGATTAATATAATTGTTGAGCCGGCACTCCTTCTTGGAGTTAGTTTTGCTATTGCAATGATTTTTTTTTATAGTTTACGTTTTATTAATCCTGATTTAGCGACGGATTGGGATATTTTTATTACAACACTAGGAATCGTTTATAGTTCAATTCTAATTATACATGGTTGGCGACTGGATCCAATTTTATTATTTAGCCAAGTGTTACTTGTTTTTATTACTTTTTCGTTTTGCTGGATTTTAATTCGTCAACGTGAAATTATTCGACGTTTAATTGATGATCTTTAAAATCAAAATTAAAAAATAATTTAAAAAAGTTGTTCTTTGTTTTTATCTATTACTTACAAAATTTAAAAATTATGTTAACTTTAAAAATTTTTGTTTACGCAACTGCGTGCTTTTTTATTACAATAGCTGTTTTTGGATTATTATCAAGTGATACTTCTCGTAACCCAAACAACGTTTAATTTAATTAAATTGCTTTGTTTAAGAAAAAATTGTTGATCAAAATAATGCTCACAGACCATAAAATCTTATTGTGCTTAAATGCGAAAAAAAAATTTATAAAGATAAAATGGGAAAAATATATAATTGGTTTGAAGAACGTCTTGAAATTCAAGCTATTGCTGACGATATTTCAAGTAAGTATGTTCCACCGCACGTAAATATTTTCTATTGTTTTGGTGGAATTGTATTTACTTGTTTCTTGGTACAAGTTGCAACTGGATTTGCAATGACATTCTATTATCGACCATCGGTAGCCGATGCGTTTGCTTCTATTGAATATTTAATGACACAAGTAAACTTTGGGTGGTTAATTCGTTCAATTCATCGTTGGTCTGCTTCGATGATGGTATTAGTAATGATTTTACATGTTTTTAGAGTTTATTTAACAGGTGGATTTAAAAAACCACGTGAATTAACTTGGGTTACAGGTGTTATTTTAGCTTCTGTTACTGTTTCTTTCGGAGTAACTGGGTACTCGTTACCTTGGGACCAAGTAGGATATTGGGCATGTAAAATTGTTACAGGTGTACCAGATGCTATTCCTGTTGTAGGTTCAAGTCTTGTAGAATTATTAAGAGGTGGTACAAGTGTAGGACAAGGAACATTAACTCGTTTTTATAGCTTACATACATTTGTTCTTCCATTAATTACTGCCGTTTTAATGTTAGCACATTTCTTAATGATTAGAAAACAAGGTATTTCTGGACCTTTATAAATATTCTTTTATAAAATTTAAAAACAAAAAAATTTAACTATGTCTGTTATTAAAAAGCCGGATCTATCAGATCCTAAATTAAGAGCAAAATTGGCAAAAGGAATGGGGCACAATTACTATGGTGAACCTGCTTGGCCTAATGATCTTTTATATATTTTCCCAGTCGTTATTTTTGGAACATTTTCATGTATTATTGGTTTATCTGTTTTAGAACCATCAGGTTTTGGAGAAGCTGCAAATCCATTTGCAACACCATTAGAAATTTTACCTGAATGGTATTTCTATCCTACATTTAATCTACTTCGTGTTTTACCTAATAAATTATTAGGTGTTCTTTCAATGGCTGCTGTTCCTGCAGGTTTATTAACAGTACCTTTTATTGAAAATGTTAATAAATTCCAAAACCCATTCCGTCGTCCTCTTGCTATGGTTGTTTTCTTTGTAGGAACAGTTAGCGCAATCTGGTTAGGAATTGGAGCAACTTTACCTATTGATAAAGCAATTACTTTAGGATTATTTTAATTATTTAAAAAAGTGAAAGAAACAATAGTTTTCTTTCACTTTTTTAAATTTACAAAGACATAATTTTTGGATAGAATTAATTCAGGCGTAGGCTCTGTAGCTCAGATGGTTAGAGCGGAGGATTCATAACCCTCAGGTCGCAGGTTCAAGTCCAGCCGGAGCCATCTTTTTGAAAAATAAAATTCAAAAACTGACATTATTTACCTAAGAGAGGAGAGATGGCAGAGTGGTCGATTGCGATAGATTGCTAATCTATTGTACATATTTTATGTACCGAGGGTTCAAATCCCTCTCCCTCCTAAGTTATTAATCAAAAAAGGGGTTATAGTTCAATTGGTTAGAGCACTGCCCTGTCAAGGCAGAAGTTACGGGTTCGAGTCCCGCTAATCCCGTTTATATATTAAGAATATTTCTTATAATAATATTTATTAGTTTCTACTAGCCAAATCTTATTGAAATATTTTTATAAAAAATATGAAATTTAAAATTTCTTCTATTTTTCCACAAACTTTTCTTGTAACAGTATTATCTGCATTCTGTTTTCTTCAATTTGATGTAAAACCTGCAGCTGCAGATTTTAATGCTTTAGTACCATGTAAAGAATCTCCTGCTTTTCAAAAACGTTTAAATAGTTCAGTAAAAAAATTAGAAAATCGTTTAAAATTGTATACAGCTGATAGCAAAGAAGCAAAAGCATTAACAAATGAAATTAATGCAACAAAACATAGATTTGAAAGATATGGAGAATCTAATTTGTTATGTGGAAAAGAAGGATTACCACATCTTATTGCAAGTGGACAATGGGATCATGCTAACGAATTCGTTGTGCCTGGTATTTTATTTTTATATATTACAGGTTGGATTGGTTGGGCAGGTAGAAAATATGTAAGATATGCAAGTACAACAGAAAATCCATTTGAAAATGAAATTATTATTAATGTACCTGTAGCTCTTTCTATTATGAATTCTGGTTTCTTATGGCCTGTTGAATCTTGGAAAGAATTTACAAGTGGTGATTTATTAAATGCAGAAGAAGACATAACTGTTTCTCCTCGTTAATTTTCTAAAATAAATTTTTTTTTACTATTTTTTTATTTATTAAATTTATATACCTATGAATTATTTTTTAAAATATCTTTCAACAGCTCCTGTTTTAATGACTGTTTGGTTATCAATTACATCGGGATTTATTATGTTTATTAATTTTGTGTATCCTGATCCATTAACGTTCCCTAGTTTTTAATATAAAAAAATTACATAATTTCTTCAATAATAAATTGAAGAAATTATGTAATAATTAAAATATTTAAACAAGAATATTATTTTCAGGTAATTGTAAAACTAAACTTTTCACTTCTTCTTCAACTCGTTCAACAGATTTTTTCAATTCTGGTGGAATTAAGTTTAAAAGAGAAGATTGACGATTGTTATAAAGAATTTCATTCACAGTTAAATTTGTTATTGATTCTCCTGCAAGCATACGTAGCTCTTTACCAGATAATTCTTCAAAAACCATTAATTCATCAACCAATCGTTCCCCACCAGGTCGAACAAGCTCAAGTGTTTTTAAAACTTCATTATAAGTTGTATCTAAGAAATTTGTTGTAAAATTATCAATTATATTATTTAATTCTGTTTTTACGTCACTTCCTAGAAGATATAAATTACGTTGTTGTGCTTCTTGTTTCAATTCTTGCAAACGAGCCATCGCATAGCGTAAAATCATTGTTCGCAATGTTCTTGTCATTTGTAAAAAATCTTGTTGAGCACCAACAGTACATTCAGAAGCTCCGTTCACTGTTTCTTCTGCAGCACGCCCTGCCAAAGCAATTAAAATTTGTTGTACAAAAATTTGTCGTGAATTATATTGACTCATTGAGGGGACTGTCCAAGTAGTACCTTGTGTACTTCCACGAGGCACTAGTGTTAATTTTTCAATTTTATCACCACCATTTACTAATGTCGCAATAACTGCATGTCCCATCTCATGAAAGGCTGTTAATTGACGTGCTTTTACACGGACCAATTGTGTTCCTTCTAATCCAATTACCAAGCGATCAATACTGGCATTAACTTCTTTAATTGTAATCCATTTTTTTTTACGACGTGTAGCTAAAATAGCAGCTTCATTTAAAAGATTGGCCAAGTCTGCACCAGAAAAACCAATTGTACGCAAAGCAATTTGACTTAAAGCAAGTCCTTCTTTGAATTTTTTACCACGTGCATGAACTTTTAAAATAGCTAGTCGTTCTTTTAAATTTGGATTACTAATTGTTATTTGACGATCAAAACGACCTGGTCGTTTGATTGCAGGATCCAAGATATCAATTCGGTTTGTTGCAGCCATTACTACAATTCCTGAATCTGATTGGAATCCATCCATTTCAGTTAGAATTTGATTCAATGTTTGCTCACGTTCATCATTTCCACCGCCCATACCACCATTTGTTGAACGAGCTCGTGCGATTGAATCAATCTCATCAATAAATATAATCGCGGGTTTTAACGAACGAGCTTTTTCAAAAAGCTCTCGAACTCGAGCAGCTCCAACTCCTACTAATAATTCAACAAATTGCGATCCAGAGACTTTTAAAAAAGGTGTTCCAGATTCTCCTGCAACAGCTCTTGCTAATAAAGTTTTTCCAGTTCCTGGAGGTCCTCCCAACAGAACACCTTTAGGAACAGAAGCGCCTAATTTGGCAAAACTTTCAGGATCTTTTAAAAACTTTACAACTTCTTTTAACTCAACTTTTGCTTCTTCATTCCCGGCAACATCTTCAAATTTTATTTTTGTTTCATTAAAAACTTGAATAACAGTTTGATCTAAGCCAACAAAATCAGACAAGGGATCACCACCTTCAGATGTAGCATCATAGCTATAAATTTTGTCAAAAATTTTATCCCAAATTTTTTCAAAAGCAAAAAAGAATCGATCTAAAATAACAAATACTAAAAATGCTAAAAATAAATATGGAAATAAATTGGAAAATTGATTAGAAGAAGGGTTAAAATTAAATTCTCCTAATGAAAATAATAAAAATGAATTAAATAAAAACATATTTTTGTAGTTATTCAAATTTTAAAATAACTAATAATTTTTGATGTTAAAATTATTGTAGATTGTAACTCCTCAGAATAATATTTCTATCTATTATTATATAATTTCTAATAATTATATTTTATCATATAAGTTTTTATTTATATATAAATAAAAATTATTAAATAAAATATAACTCGATTCAATTGTTAGAATAATAAGAAAAAAGAAAATATAACTAATAATTTATTTATGGTAGAAAAAGGAGCAAAAGTTCGTATTCTTAGAAAAGAGTCATATTGGTATAATCAAGTAGGTGTAGTGGTAAGTGTTGAAAAATCTAACGTTATTCGTTATCCAGTAGTAGTTCGTTTTGAATCTGTTAATTACGGTGGAACAAATACAAACAATTTTTCAATTGCTGAACTTGTTAAAATTTAAAAAATAGATAAAAAATTACAAAGAGTTATTCTCTTTGTAATTTTTTATAAAAATAATTTAATGAAAAATTATTAACTTTCAACAGCACTCCAATCTACATCAACGTTTTCTAAAATTAATGAAGAGTTATAGATTTGTAAAATAATTAATAAGAAAACTAAGAATAATCCCATAAAAACTCCCATTATAGGAGTCGTTCCCCAATTTGGTGCAACTTTTCCGTATTCAATATTTAAAGGTTTAAGAATTTCACCTAGACGAGTTTTTAATGCCATAGTGTTAATTAAAATAAAATAAAAAGGTAAATTAAAGGTAATTTAATATGAATCTAGATACAGCTTTACTTTCTTTTGGAATTACTTCATTAGTAATAGGAATTACAGTATTCACGATCTATAGTTCATTTGGTCCTGGATCGGATAACTTAATTGATCCATTCGAAGAAGATGATGCTTAATAAATTAGAAAAATTAGTTTCTAATAATTTTAGGCGTTTCACGGAAAAAAACGGCAAAAAATAATACCAGTAAAGTTCCAATTAATAAAAATGTATAAACTAAAGCTTCCATTATAGTTTTAATAAATTTATGCGTTTAAATATGAAAAAATAAAAAATTTCTGAATAACAAATAAGTAAGATTCTATTTTTGAATCTTACTTATTTTATAAAAGAAATTAAACAGTACCTCTTCTTGCTGTTGATTTGTCACCTAATTTAGCAAATCCACCAAATTCTACTTGTTCTGTTACTTCAGGTCCAATTCCTGTAAATACATCACGGAAAATCGTTCTTGCACCATGCCATAAATGACCAAAGAAGAATAATAATGCAAAGTTAGCATGTCCAAAAGTATACCATCCACGAGGGCTACTTCTGAATACTCCATCTGATTCTAAACTTGTTCTATCAAATTCAAAAACTTCTCCTAATTGTGCTTTTCTTGCAAATTTCTTAACAGTTGGAGCATCATTAAACGTTTGTCCATTTAATTTTCCACCATAGAAACTTACAGTAACACCAACTTGTTCAATACTATACTTAGATTCAGCTCTTCTGAATGGAATATCAGCACGAATAATTCCGTCTTTATCTACTAAGATAACTGGGAATGTTTCAAAGAATGCAGGCATTCTTCTTACTGTTAATTCTCTTCCTTCACGATCTCTGAAAATTGGATGACCTAACCAAGCTTCTGCAATACCGTCACCTTTATTCATTGGGCCTGAACGGAATAATCCTCCTTTTGCAGGGTTATTTCCAATATAGTCATAAAAAGCTAATTTATCTGGAATTTGTGACCATGCATTTACTTCAGAAGCACCTTGTCCAATTGAATTTTCAACACGTCTCTCAATTTCTTGTTGGAAATAACCACTATCCCATTGATAACGAGTTGGACCAAATAATTCAATTGGAGTTGTCGCTGAACCATACCACATTGTCCCTGATGTTATAAAAGCTGCAAAGAAAACAGCAGAAATACTGCTTGAAAGTACTGTTTCAATATTTCCCATTCTTAAAGCACGATACAAACGTTGTGGTGGACGTACTGTTAAGTGGAAAATACCTGCAATAATCCCTAAAGTTCCTGCCGCAATATGATGTGCTGCTACTCCACCTGGATTAAATGGGTTAAATCCATCAGGACCCCATGATGGTGCTACAGGTTGAACTTTTCCTGTTAATCCAAAGGCATCAGAAACCCAAATACCAGGACCAAAAAGACCTGTTACGTGGAATGCACCAAAACCAAAACAAAGAAAACCAGATAGTAATAAATGAATTCCAAAAATTTTTGGTAAATCTAAAGCAGGTTCTCCAGTACGAGGATCTTGGAATAAATCTAAATCCCAATATACCCAATGCCAAATAGCAGCTAAGAATAGTAAACCAGATAAAACAATATGTGTTAAAGCAACACCTTCGAAGCTCCAAATTCCTGGAGTAGAAGAACTTTCACCAGTAATTGTCCATCCTCCCCATGACTCAGTAATCCCGATTCTTGCCATAAACGGAAGTACAAAAGTACCTTGACGCCATAATGGGTTTAAAACAGGATCAGAAGGGTCAAAAACTGCAAGTTCGTATAAAGCCATTGAACCAGCCCATCCAGCAACTAATGCTGTATGCATTAAATGAACTGCAATTAATCTTCCTGGGTCATTCAAAACAACTGTATGAACACGATACCAAGGTAAAGCCATTTTTTTAATTCTTAATAAAAGATATAATTTATTCCTTTCTTAACTCTCTGAATGATTAATAATAAAATTAATCAAATTTTATTTCACTAATATTATAAAAATTTGTAAGCTAAATTATAAGGCTTTTTTATAAGCTAAATAAGCTATTACTGCAGGACCTGAAGAAACGATAATAAAAAGTGTTAATAATTGAGATATAACGTTGAAATTCATTGAAAACTAACTATCTTGGATTCTTCATCATTTAATACACTCTTAATAAAAAACTACCCTTTCTATTTTTTTACAATAATTTTATTATGATTAAAAAATTATAATAAAACGATTATTTTTTGTAAAAATCATGAACTATAAATTATAATTCATTACGATTGAAGGGCAACTAACTCAATGGTAGAGTACTCGGCTTTTAACCGATAAGTTCTGGGTTCGATTCCCAGGTTACCCATTTAAAAAATAGCGTCTAAAGCTCTTTGGATAAGTATTGGTTTTCTAAAAGTTTAAAATATAGTTTATTTGAAACAAATTCTTTCTGGCTACCTTTTTGTGTTGTTTCCAAATGTTTCGACAAAAATTGATAAGTAGAACCGATTAATAAAAGATCATTTGAATCTAAAATATTATTTAATAAAGAAATAATTTTTGGATTTTTTGGATTTTTTTTTAACTGAATCAGATAATAAAAAATATTTTTTTTTTGTGAACCCAAAAAATATTGAAAAATTTTTTCTACTTTGATTAAATAGAAGATATTTGTGAAATTCATTTTTATTAATTTAAAAATAAAATAATTAATAACAAGAATTGTCAAAAAATAAATAATAGCTAAAATTAATTCTGTACACATTTTACTTTAGTTCACTCATGTATTATAAATTAGAATGGTTGTTTAATTAAAAAAAAATTTAAAAATTTTCAGTAATATCCCTTATTGATTATATCAAGGAATATGAAATAAAAAAAAATAAAATTTTTCTTGACAAATTTATTTTTTTAGAATAACATATAATATAGTTACTAAATGCCCCCATCGTCTAGAGGCCTAGGACATTTCCCTTTCACGGAAAAAACAGGGATTCGAATTCCCTTGGGGGTAATTAAAAAATTGAATTTAAATCTATTTTGTTATATTAATTCGGGATGGCAGGATTCGAACCTGCGACTTTCTGCTCCCAAAGCAGACACGCTACCAAACTGCGTTACATCCCGTTATAAAAAATTATAAGAACTAGAATTACTATACTATGATTATAGAAAACAATAAGAAAATTTGTCAATTCTACGGAATTTATTTATTTTAACGAATTCTTTTCTTTTTATCTTCCTTTAATGTCTTGCAATATAAAAATTTTGTTGTTAGCTTATTAATTGTAGAGTAGAGTGAATTAAATGAAGATATAATGTATCTTAGAAAAAAATTATGGCATTTCTTAAAAGATGGAAAACTAATTGGGAATTAAAATCATTAACTTTTGATGAATTAAAAAATGTTATTATTGAAGTAGTTACTAAACAACTAGATGAAGTAGAAAAATCAGAAGTAGATTTAGGTGCAAACTTAATTGTAGACTATGAAGCTGATTCGGTTGATGTTGTGGCTATGTTATTGTATTTAGAAGATATGTTTAAAAATGCGTCTCAAACAACACGTACTGTAGTACCTACAGATAAATTAGGGCAAATTGTTCTTGTTGAAGATCTTTTTGATATTATGTATGAAGTACTAGTAGGAATTGAATCAAAAATGGAAACATTTACAAAAATTAAGCCAGATTTTGATGCATTAGAAAAACGTCAAAAAATGGGTGAAATGTATCCAAAAGATTAATTTCTTCTTTCAAAAACTAATTTTAAGTAGTCTATTAAAAAATAGACTACTCAAAATACTTGTATTATTATTCTTAAAAAATTCTATTTATTTAATTGTAACTTTTCC
>Ga0114960_10000568_pt1 | contig 30833 bp, 44 predicted proteins | sample C_130625_MF_Meta_FD_92637 | JGI IMG/M metagenome (GOLD analysis project Ga0114960, IMG submission 92637) | Freshwater microbial communities from Lake Croche, Canada to study carbon cycling - C_130625_MF_MetaG | ecosystem: Environmental > Aquatic > Freshwater > Lake | place: Lake Croche, Canada... | reverse complement strand
GATGAAGATGATGATGTTGTAAATGATAATTTTCCTAAGTTGCTTTCGTCTTCTTCTGATAAAGATGAAGAGGATGATGAAGACTTAACAGCTATTATCTGTTTTTTGGCAGGGAGAGCTTTATGTTTTTGAACAGCTGATGATATTATTTTAGAAAGCCAATAGATCATATTTTCAAGCTCTTGTTTTCCTGGAATATTTATAATATTAACAGCAAAACCATTTTTATAAGGTTCAATAATAATAATTGTATTAATTTTATTTATAGAATGGTCTTGTTTAATATTTTGTATTTCCATTTCATAAATAAGTTCCTGTTCTTCTTTTAATAATTGTTTTGCTTCTTGAATAGTTAAATTATTTAAAATAACGAGTTGATTAATAATATCATCATCTTCTAATCCTAAATATAAACAATTTTTTACATAAAGATGTGCATCAAAACCTTGTTTATTATAATTGGATGCTCTTTTATAGATAAGATTGATAGTTTCTTTGTTAGATTTTAAGATTTCGAAGATATCAATATATTCACTTATTTTTTTCTTTAAATGTTGAATACCAACATTTTCAACTTCAAAAATAACAGTAGCTTTTATACTCAATTCATTTAATAATAATTTATGATTTAAATAACTTATGCAATAATCAATAATTTCTTTCATATTATTATTGATATCAGCCCAATTAATATTCTTTCTTAAATTGATAGTATAATTTAATGAAATTGACATATCTTGATTTATTGTTAGTTTTGCGTAAGTTCCAGTTGTTAAAATAGAATAACAATTGATACAATTGATAGCTGATATTTTTCGTGTATCAGTCCAATTTATGAATTTTTCTCGTGTAAGTTTATTATATTTATGTAATTTATAAATAATTTTATAGGTGTCATTAATCCATTGAATAAATTGGATTGTATCATTTGTATTAAGTTTTTCAAATAATTCAACCAATTCATAGAATTTTGTTAATTTTGAACTTAATTCATATTTCTGAATATTAATAGTTGTATCTATAATTGGTTTTGTATCAATTCCTTCAAGCTCTTTTAATGTCTCTTCTTTTGATGTTAATTGAGATAATGGAGGATATGATTTATCTGTAAAATAATATGGATTGTTTTTTAATTCAGGAAAATCTTTTTCAAAAATAATATTAATGCTATTATATGGAAAAAGACCAATATTATAATTATAAATAACAGGATCAGTTAATTGTTTGCTTTTTAAATCAGTTGCTTCAAGAGGATTTGGTGAATATCCAGTCCATTTAATTTCATTGATATTAAATAATAATGAAATATTACCTTTCCAAACATAAAATCTATTTGTATTTTCAATAGATTTCGCTAATTTGGCAATTGCATTTTCTAAATTATCATCTTTATAAATAAACCTTTCATGTCTTACAAATTTATTATTTGATATCCAATTATTAATTATAATTTTTGTGTATAAATTCATTATCTATTTATAAGTTTTAATATTTTTTTCATTTGATAAAATAGAATTGTTTTAAAAAAATGTCTAGTAAAGATGATACCGACTATAATAAATTAAGAGATGAAATGGATAAATTAAATCAGAAATTATGGGAAAAAGAGAAAGCAAACAAAGAAAAGGCAGATAAAGAGAAAGCAGACGCAGAAAAGGCAGACGCAGAAAAGGCAGACGCAGAAAAGGCAGATAAAGAGAAAGCAGACGCAGAAAAGAAAACTAATAAAACAGTCGATGTTTCTAAAATGCAAAAAATTATTAAATGGGTTATTATTGGTATTATCATTTTAATTGTTATAATAATTTTAATTGTCTTAATTTATAATCTATTTGCAAGAAATAATAATGCTAGTAGTGGTAGTGTTAGAACTGTAAGATCATCAGGATATGAAGAAATGAATGCTGATGATCATCTTTATAAGATAAAAGAAGTTGCACCACCTCGACCTAGAGAAATTATAGTTGAAAAACCTGTTGAAAAAATAGTAGAAAAAATAGTTGATAGACCTGTTTATAGAGATAAAATAGTTGAAAAACCTGTTTATATTGATAAAATAGTAGAAAAAATAGTTGATAGACCTGTTTATAGAGATAAAATAGTAGAGAAACCTGTTTATAGAGATAAAATAGTTGAAAAAATAGTTGATAGACCAGTTTATATAGATCGTCCAGTTCAAGTACAAAGACCAATTGAAAAACAAGTTATTCAAAGAGAAATTCCGAGACAATTATATTCGGATCGCCCAGTTGTTCAAAAAATAGTAGAAGATAGATCATTTGTTCCACAAAGAGTTAATACATCTGATTATATTTCACGACCTGTTCCTTTAGTAAGATCATATATATCAAATGATAGTAGCAACAGACAATCAATTGTTCCACAAAGACAACCGATAAGATCTTATTCTGATAATTCATCAACTTCATTAAGTAATTTATTTTCAAGTTCAGGAAATAGCCAAAACCTTAAAAAAATAACAGGAGGAATGAAAAAAGCTAAGAAATAGTAATTTTATGAATTGAATTATAAAAAGGAAATAAATATTTAAATGATAAATATAAAGAAATTACCATTCCCATTAAAACAAATGATAAATATTTAATCGAATAATAACCAATTATAAATAAAACAACTAAAACAATTAAATAATACATTTATTTTTATATAACAATTAATTTATTGTGTCCTACTCGTAAATCAGTATTAATAACGATGGGGATGCCTAGTTTTTGAATGTTCTTACAAAATGCAACATCCTCTGAACATAGATCTCGAAGAATTTTTCCATCATCAGTAATTATCTCTTGCATTTCTGCATTAAAATAAGGATAAGACATTTTGCGAAGAACATCGCGTGTCATAGCAAAGAAGCCCATACCGGTGTAATTAACAGGCATATATTTTAGAGAAGTTTCAGTCTTCCATTGAGTTACTTCTTCTGGAGTTATGAATTTAAATGAGCCATTCTTTGAGAAATGTTCAGTATCCCAATCTTTAACAATTGCAAAGGAAGTTAGATTGCTCATTCGATACATTCCGGCAACAACTGGATGAATTTCTGTTGATTCAATAAGATCGATAACTTGTTGAGGAGTAAAGATAACATCACTATCAATTGTTATCCATACATCGAAATCAGTATTATCAAATGGCTTTTGACCAATTCCACGCATTACATCAAGTCCAAGAGTTTGCATTCTGGCAAATGTAACATAAGAACTAACACCTGTGCTAACAATGATATCATATTTTTTAGATTCCCATAGAGCATTGATTGTTGCAGTCCAAGATAACAGAAATTTAGATGAGAAATTATCACCTGGAAGACCAAAAATAATTTTCTTCTTTACTTCGGGAGGTTCAGCAATGGTTTGAACTTCATTAACATTATTTACAGAATATTTTTGATTATCACTTGAATTCTCCATATTATTATATTTAAAATTCTATTTTTATTCCTTATATATTTTATAGTAGAAATAGATTGATATTCTTTTTTTAAATTTATAATATAAATAAATGATTATAAATAATTATTACGATATTGAATTGAATGAAATAAATAAATTAGGAAATGTTTCTTCTAAAATAAATGTAAAATTAAAACCGCATCAATTAACGGCATTAAATAAAGCAATTGAAATGGAGAAAAATGGAATAATCAGATATAATTTAAAACATTATAATAACACGATTGAATTATCTACAAATATAGGTATTTTAGGAGATATAGTAGGATATGGAAAAACTTTAATAGCTTTAGCATTAATTGCATCAAATAAAGAAATTCATATAAATCGAAATTTGATAGAAACTTATTATAATAATAAGAATTATAATTATGTTACTATATCTACAATAAATAATCTCATTCCTAATAATGTGATTAAATCAACTTTAGTTATTGTTCCCCGTGGTCCTGTATATATTCAATGGTATGAGATGATAAAAAAAAATACTTCTTTAAAAATATTGGCGATTGATAATTACACATTCATAAAAACCTATTTGCCTAAATATGATGGAAAAAATGAAGAAGAAATCATTAATTTTTTTAATAATTATGATTTAATTTTAATTAAAAATACAACATTAAAATTATTGTTTGATAATTATAATTGTATTATCAATAAATGGCTAAGAGTAATTATAGATGAAGCTCATGATATTATAAATAAACTAAAAATTCATATTAATTATTATTATTTATGGATGATATCAGCAACATATGATAAATTATTTGATAAAATCCGTCAATCTTCAAATAACTCTCTCATTATCGGAAAAGAGATATTTAATAACAGTGATTATAACAATCTTTTCATTGTAAAAAATAATAATGTTTTTATTAAAAAGAGTTTTACATTACCTGAACCAAAAGAAAAATATTATGTATGTAAATTGCCTAATAATATTAGTGTAATTAAGAATTTTATTTCGGAAACAATTTTAGATAAGATAAATGCTAATGATATTGCAGGAGCTATAAGAGAATTGGGAGGAAAGCATGAGACAGAAAAAGACATTATAGAACTTGTATCAAGAGAAATGAAGAGAGAACTTCATAATAAAGAAAAAGAAAAGGAATATATAAGTAATTTGGATATATCAAATGAAGATAAAGTAGCTAAATTAAAAAAGATTTCAGCAGACATTCAAAATTGTGAAGAAAAAATTCAAGATTTAACAAATCGCATTACATCAAAAACATGTTCTATATGTATGGAATTAATTACTAATCCTATATTGATTGAATGCACTCATATATTTTGTGGTGGTTGTTTATTGAAATGGTTAAAGACAAATAAGAATTGCCCGAATTGTAGAGCTAATATAAATAGTTTAGATAAATTGACAGCTATAGTTGAAAAGAATAATTTTAATGAAAATAATAAAGAAATATTAAGTAAAGAAGAAACCTTATTAAAGATTTTAAACTCAAAGCCAGATGGAAAATTTCTAATCTTCAGTAAAAATGAAAATACCTTTGATACTATAAAATTGATATTAAATAATTATAAATATGATATGCTCAAAGGAAACACCTCTCATATGATGAATATTTTAAATAAATTTAAAAATGGAGAATTGAATATAATCTTTTTAAATACTCAATATGCTGGGAGTGGTATAGATATTAGTCATGCGACTGATGTTATAATATTTCATAAAATGGGATTAGACAAAGAACAAGCAATAGGAAGAGCACAAAGAGTTGGACGAACAAATGAATTATTTATTCATAATTTGTGCTATGACCATGAATTATAATTTTTTTTATATTTATTATCATTAGAATAATAATGAGTTGTTGCACAGGAAATTCACCAATGAAACAATGCCCTTTAAGAATGTCTGATGGTCGTGCTTTTACTGACTATTCCCCACGATGTGCTTTTAATAGCTATTTGACAAATAAATTATCTGAAAATAATATGATTAAATCTAGTTATGAAATGCGCTTATATTTACAACATAATTATGATAAAATTGTTGAAGAGGAAAGAGCCAAAGCAGTTGCAAATATAAGTCCATGTGGAAATTGTGGTGTTGGTGATCTTATCAATGATAAAAATAAGGCACTTGAAAATAAATATTTAATTAATTGCGACGGTGTAAGTTGTTATAAGACTTTAGCAAATCCTGAAGGGCTAGGAACTACTAAATTATTTTAAAACATAATAATAGATTTATAAATAATGGAACCAACAAATAATGAATATGTTTCTTGCACTATCACAGAAATAGAGAATAATAAAATTAATGTAAAAGGATATATCAAAAATCCTGTAAATTATCAGAAGATGATAATAATGGCACCAAATCCAATTGATAGTATAACTTCATTCTCTGGAAAAGCTTTGCCATTTCCTTGTGAAACAATTGCATTTGAAAATACCCCTAATTTTGAAGCAATACTATCAAATGGTTATTTTAATGTTGTCTTTTCATATCCTAATAGTTATTATACCCCTGATGGATATACTAAAATTAAATCTCCAATTTTATTCAGTTTGGACAATAAAAAAATAATAATAGAATTGACTGATAAAGCACCTTTAAAAACTCTTCGTGATCGCAAAAGAGGAGATCCATATTTTTATGGAACTCGTGAATTTATTTTACCTATCGGAACATCAGAAGAAGTCATGAATTATTATTCATATGCTAAACTTAATTATAATATTGCTTAATTTCATATCTTTTCTAGAAGTTTAACAGCAATCTTATTAAGTTTGCGAAGTTCATGTGAAATTGAACCTAGATGAGTTGAAATATTTTCACCTTCCTTATCAATGAAGAAATTCTTCAGCATTTCAAATTGAATAATTGTTGCATCAAATTCATCATTATCATTTTCGTCATCATCCTCTTCATCTTCATCCTCTTCATCATCTTCATCATCTTTATCATCTTCATCTTCATCTTCTTCTTCATCCTTTTTTTCTACTGTTCCTTCTTCATCATCATCTTCTTCTTCGTCATCGTCGTCGTCGTTTTCATCTTCTTTTTCTTTAACAACAGTTTCTTTTGTTGTTTCATTATCAGAACATACGCTATTATTATCATCTTCTGTTTTGAGCATTTGGATTTAAGTATAGTTATTTTTATAAAATAATTCTTATATAATTTTAAGGTATGAATTTTATTAAGATATTTGGGTTTTTTATAGGATTATTTATAACATTATTATTAATATCATATGTAAAAATCAATGAACCATTTACAAATATAGAGCATAGTTCAGTTGAACCATTTAATGATAAAATGATGATAATTGATGATAATGATGATTCAATTTTACCTTATAGTGGTTATAAATTTATGGCTATCAATACTTATAATGATACAACAAAAGTTGATATTAATAATGGTAAATGGTATGATATTGATAATAATAATTTATATTTTAAATTTGACAGAATGATATCATTAGATAAAAATTATGTTAATGAAAGACTTGGATCACCTGGTGCAAATATAAGTCATATTCAATTGAATGGTCCAGAATGTTTCAATTTTGCTAATAACAGTGAAAATTATGAAGTTATAGAATTTACGATGTTCATGACAATAAAAATCATTTCTTGTTTGAATAAAAATAACATCTTATTTGAAATGACTGGAAACACAACTTCAACAGATAAATTAAATCCATCTTATACAACATCAATTATAAATATAGATTTCGTAATTAGAGAAAATAATAATTATGATATTATTTTATTGATTGGTGATAAGGTTTATAGTGGATTGGCGAATAATATTGATCGTGATATTGTTGAAAATACAGATTATATAATTGTTGGAATGTATTATACAAAAAATAGAATTGGATTAATTTTTAATAATAAGATTTATGAATATCAAAATTTAAATGTATATGATATAACATTAGGTTCTACCCCCATAATTATAAATAAAAACGGATCATTTAATATGCATTTATATAAATTTGTATATTATAAATCATTATTCGATTTTAAATATTATGATTATATGGCTCGATATAATAATTACTATCTTTCAGGACTTCATAATCATCACACAAAATGTCCTGTTATTAGAGAAGAGAAAGAAGAAAGAAAAGAAGACGATGTAGATTTTGAAAAAATAATATTAAGAGATTTTAAATATCCTATGTTGCATAAATATTATGATGCCTATAAAAATAATTTTTTCGATTTATTTAAAAAACATAATGAGAATGAAAATGAGAATGAGAATGAGAATAAGGGAAGTTTTTTTAATTTATTTAAAAGACATATTGATAATGATGATAATGGTGATATTAATGGTATTTTAAATTCATTTGATAATTTGAAATTATCATATGCTAAAAATGATAATTCGTTTATTTAAGATATATAAACATATATATTTTTTAGTAAGTATGGCAGAATATTTAGATTTTTCTAGTAGTAATAAACAACAATTAAATGATACTAATCTATTATTTAACAAAACTAAAATAAGTCCTGAAATTGCTTCTATGTCTTCTATGTCTTCTATGTCAAGTGCATCGAGTATTCGCTCTAATAGTAAAAAGAATTCACAAAAACAAAAACATTTTATAGAAGAAGTTGAACAACCTAAAAAATTAATTAATCCAAATAAAAAGACTATTATTAATAAAAATTATGATGAAGATGAAGACGATGAAGATGAAGATGAAGATGGAGATGGAGACGATTCCCGCAGTAGTTGTAGTGATGAAGAAGGAGATAGTGAAGAAGGAGATAGTGACGATGACGATGACGATGATAATGATGATGAAGATGATGACGATAAAAGTGAAGTAAAATCTAAAAAGAAATCAATAAATCCTTATAAAGATGAATTGAATGAAAAGAAGGAGATTTTATATCAATTAAATAGATTACTGGCAAAGGGAGCAAAAATACCAGTTTCATTTACATTAAATTCAAATATTGAAGACATGCGACATGAATATAATCGAATTGTGAAAGATCGAGATATTGATGCGAGTGTTAGATTTCAGCGAAAGATGCTTATGGCATTTGTTACAGGAACTGAATATTTAAATACTCGTTATGATCCTTTTGCAATTAAATTGGATGGATGGTCAGAACAGGTTCATGAAAATATTGAAGATTTTGATGATATATTTGAAGAACTTCATTCTAAATATAAGTCTAAGGGAAAGGCTATGCCACCTGAATTGAGATTATTTATAAGTTTATCGGGAAGTGCATTTATGTTTCATTTAACTTCAAAGATGTTTAAGGAAAGTTCTATTCCAGGGGTTGAGGAAGTTTTAAAAGCAAATCCGGAATTAATGAAACAATTTCAAAATGCAGCAGCAAAACAATTTATTTATAATAATATAAGTGCTCCAAAACAAACAATTGAACAGCCTAAGCCACAACAAAACAGCGGCGGAGGAGGTGTAAATGGCTTATTTAATAATTCATCAGGATTATTTGGAATGGTTAATAATTTATTTAGCGGTTTAAATAATAATAACAATAAACCAGAAATGAATTATGCACCACAACAAAAACAAATGCCACCGCCAAGAGCAGAAAGAGATATTAATAATATTATTAATAATGTTCATAATAAGATATCAATTCATCAACCAGATGATGATGCAAAGATAGAGACATTATCAATAAGCGATGAAGAGATAACATCAATTATTGAAGATGCGACAGATATCAAAATATTGAAAGGTTCAACACGAGGGAAAAAGAATAATAGGACTTTAAATATTTAACGCTTTGAACGATTTGTTCGGGCTATTTGCTTTGAAGTCTTCTTGACATAATCACTAATAATATTTACATCATTCTTTAGGCGGCTTGGTATCTTTGAAATAGAATTTACAGGATCGCGAATAACACCTTTTAGATCTGATGCACCGTCTTGAATACCTTTGACAACATTGAAAAGAACTGATAATACAGTAACGAGAAGAATATTGAGAATGAAAAGAATGAATATGAGGATAAATTCAATGATAGAACCTATCATTATTATTTCTCTACGCATATCTTCGGAACATTTGCATTTCTCATGAACTAAAGAACGGGTATATTTGAAAACTTCATAAAGATAATAGACAAATACTAGGGCAAATATTAAATCAATAAATTTATTGACAATAACAATAGTTCCACCGAAATATTCATAAATAGTTTCATCAGATACTAAACCAGTGAATATTAGATAAACGATTGCAAATATAGTAAATCCTTTGATGAAATTTATATTATTTGGCATAGCACATTTACAACCCTTATTCTCGAGACTAATTAAATATGAATAGATAACTATTAATAATATAATAGTTAAAACGGAATATACCATTTTTGTTATATATGATAATCCAAAACTTTCCATTATCTTATTTTTATTCTAATTAACTAAAATATTATTTTTATAAATAAAATTTATTTCTATTAATTGGTTTTACATATTTTAATTTAAGATGATTAAAAATATCTTCTTCGCTATTTGCTTGAAGTTTTCTTCCTAAAAAGCCATGTTCGCTAAGAGACAAATCAAAATTAATTTTTGCATAATGTCTCATACCTATATTGAAAATATGGGAACCTGTGAAATATAATAATGAATAGTAGTATTCATTTTTAGGGGCTATGAGAATATCTATGCGTCTCGCAGGTTTTCCGGGTAATTGAACAATTCCCATAAATTTATTATTGCCCATTGCTAATATTTCTATTATATATCTACTGTTATGAAGTTTTGTGATATAATCATTTAAACTAAATGTGGGATTTTCCATAATTAGAATATCAATATCTCCCATTATTTTACTTCCCCGGCGATAAGATCCTGTAAAATCATATTTAAAATCTTTCAAATCTTTTCTGAGTATAATCAAATGTTTTTCATATTCATCTAACGGTATCTTTTTTTTTAGATCATCATAATATTTTAATCCTATTTTCTGTTTATTATTTAAAAGTTTTATATTTTTCTTTAAATCGGAAATTGTTTTAATTCCAGCATCAATTATTTTTTTAGCATTTTTGGGTCCAATCCCATGAATTTCTAATAATTCTAATTTGAAATGATATTCATTATCTGTTTTAATTTTATCTTCAATATATGAGATTTTACCAGTCAAATACAATTCAAATATTTTCTCCATTATTTTATCTCCAATATCTTCAAGGTCATAAACTTGTTCTAATGATGTCATATCATGAATATTAACAATTATATTATTAATTGCATTAGTATATGCACGAACTTTATAAATTTCATTATTATAAGTTTCATAATCTTTGATAAGTTCCAGATTTTTAATTAATATTTCTTTATTAATTTTATGATCTTTCAATTTATTTTTAAAATTCTTATCTTTATTTATAACATTCTCAATATAAGTTATTTTTCCATTATATTTCAATTCATTTAAAAAAAATGTAATCGCCTTACCAATTCCTTTAATTTCCTTTAAGTCCTTTAAATCCCTTATATCATTTGAATATTTATGGATATTATAAATGGCTAATGAATAAATCTTGGCTTTATCTATATTATTTTTATAAAGTTCATAATTTCTAATCTTTTCAAGATTTTTAATTATAATTTTTTTATTAAAATCTTTATTTGTTTCTTTTTTATTTTTTCCTCTAGTCATCATAAATTCTTTATCCTTTTTAATGACATTTTCAATAAATGCAATCTTTCCTTTTGAAAAAATCTCATTAATTATTTTTTCCAGTCCAATACCAACTCCTGAAATTTTTCTTAAATTACTAATATCAGTAGCATCTTTTATATTAGTGATAGCATTATTATAAACCTTGACTTTAATGACTTCATTATTAAAAATATAATAATCTCTAATTAATTCTAAATGGGCGATTATTAATTCTTTCTTAAAATTATCATCAAATGCAATAATAAGTTTTTTAATTTCATTATTATAACCTTCAATATTTTCCAATTCTTTTTCTGATATTATCTTTTTCTTATAATCCTTCAAATTTTTAATAAAAACATCAAATTTATTATATTCTTTTAGTGTTTTTATGATATTAGCAGTATTCATATATTTATCTATATAAATAAACAAAAATAATTAAAATCAGTATTTATCAATTATATTATTAATTTTAAATTTAGTGGAATTATCAAGATTTTCAATATTAATATTCTTAATAATATTTATATAATCATTATCTTTTCCATTATCAAATTTGATATAATCAAATAATATCAATATTTCGTCTAGTAGAAGTTCATTGAGATGTTTATAATTTTTGTTGGAAATATGAGTTTTTAAATCATTGAAAATATGATTTATAATTTTATTGATAATATCATTTTTATTTAATTTATTTAAAATAATAATTAATGCTTTAAGCATTGATAATGTTGTTTTCTTTATTTTTACATATTCGCAATAAGTGTCGTAATTTTCTTCATCAAATATATTTTTATAATCAACAATAATTTCTTTAGGTAGCCACAATTTTTCATTTAAATAATTTAGATAAAATCGATTTATGTTTGTTTCAATATAAGTTTCATCAAATAAATATAAAACATCAATATAAATATTATTATTGGATGTTTTGATGAAATTAATTAAGACATCAAATAATAAATTTTTAATATCATCATTTATTTTTGAAATGAATGTTGAAATTTTTTCATAAATAATATCTTTATTAACATCAGACAATTTATTTAAATAACTTATAAATTCTTTTTTGCATTTTGCTTCATCACTAAAATCTAGATAAATAATATGAGGTCTTGATTTAGTCGGATTTTTGTTTGATGCTATTATTTTCTTTTTTTCCCACAAACTTCTAGCATCATAATTAGAAACAAAACAATTATAATTGTTAATAAGTTCGTTTGCCTTATTTACAATATTTTCAGAAATAACAATTTGAGATTGATTGAAATTATTTAAATAATCTTTAAAAACATTATATTCAATCTTTATAAATCCCAAATCCTCTATTTCATTCGTCATTATAATATATTAACTTAAAATATTATCTTTTATATAATTATTGTCAGAAATAATAATCCTTTCTGCCAATTCATGTTTTGTTCCTTCTATTGATATATTTCTTTCTTTGCATTTAATTTTGAGTTTGTCCAGATTATATTTCATTAAAGATTTGATGGAATTATGACGACAAATATCTTCTTTATGTAAAATAATTTTGATAAAATCTAAATCATCCTCTTCTTCTGAAATATACATACTATTATTTCCTTATTTTTATTTTTATTCAACAATTATCGAATTATCATGAACAATTATACGATCAGCTAATTGATTTTTGGTTCCTTCAGTTGATATCTCTCGTTCTTCACATTTTGCTTTTAGTTTATCCAAACTTAACTTCATTAATGCCTTTTTTGCTGCATGACCACCATTAATACTAGCACTAATGACAGATTCTTTATCATCCGCTGATATATCTTTCTTTAAATCAAATATTTCATCAACGATTTCAATTTCATCAATTATTTGAGTTGTCTTATTATTATCTTTTTTTGTTTTAATTATTTCATCTTTATTATCATCATTATTATCATTATTATCATTTTTATCATCGTCGTATGGATGTTTATTTATAGGACAACAACCACTATCAGAACATTCATTAAAAATTTCGTTCATTATAATTTCAGCAGTATTCATTTTTACAGTTGATGGAGAATATACAGATGGATTATTATATTCTATTTCAATTTTATTTAACTTATTAGATAACATGAATAAAGTTTGTTCAAGATAAAGATATTTATAGGAAAGGAAGAAAATAATTATAAACATTAAAAATAAAGTGAAATAATATATGATAGTGTTAAAGGAGAATAATCTAAGTATCCACATTTCTTAAACTCTCATTATATAATTTGTTTTTAATTTCAATCGCACTATTAATAATAGTTTTATTGAATTTATTTTTTTCTAATAATTCAATTGCAATAATTTGTTTAGATCCTCCTTTATTAATCTTATAATTGAAGTCATAGTTTTTAGTTTTATCATTATAATTAGCATTGACACTTAAATTTATAAATAAATTCTTATATTTGGCTTCTAATTCCATAAGATTATGGAAATGCGTGGTTATAATTAAAGTTACGCCTTTAATATTAGCGAGATATTCAGCAACTGAAAATGCAACAGCTACTCCTTCAATGGGAGGAGTTGAATGCATAGGTTCGTCCATTAAAAATAAGCCTCTCTTCTTCTCTTTTTGAAGAGTTTCAGCGGTTTTGATCATTTCATTACAATAACTTGTTTCTGCTTCAAAATATGATTTACTACCTAATTCATCTGTTATTCTCATAAATGAAGATATTGCATCATATAAATAAACATTGCCTTTAATGGCATTAACAATTCCGAGAGTTTGGGCAAGAATAATATTAATAGTAATAGATTTTACATAAGTTGTTTTACCTCCAGCATTGACACCAGTAATAATAATATTCTTTGATAAATTGATTGGGTTGGCAACTTGAGAAGATGATAATAATGGATTGTTTGTATCCCATAATTTAGTTATAGTATTATCATAAGTTGGAATACACCATTTATCAGAATTTTTAAGTTTAGAAATAAAATTAACATTATCAATAGTATAAATAATTTTCAAAAGATTGATAATATCATAACGATATGTTTCATTTTTCCATAATTTATAAATAGATGATATATCATAATCAAGTTTTTCTAAATTATTTATGCTAAGATTTAAGATAGTATCAGGAATTGAATATAAGAAAAATGGTTTCCAACAATCTTTTGAAGATTTTATGATAGTTATAGATGTTTTAATAAATTCAATAAGACCATATAATTTATTTAATAATTTTTCACGAAGTTTATAAATGATGTAAGAAACATTGAATGTTTGATAAATACTATAAAAATAAATTCCTACATATACAAATATAGTTATAATTTTAGTTATATCTACTTTTAAATTTCCAGATAATTTAAATGCGATTTTCATAAATTCATAAAGAAGTTCAAGATATTTTATTAATGACATGTCAAATTTTAGATGTTTATTAATATAATAATAAGGGGTATAAACAACAGAAAGAGGGAAAATGAGGTTCATACATGGCATAGCAACAATTTTATAAAGATGAAATAAGTTCAATAAATATTTATTATAATTGATATAATTTATACCTATTGTAGATGGAAATAATAAATTTATTGAGATATTATCATCAATTTCTTCTTTTAATGTCATAATCCATAATAAATCTTTTTCTGTGTTTTTTAGAATGTCAAGTTGATATTGTGGAATTTGATAATTTACTTTTTGACGCTCTAATAATTTCTTCTTATCATTAATAGGATTTTTAACAATCTTTTCTATTATTTTTACGCCACCCATTGTAGAAGGTTTTGTTTTTGCCCATTCGCATATATTCGTATCACTGAAAATATTATCATTTACAATAATTTTATTATCTTGATTATCATGATCAAGAATATCATTTAATAGCTCTTCAGCTGTAGTATTCGACATTTGAAAATAGTTATTTAATTCATCCATTTTTAATATTATAAAATAATTAATAAAGTTATATTTAATCACATATATAAAAAATGACTATTTTAATATTAATAATTAGAAATAAGAATGGATTTTATAATTATTGTTTATGAAAATAATATTTATAAGATTGATAAAGAACCATTTGAAACAGATGAAAATACTTATATCCGAGGATGGTATATTATAAAAAATAATAGTTTAGATAATGTAATATCTCGTTCAATTATTTATTTAAATGAACGGAAAAATAATATGAAATATTAAAAAAATTATCATTTCTTTTTACTTGAAGTAGATTTTAATGGTTTTAATGGTTTTTCTTTCTTATTGAAAATTCCAAGCTCCTTATCAGCTAATAAACGAGCTCCTAATAAAGCTAATGCTGACATAAATGGGGCTAATTCAAGACCCATTCCTCCATTTTTTGGTTTTTTAGTAGCTTTAGTGGCTTTAGTAGCTTTAGTGGCTTTAGCAGCTTTAGTGGCTTTAGCAGCTTTAGTGGCTTTGGGGGCTTTTACTGCTCTTTTTTTACGAGCACCACCAGAAGTTTCTGGTCCTCCACAACTAGCACATCCTCCATCAGTATTTGAATTTCCACCTTTCATTCCTGGTAATAAATCAATGTTATATGAATTTGAAGTTGTTGCTACAGCCGCCGCAGAAGGATTATATAATAAATAAGCGTTAGTATCAGGTGTTTCATTAAAAGGAGCTATAAAACCACCACGCTTCACATTTCGTTTAGAAGATGTTGCCATATATATATCTAATTAAATATAAGATTATTTTCTAATATAGAAAACTAAAAAAACTGCTGCTATAGTTGTAAAAAAATTTAATAAGATAATTAAAATAACGAAAGGTATTATATAATAAAGAAGATAAATTAAGATAGGTTTAATAATTTCGGTTCTCATATCTTCATTTAAAATTTCATTACGAATTACACTAATAATAAACTCAAGAATATTCTTTTTATGTTGCGTCATTATATATATATTGATTACCTTAATATTATACAGAATGAAACATTTGCTAAAAATTCCGCAAAAAAAAACGAAATGCTCTGTTTCTTATCTTGAAAAACCGCTAAAATTAATAATTAATGATATTAAAATTAAACATTTTATAGGATCAAATAATATTCATTGTGAAATTCCAATTAAAAATAATGAAGATATTATTGAAAATATAAAAGAAATAGACGCAATTTCATATAATACTTTATTGGAAAATCCGGAATGGTATTCAACAATTATTGATAATTTAGATAATTTTTATAATACCTCTTATTCAAATGATATATCAACTATAAATTTATTGTTTAATGATAAAACTAGTTGTTATATGAATGGACATAATAAAGATTTAGAGGAAATATTAGAAATTATTTCAAATAAAAATAAAAGTCAAAATGAAATCAACATTAATATGGAAATCAGTTTCTTAGGATTATTTATATATGATAATCAAATTATAAATAAATGGATAATAAAGTTAATAGATATTGAAGAACTCGAAGATGATCAAAATGACTGGAATAAAGACGAAATAGAAAATGATTGGGATAATGAAATTATTAATTATGAAGAAGCCGTTTTTAATAAAATAGAATATTATAAAGAAAGCTTGATTAATGCTAAAAAGATATTCGAAGAAATTAAAAAAGAAGAGAACTTTAATAATTGGGAAAAAAAAATATTAAAATTAAAAAAAATTATTTTAAAAATATAATTTTATCTATATTATTATAATAGATAGATATTAATAAATGAGTTCTTCAATCGTTATTTCATTTTCAATTGCCATATTACTATTAGTGGCTCTATTATTATTAATTTCATACAATTCTAAATGTAAAATGGATAATGTCGAACGCTTCGAGAATGATATGCCGAATATTAAAAATATATTTGCAAATGAGCGAAGACAGCCAATAAAATCTGATGCAGCATATGATACTCCAAATCTTGCTGCTGCAGATGGTTCAAGTCCTTTAGGTAATATTTATGCGTCTGATCCTTCTTCTGTTGAATATTCATCAACAAATGGAGAAACTCCCCCAATGAATGATAATATAAATTCATATGCTGCTATTAATGTTCCTGCGGCTAATGTTCCAGCGGCTCCTTCTGCTGCTGCTTCTAAAAATAATAGTTGTCTAAATCGTGATCGTCTAACTAGCAGCGACTTATTACCGAAAGATGCCGCAAATTCTAAATGGGCTCAAATAAATCCGGCAGGTTCTGGAATGTTAGGTGATCAAAATTTCCTAACTGCTGGATATCATGTAGGTATAAATACTGTTGGTCAGTCTTTAAGAAATGCCAATTTACAATTACGATCTGAACCACCCAATCCTCAAATTGCTGTAAGTCCATGGGGAATATCAACCATAGAACCAGATGTTCGTACAGTAGCATTTGAAATAGGAAGTGGTGCTTCTTTTTAATCAAAAACAATAAAACATTTTGTATTAATGATATCTTGTTTAGGTATCAATGAATTTTTGATTGAATTTTGTTTTTTGTATGAAAATTTTGACATATTTTCATAAATCTTTTTTTGATTTTCAATTGCATATGTAATAATTTTATTATTAAATGCCCATTTAAAGAAGTTTAATTGACCAACAGTTGTCTCAATTTCTTCTTTATCTGTTATATTAAATGTTATTCTTTCATGTCGTCGAAAAGCATCAAAATTAAATTTTTTGAATGATTTCAATTGTGCCCTGTAATCTAAATATAATGTTATCTTTTTAAATTTTTCACTTGAATAATTATCAGGTAAATTATGATATATATTATCATCAATATCATTAATCCAATAAATAATATTATTATTTTTAGCATATCGAGTAACAAGCCAATCAATCATTCGTAAAGAAAGCTCATGTTTTCCCTCAATTATATCTTTCAATATTAATTTATATTTATCATTTCCTTTATAAAAACAATTTATAGATGATAATAATAAATCTTTTGATGTATTTCCATTTCCATTCTCATTAACTGCCATTCATTAATAATACAAATTCAAAAATCCTTTATATATCATTTTGCAAATATGAATAAATCAAAAACTAAAGCAATCAGACATAATGCAAATAATAATCCTATCTTTAAATCCCATAAAGCCAAATAATAATTAAGAATTACCATAATTAATAGCATCCAATAATGTTCTCCAATTTCTAGAATATATTCTGGATAAGGAACTACCGGTCGTAACCCATAGATTAATAAATATGCTGATAATACGCCTATAATTATATATCGTGCAAAGAGGTCTATATATCTAATCATTCTAATAATTTAAATTATATTATTATTTTTTCCATAATTATAATAGAAAATGCAATACGCAACACTTGAAGAAGCTTATCCCAATTTTAATAATCCTAAAAAGCAATGCAAAAAAAAAGAAACATCCACAGAAAATTTAAATGAAACTTTTCAAGGAGACTATTCATATAATTCAGATTGCTATTATGATAAACAAGGTCTAAAAATGCCAACATGTGATCGATTTGCTAATGGTAATGCTAATGGTAATGGTAATGGTAATGCTAATGGTAATGGTAATGGTAATGCTAATGGTAATGGTAATGGTAATGCTAATGGTAATGCTAATGGTAATGCTAATGGTAATGGTAATGGTAATGCTAATGGTAATGCTAATGGTAATGCTAATGGTAATGCTAATGGTAATGGTAATGCTAATGGCGATAATTATAATCCATATAAAGAGAGATCAGAATATGTTAAAAAAACTTGTTCGCCTTTGCAAATACCTAACTATGAATATCCGATAGATAGTAATTCTGAAAAGGCATATAAAAAAGCAATTGAGACATCATTATTAGATACTGGAAGTTTTAAAGCTGATAATTTTTCAATTAAACCATATGATTTTGATGAATATGATGCATATTTGAATATAAATGATATAAATACGAATAATAAAGATACAAGCCCTGAATATAAAACAACACCATATTTAGCAGATTATTTAAAAAATTTGAGAGATAATTTTAAAAAAAAGGAAGAAAAATTAATAAGAGTAAATGATATAGAACAATTCACAAATTATTCAAATAATATTAAAGTTGATGTAAATCTATATAATTTATTTTTATTTATATTCATAGGAATAGTTATAATATTATTATGCGATCAAATAACTAGATTAGCAATAATTATTGCAAAAAAAAGCATATAAAAACCAAAATTTAAATAAAAATAATGAAATATTTTTCACATTTGGTATTTTCAGGAAGTGCAATTAGATCATTATGTTTATTAGGTATTTTGAGATATATATATTTTAACAAAATGGAGAATTATATTAAAAATGTTGCAGGAACTTCAATGGGTGCTTTTTTTAGTTTAGCATTTGCTTTAAAAATACCTGTAGATGAACTTGAAATTATTGTTATAAAAACTATTAATAATCAAAATATAACTATTATACCTACAAATAAAATTATAGATTTTTTTATGAATTTAGGATTGATTGATTCTAAATTATATTTAAAAGAAATTAAAGAATATGTTAAGAATAAATATGATTTGGATGATATAACATTTATGGAATTATCAAAAATGACTGGTGTTAATATTTATGTTAGCACGACTAGAATTAATGATGGAATGAATTATATTTTTAATGTTGATGACACACCTAATATTTCTGTTTTTGATGCAATTGCTGCATCTATGTGCATCCCAATATTATCAAAACCAGTTCGCATTGATAATATTTATTATGTAGATGGATGTATATCAAATAATCTTCCTTATGATGTTTTTAAGAATATTAATCAAAAAGACATTTTATGTGTAGCAATTTATGTTAAATCTGATTATGAAATTCCTGTTATTTCTGATTTAAAGGAAGACGAAGAAATGAATTTATCAGATTATTTTAAACAGATATGCACAATTTTATATACATATTCTACTAAATATTCATATACAAATAGAATTGAAAATTTTAAAAACCCTTTAATTATAACTAAAAGTCATTTCAAGACATTTTATAATCTTGAAATTACAAAAAAAGAATTAAAATTTAATATTTCTGAAGATGATATAGAAACATTGATATTACAAGGATTTCATGATATTTCAGAATATATGAAAATTTTTAATGAAGAAGTAATCGATGTTTAGAATTATTAGAAATATCTTCAATTTTCCATGATATATATATAACATTTTTATTTGGAATTATTGATACATATAATCCACTCTTTTGAAGATTTGTTATTATATAATTCAAACATTTATTATAATCATATAATGGATATCCTATAATCATTGGGGGTATAACATAATAAACTGATTGTCCTCCCAATTCTGCGATTTTCTTTATTTTCTTATTACATCCATTTAATATTACATTAAAAGCTTCACAAACCTTATTATCTTTTTTTTTCTTAATTTCATATAAATCATGAAGTGAAATCTTATTCATATTTATATTTATATTATTATATAAATGTTTTAATTATTAGTTTTTTGATTTATAAAACGAAGTAAATCTTCTTTTGAACGATCGCCTTTATATTCTGTCCAAGTTGTTCCATCAGGCATTAATAAAATTAAAGTAGGAGCACTATTTATTTTATATTTTTCTGATAATTGTCTTCCTTCACCTTGATCATTTAAATTATATTTGGCAACTGAAAATTTATATTTTTCAGGATTGCTTTTTACTTCAGTTTCAAAATCATTCCACACATTTTGAGTAAAGTTATTACAATGAATACAACTATCCATATAAAAATATTGAAGAACTGGTGTTCCTTCATTTGCAAAACCTTCAAAGAATTTACGATTATTCATAAATACTATTAATAATATAGCAACTACTAATAATCCTATTATTACCCACATTACATTTGATGAAGAAGATGATTTTGATGATGATGATGAACGGCTACTACTTCTCATTGATGCTTTAGAAGGCATCTATATTTATTTCTACATAATATAGATATTTTTAATTATAATATCTTAATCGTTTTATTGTAAAAAAACAGATATAAAATAAATATTAATAAGATAGTAAAAAATATTAAATCAATATAAATTATATATCTAACAATTTTATCATTAATATTTTTAATATTTCTATCTTTTAACCAAATGACAGAATTGACAATAAAAAAGATATAAATAAGTAAAATAAAAATTATAAAAATATAAAATATCATTTTTAATACTATCTATTATTAAAAAATGATTAAATTATTTAGAATAAAAATATTTATAATGATTAATTTGGCGTTTGCTTATACCCTTAAAAGTATGTTAATTGGAAATACAACTCCACTTATTTATTCAAATATACAACATTCGAAAATAACTTTAGAACATGTATTTCCAAAATGCTATATGTATAAAAAACATTATAATGATATGCATAATATTTTTAAATGTGATCCGTATATTAATAATATGAGATCAAATTATAAATATGTTGATGAATATAATGAAACATTTACACAATTATATAATAGTGATAATTATGTAAATACGAAAGGAAAGTTATTTTGCCCAGATGATGCAAGTAAGGGAATTATAGCTAGAGCTATTATGCATATGTCATATGAATATAAATATGATTATAAAAAAATAATTGATTGTGATAATTTAATTGGCTGGTGTTTGAAATATCCACCAACAAAACAAGAAAGATATCATAATGATATTATATTTCAAAAACAGAAAACTAGAAATATGTTTATTGATTTATATGGTAAAAAAAGATTTAAAAATCTGATCTTAAATTATTTTTCATAAAAAATGATTTTTGTAATTAAACATTTGAAATATAAGTTTAAACAATTATGGTATATACTAAACGGAGGCAAGCCGAAAGTCAAAATCCGGAAAGTTCAAAAAAACATCAAATATTTTTAGATAAGGCTGCTGAAGTTGCTAAATATTCAACAATGCAACAAAAGCATGGAGCTGTTGTTGTGCATAAAAATAAAATTATTGGCTGTGGTTTTAATTATAGAGTTGATCATTTGAATGATAATAATAGTATTCATGCTGAAGTAGCAGCAATTAGTCAAGTTTTTAAAAATAAAACTATTTTAGATGAATGTGATATTTATGTTGTTCGAATTGGACCATCAATTTATAATAATTGTTTAAAGATGTCTAAGCCATGTGAGAAATGTGCAAAATTTATAAGTAAATATAATTTACGATGTGCTTATTATTCTACAAATTATGAATTTGATCTAAATATCCAAACTCATTGAGACTTTAGGAATAATTCTTTTAATACTTTTTTTAACAATAACAGGTCTTTCATCTTTATTAAAGATTTTTATCAATAATTCTTCACCTGTTAAATGTTTATTTGTATTAATAATTTCTCTGATGTCTTTGATATTTACTGGCTTATGAACAGTTCGAACATTTGTTTTTAATCTTCCATTTTGAGTATTCAGATCATTATAATTATATTTGAACATAAATTCCTCAATTTTGTTATTTAAAACTTGTTGCAATGTCTTCCTTTCTCTAATTGCTATTTTTAATTTCCTAATAGCATCATCATATTTAAACCAATCACCAACAAGAACTTTAAATGTTTCTATTTCTTCCGCAGTTGGTTCATTTTTATTCATAATAATATCTTCAATTAAATTATTATTTTCCATTATATGAAATTATTTAAATAAGGCTTTAAATATCTTTATTTCTTCTCTTTCTTTACTGCTTTTGGTTTCTTTTCTTTCTTCTCTTTTTTAGTCTTAGTTTGCTTAACAGCTGAGGATTTTGAAGAAGAAAGATTTGGTTTTTTAGTCTTAGTTTGCTTAACAGCTGAATGGGAAGGAATAGTATTTTTTATAAATTGTGTTAATGAATCGGGGTCTCGGCTACCTTCATATTCATGTTTCTGTCCATTAAAATAAGCGACTATTCGCGGAAATGAAGTTATATGACCAAAATAGCGCGGAGCTTGAGACATATAATCATATTCAATTTTATAGGATGGATAGTTTCGTAAAAAACTTGTTACTTGATCCCAAATTGGCATAAAATGTCGGCAATGTCCGCAACTGTTCCAATGATATAAAATAATCCCTCCTTTATGGGTAAGGTCTTTTTTTAGGTCTTTTATATGTTTATCATCAACTTTTGTAATTTCTGAATTTACCATTATTTTCTATATATATATAGATAAAATTAATTAAATGGATGAGTTGAGTAATATGTCAGATGCTATTTCTTGTGCTACTATTAATTCATTAAATGATAACTTTAATAAATATAATGATATTATGTTTAAAAGTTTTGTAATGTGTCCTACTACTAATAAAACAGACGATGATTATAGAAATAATCCAAAATATTTAAATGGTGCTTATGTTAATAAAAAAACTTGCATATTCAAATCAACGGAAAAAGATGAAATGAAATGGGCTGAAGTTTTTAATTATGGACCTTCATATGCAATGAAAGATGATAATGCAAAAATAAAATTTGATGAAAACACACGACAAAAGATTGCTATCAATTTAAGATAAAATCAATTTCATATTTATAATTTTCAGATGGAGTTTCTAAAATTATAATTGAATTATCAAATTCTTTAATGAAAGCTTTGATATCTTCCGGGTTCATCTTTCCCTCTAATATAACTTCATGCCTATCTACTCTAGCATTTTTAATATTCTTACTATTATTTGCATGAACAATAAGAACATCATTTTTATCTGGAACAAATGATAAAATTTCATGCAATTCATATCCGGCATTCCAAATATGACAAGTATCTAAACATAATTTAAATAATTTTCTTTCTTTTTCTGTGAATGAATAATAGAATTTTATGAAATCTCTGAAATCAACTAATAGTTCTGTTCCCTGACCTGCAGGAGTTTCTAAAACAAGTTTAGTTTTAATATTGTTTTTATCCATTTCATCTAAAAGCATTTTAATATTCATTCTCATCATTTCTAGAGCATCTGGAATAGGATTTTTAAGAGATTTGCCAACATGAATAACATAACCTAATGCCCCAATATAATTCGCCGTTACGATATCATTATAAATGAATGTATCTTTAATTTCTAAATCTTTCTTTCCATATTTGAAAGGATTGGCAATATTCAAAACATATGGACCATGAACAACAACGGCAAATTTATTAATATTACAATATTTTTTAATAAGATGTGATTCATTAACATATTTTGAATTATCCATTATTCTCATACTTCTAGGATTAGTTGTAAATAATTGTAAAGCATTTCCTCCTCTCTTTCTGATTTCATCCATAGTTTTAATAATTGTCTTTTCTCTAGGAATATGTGCTCCAATAATCATTATAATTATTATTTATATTTATTTCATTTTTTTTAAATTATAAAATATTTTAATTATTATTAAATGAAATTATAACACATCCAGAAATGCCTGATGTTCCAGGCTCATTTACTATTCCAACTGCACGACCACCTGTTCCATATGTACCACTTGAACCATATGAACCATATCTTGAAGTATTACCTGTATATGATGCACCACCTCCTGCATAAGATATTGTAGAACCTGTAATAGTTGATGAAAATCCTATTCCACCATTTATTGAATTTCCATTACCATTTGCACCAGCACCTCCGCCACCATCATATGTATTATAAAAATTATTATAGACACCATTAGCAGAATAATAAGTTGTAGATGTATTATTATTATTTAATATTGTAGTACCATTTACACTTCCACCACCATTAACATTTAATATAGTATTATTATTTTTATCAACAATTGATGTTGAACCACCATTATTTCCTACACTTCCTCCTATTCCAACATTAATAGTATATATATTTTTAGTAAATATATAACTTGAATTATAATAAACACTTCCTCCACTACCACCATTACCAGCATAATCATAAGATATATTAATTCCTCCACCACCACCACCACCAATAATTAAAATTTCACATTCTGTATTTGCATTAAATATTATTTTATTATAATTATTAGTTGTATTTGTAAAAATATAATATTTTTTAGAACCATTATTTATCCAACTATTTGAAATATTATTTACTAATATAGTTGGAAATATTTTAAATCTAATTATTGCAACACCATTATTTCCTGCATTACCTATCATATTTATTTTTCCACCGCTTCCCCCACTGCCATAATTAGGTTGATTCACAAAATTATGACTCGTATCTCCTCCATATCCTCCCAAACTATATGTATTAATTGTATTTCCAGTTGGTAAATATGTATCATATCCTGATCCATTTGTTCCACCTGCACCAGCACCTAAACCACCCAAAGTTGAAGTACCAGTAGTTCCATTAAAAACATTATTAAATGTACTTCCATTTAAAACATTATAATAACCAGAATTACCACCAATACTATATGAATTAGTAGTACCTCCAGTACCACCACCACCTATATCAAATTTAGTTTGCATTGATGTATTTGCAATATATGTAGATCCTCCTGTATTACCCTTTGTTGTTGATAATAAGGAAGGAGCACTCGCACCAGTACCTATTATTATATAATAATTATTTAAAGTAAATGTTGCTGAATCATTATAATATATAAATCCTCCACCACCTCCGCCACCAATATTATTACCACCACTTCCTCCACCACCAACTAATAAAATTTGAAATATTATATTTTGTCTATAAATATATAACATATTTGCATAAATACTTGATGTATCAGTAAATATATAATAAATATTAATACCATCAATAATCCAATTTGTTAAAATATTATTAATTTTTATAGATGCTGCAAGATTTAATTTATTATAAAAATTACTTAATAATATATTTGTTCCAGATAATGGTATATTAAGTATGCCATTAGTATAATTAGTTGCACTATTATAATAATAATCACTAAATTTAATACTATTTGTTCCAGTAGGATTAAATTCATTTTTAATATCTAAAAATGAAATAGGACCATTTGATTGCAATACCATTAATTCTAATTTATATATAAATAATAATTTATAATTATCATTAATATGAATTCATCCTCCTCCCATCCATTAATAACAAAAGGAACTCATATTATTTTAGATATTTATGATATTAGTTATAATGATGATAATAATAATGAAATTCTAAAATATGAAAGTTCGATTATTAAGATTTTAGATTTGATTGTAGAAAAATTTAATTTAACAGTAGTTGCTAAGGCTATGCATCAATTTCAGCCATTTGGAGTAACGGGTGTTTATGTTCTGAGCGAATCGCATCTATCAATTCATACATTCGTTGAAGAAAAAAAAGTATCATTGGATTTATATACATGCAATTCATTTAATAGATGTGATGAATTTATTGATTTTGTGAAAATAATATTCAAAGAATGTAAATGTAATTATCATATCATTGAAAGATAACAATCGCGAAAATCAATTTTATTGCGATATGGGCATTTGAAACAAATCTCTTTTTTCTGAGTTTTTAAAAACTTGACGAGGCATTTATGATGAATTTTATATTTATTCAAAAATGCTATCTCATCTGTTTTTAATTTCTCTAAACATATAGGACAAGATTTTTCATCTTGATCATCATAATATAATTTATAAGGTAAGTTTTCAATTATCCAGCCGTTATTAATCATATTATAAATATCATTAAAAATATCATAATTCGAATTAAAACCTCTGATATAATTCGTAGTTTTTTTAAGAATATTTGCAACTATCATTTTTGTAATATAAGATGTTTCATAATTATCATAAATAGTTCCTGTATTTCTTGAATAATGAAATCCAAATTTTGATAATAGCAATCCATAACAACTATAAGTATTATTCTTATAAGGCGGTTCATCATTTGAAATAGTTATTTCAATAGAAATATTAAGACCATTAATAATATTTATATTATTTGGAATAAATGAATAGAATTGAATATGATCTTCTCCGTGTTTGAATGCAATTTTTATATTTGTTGTTTTGATAAATACATTTTTATGATTAACCTTTAATAATTTTTCACACGGATAATTTCCATAAATAATACCATTATTTTTAAATACTTCAACTTCCAATAATTTATAAAAATTATTTAATTCTTCAAAATAAAGCATAATATTTCATTATTATCAAAAATATATCATTTTTTATTTAAGGCTACTTGTAAATAATCCTTATATATAAAATGAGAATATTTTATGGAAATGTAAAAAATAAAATAGATATTACGAAAATATGCAAAAATAAATTAATGATTGATAATCATATTACAATTCCACATTATAATAGAATTCGAAAATATTTTTTTGGAAATCCTAATCCTAATGATGAAAATCAAAAAATATTTATTTTGAATGATAATAATAATGAAATAACTGAATATGATAATAATTATAGAATAGATATTGATTTAAATAATAATGAGATTAAAGCAATAACTATATAAATGATTTATATTCAAAATTAAATATTAAATATGGAACATTTAATGAAGAAATACCAGAACAATTAATGACATTTTCTATATTAAATAAAAAAAATAAAGTTTTAGAAATTGGGGGTAATATTGGTAGAAATTCATTAATAATAGCAAGTTTATTAGAAAATGATAAAAATTTGGTAGTTTTAGAAACAAATAATGAAAGTTCAAAACAATTAGAAGAAAATAAACAATTAAATAATTTTAATTTTAAAATTGAAAATTCGGCATTATCAAAAAGAAAATTAATTCAGAAAGAATGGATAACAATACCATCTGAAAATCTTATTAATGGATTTCATTGGGTGAATAACTTAATATCATTAAAAGAACTTAATGAAAAATATAATATTATTTTTGATACATTAATTTTAGATTGCGAAGGAGCTTTTTATTATATTTTATTGGATATGCCAGAAATTTTAGATAATATAAAAATGATAATTATGGAAAATGATTATTTAGATATTAAACATAAAGAATATGTTGATAAAATATTAAATCAAAATAATTTCAAGCGTTGTTATATTGAACCAAGTTTTTATTATAATATTCAATGTAGTCAATATTTTTATGAAATTTGGAAAAGATAATTATGTTTTATTTTTATAATAATTTTAAAGAAAATTGATAATTATTATTATAATAATATTCATACACATTTCACTATGTTCATCATTGGGGGAGAAGTTTATGAAGACGAAGAGATTTTCAAAATTGATCCCTATTATAATGAAGAAAACATTGATTATAATAATGATGATTACTATTATGATGATGAATATGATCTGATCGCAACACCACTTGAAAATAAGTTTTCTTCGGTTATTACGATTACCGTTTGAAAACTAGCAATAAAAAAATCAAAAAACTTTTTTGATTTTAAAGAAAAGAAAAAATAAATAAAAATGATTATTTTTTTATTAAAATTATTTTGACTATCTACGATAATGCATATTACTATCAGTGGCGATATTTATGAAGATGAAGAAATTGAAAATCAATATCCGTCAGTTTATGATTGTGATCCTGATGAGTATATTTACGAACCTGATGAATATGATCAATTATCAATTGCAATTGAAAATAGGTTGAATATTCGATCGGTAGTTGTTCCATTTTAAATTTGATTGAAAAGAAAAGAAAAAATAAATAAAAATGATTATTTTTTTATCTTAATAATTACATAAACAAATTATGTTGAAAATCTATTGTTTAATTAGCAATGATATCAATAAAGATAATATTCGCCAAGTTCAGGAAACTGAAGATGATGATGATTTTCTGTATGATGAAACATATGATGAATTAGCAGATCTCATTGAAAGTCGAATGAATATGCGAAGCGTATCATTTTCATATTAAAATGAAGACAGAAAAAGAAGTCCTTATTTTTGGACTTTTTGTTTTTTATATAAAAATATAAATAGATATGTAAAAAATGATTTACCTAAATATTCCATATAATGATCGTAAAATTGCTAAAAATCTTGGAGGGAAATGGGATACAAAAAATAAAAAATGGTATTGTGAAGATGAAAATAGTGAATTATGTTCATTATATGATGTTTATAAATCTGATATTTCTATTATAGGTGAAGATAGAAATTTTGGTTCTAATAAATTATATATTGATATGATACCAAAAACAAGTTATTTTAATAATGTTCGATCTATTTTTAATGAATGTGATTGGAATTTGATTAGACATTATATATATGAAAGGGTTAATAATAAATGTGAATGTTGTGGAAGAAAAAGAAATAAATATTTAGAAGCTCATGAAAGATGGGAATTTAACGAAGAAACAAAAACACAAAAACTAATTCGAATTATTGCTTTATGTAAATTATGCCATTCTGCTACACATTATGGACATTCAAAAAGAAGAAAGAATATGGATAATATAAATATGCATATTAAAAAAATAAATAATTTTACTGATGAAGAGTTGCAACAACATATAAAAGATGCATATAAACTCTGGAATGAAAGAAATAAAATTAAATGGGATCTAGATTTTTCTATAATAACAAATTCAGGATTTGAAATTAAAAAATCTTATGTATAATTATATGCTAATAAAATTAAATTATTTTATTATTGATATTATAAAATTAAAAAAATATTTTACTGAAGATCAATATGATAAAATAAAACATATTAATAATGATTGCATATTAGATAATAATAATGGCAATGGAGGAAATGATGATGAAGATGATTATAATAATGAAAATGAGAATAAATTAAAAATAGATATGCAACATTATGTTTTTTATTTTCTATTGGAATATATAAAATTATTAGTTTCTGATAATAATCAAAAAAAGAATGAATTAAATGATATTCATATATTTTCACATGCACAAAATTGAAAGATATTATCGGCATTTTGTCTATAAAAAGCAATCCATAATGCACAATTACCAGAATTGCAAATTACATATTTACATTTACTCATTATCAATGTAATTGCATAATAATATAAAGAATATACATAATTTTGTTGTTTGTTTGATATATTATTTACAGTTGCACATTTTTTATACATATGCCTTATTTCATTATAGAAGATTATGTTATTTGGGAATTCTTCTTTCATTTCATTTATAAAATTGGTTTCATCTGATTGAATTAAGAATTTAATATTAGGATCTTTTTCTAATAGTTCTTTTGCAAGATCTATATAAGCATCTGATGGAGGTAGTTTTATTTCAGTTGCTTTGTCATTTCCTCTAAAAAACAAAACACAGATATTATCATAATCTAAATTATATTTTTTTTCCATTTCTTTTTGAAAATTGATGATTATATCAGAAGGTGTAAAATATTTTTCAATAAAAGGAAGCAACCCTTCCATATCAATTTTAGTATAATTTTTATATTGATACCATTCTTTATAATCAATATCTCTTTCATAAGTAATTTGTTTTGGTATTTCATTATAATGTTTGAAATAAATGAATGTTAGATCATCATCTTCATTATCTTTATTACATGAAAAATATTTTTTCGTTACATAACTATAGGGAAGTTCTTTATGGTTATTAAAGAATTCTATTAAAAAATGCAATCGAACCGAACAACAAGAAAAAAAACCTCCATCATGTTGTGTTGTTAATTCCATTAATTATTTTTAAATAATTTAAACTTTATATCAAAATAAATGAACAAAATCATAAATATTTATGACTTTATCCATATTTTCATGTTTTTTCTTTTCAATCAAATATTTTCACGATGATAAAGACAGATACAATCATGACAATTATATG
>Ga0114960_10000566_pt1 | contig 30874 bp, 33 predicted proteins | sample C_130625_MF_Meta_FD_92637 | JGI IMG/M metagenome (GOLD analysis project Ga0114960, IMG submission 92637) | Freshwater microbial communities from Lake Croche, Canada to study carbon cycling - C_130625_MF_MetaG | ecosystem: Environmental > Aquatic > Freshwater > Lake | place: Lake Croche, Canada... | reverse complement strand
TTAATTATAATGTCCTCCGTATTCTTTCAGGTATGGGTGGTTTAGCTTATTCAAATTAAATTATATACTTTTTTTTTCTCCTATTATAGTATAAAGAATATAGCATAAATGGGTGGTGGTCTTATTCAACTTGTTGCTTATGGTGCTCAGGACGTTTATTTAACTGGTAATCCTCAAATTACTTTTTTTAAAGTTGCTTATCGCCGTCATACTAATTTCGCAATAGAAGCTATTGAACAAACTTTCAATGGTTCTTCTTCATTTGGTTCTCGCGTTACTTGCCAAGTTACTCGAAACGGTGATTTAATAAGCCGTGTTTATTTCACTGGTACTATTACTAATAATAATACTGCAGCTGTATCAGGTATGAATAATCCAGTTGCATTAGTTCCATTTTTTGGTCTTAAGTTATTAAAAACGATTGAATTAGAAATAGGCGGACAACGCATTGATAAGCATTATTCAGAATGGTTATATATATGGAATGAATTATCACTTCCAGTAGGAAAGCGTGATGGCTATAAACTAATGGTTGGTGGTGATAAATTTAATCGTTCTATATTACTAAATGCTACAAATAGCTATTCAGTTTATGTTCCTCTTGAATTCTGGTTCTGTCGCAATGTTGGCTTAGCTCTTCCATTAATAGCTCTTCAATATCATGAAGTAAAAATAAATATAGAATTTGAATCTGTATCAAATATTGTTGATACTGGTGCAAATTATTCTGATCGTGCTTTTAATATATATGATGCTGCCTATACTACTCCTGTTACTGCTGGAAATACCAATGCTCAATTAACTGGAACTGCTACTAATATAAGTTTAAGTGCTGCTTCTCTATGGGTTGATTATATCTTCCTTGACACTGATGAACGCCGACGATTTGCTCAACTATCTCATGAGTATCTAATTGAACAACTTCAATTTACTGGCGCTGATACTGTTTCTGGAAATACTACCAATTCAATGAAGTCTATTCGCATGAATTTCAATCATCCCTGTAAGGAATTAGTCTGGGTTGTTAAGCCTGATACTGCTTCTGGTGCATTATGCACTCCATATTGGAATAATTTCTCTGATCGTAATAGTGATAATCAGTATGTTCTTGGTCGCAATCCTATCACTCAAGCCAAGATACAATTAAATGGCAATGATCGTTTTGCTGAACGCAAAGGAAGTTATTTCAACCTTGTTCAACCTTATCAACATCACGAATATACTCCCAATCTTTACAATAATGGCATCAATGTTTATTCCTTTGCCATCAAGCCAGAAGATCATCAACCTTCTGGAACTCTTAACATGTCTCGTATAGATACTGCTGTATTATCTGTTGCTTCTTCAGTAAATGGCACTATTTATATTTACACTGTTAATTATAATGTTCTTCGTATCCTATCAGGTATGGGTGGTTTAGCTTATTCAAATTAAAAACATCCTACTTTATTTTTCTTTAGATTATTAACATCTTCTTCTATTTCATTTGTTTGTTTTTCGAATAAACATTTATTTCGTGTTGATTCAATTGTCAATTTCAAAAATTCTAATTCTTTTTTAGTTGATAATTTCTTTAATTGAACATCATGATCAGCTTTAATTTTATTAAACTTAATAATATCTTTTATTCTGATATTTTCAAATATATTTATATCTTTAATTTCTTTATTAATTATCTCCACATTCTCGACAAGCTTATCAAATAATTCAACAGTTAAATTATTTGATAATGTGAAAAATTCAATAAGATCCAATTGTTTATTATACATAATCTTATAATTAAATAATATATCATGAATGTTTTTCAATTTCTCCATATTTTCACGATAATTTCTAAATTTAACAATTGAACTTAAAATTGTAAGAAAAGTTCCTAGAAATAATGAAAACATACTTATTATTAATGATATTGTCTCTTTTGAAATTATCATCTGCATCTGATTATCTTTTGTGTCATTTTGATAATTGATTAATGTCAATCTTATTGCTTCTATAAAAGTGGTTATTGTTGATACAATTAATATTAATAATGAAATGCGATTATATCTGAAATAAATTAAATCATATTTTGATGAAATAATATATAAAGATGTATTCAATTTCTTCTTATTTTCTTTAATTGACTTCAATAATTTATCTCTTCGATATGAAATTTCATTAGAAGCATCGCTTGTTTCTGTCTGACAATCTTTATTCTGATTTTTTTCTGAAAAATCATATAAGGTTAATAATCTGTCTTCCTTAGATGCAGGTGTTGTTGGTAATATATTTACAAAATCGGCTTTTAATTTAGATGTCATTGCAGCTGTGGTAGCACTATCCTCAATCAATATCATAACCTCATCATCTTTATTATCTGCCATTTGTATTAATAATTAATAATAAATAAAAATATGACAATAAAAATAATAATCATCATTATTAAATCTTTAATTGTAAATGCTTTTTTTATAGGATAATCTTTATTATAAATTTTATTAATCAATGCTATCGCATTACTAACTGCACTTTCAAAACAAGTAAAATGATTTTTAGCATTTCCATTATGTGTTCCAAGAATATAAATATTATCACTTAATTTATCATTTTTGAGATAATTATAATTAACAGTTTTTATAAATGCAGTTTCTTTAGATTTCCATTCACCATTCTCATAATAATTATTTATAAAAGCCAATGTTGGTATAGGAAGATATGGGTATATCTCTTTTAATTGTCTATAGATCTCATATATAACTTCATTTTTATCTTTACATTCATTTGCAGTTTTATTTAAAATCTTACTTTTTTTATCTAAATAAGATGCACAACAGCTGATAACTGTTTTTGAATTTCTTTCTTTAAATTTCATATAATTTGATAAGATGATTTTGATAATTCCCCAATCCGTATCATTAATTAAATTCTCTTTTATATCTTTTAATTCTTTTATTTCAAAATTCCAATGAAATGTAATAGAAACATATTCATTATATTCTGTTTTTTCCGAATATTCCGCTAAATCATTAATTGTTCTTAATTCCTCGGGTGAATTTTCAAGAATTTTATATAAATTCAATGGAGGAATAGCTAATATTAATCGTCTTGTTAGAAAAGTTTTATTATCATCTGATATTAATTTTATAATTCCATTATTATCTTTCTCAATTCTATTTATAGCAGTATTAAATTTAAATTCAACATAATTTAAATAATTCTTCCAAATATTAAATAATCCTTCATCATTCGGAAGTCTTGGCACACATGCTGTGTATAAAAGGGTTTCATTTATTAAATGAAGATAAGTATTTAAAGAAATTTTAGTAATATCTCCTCCATCACTAATTCTAACAAAACGATCAGTATATTTAAAAGCTTTTTCTGTGAAATTATTTGATTTCATAAAATCGTTTAATGATAGTTTTTTTGCATAATTAGGATCCAATAATAATTTAAAAAATTCAACTGTCATTAACCATATTTCTCGAAAATCATAAACTTTATATTTAACTGACAATTCATAGATTAAATCACTTAAAGATGAATTACCTTTAGCAAAAACATTTTTAAATTTTAATCCAATCTTATTCAAAATCATTTTGAAATTTATATAATTATTAAAATAAACTCTTGGTCCATGTTCGCAAAAATAGTTTTCATTTTCATATTTCTGTCTATTAACCTTATGACAACCTCCAATAAATTTATCTTTTTCAATTATCATAATTTTCTCATTTTTGTCTGCTAGTGTTGCAAAAGTTAATCCAGCTGGACCTGAACCAATAATAATACAATCGTATATAGTCATTATTCTATAATTATAAAAAAAATAAAAAATAATTATCAATATTTATGACATGAAATCTCTTGATTTCCTGAACTGTGGAAATTTTTCAATACTTGACAATCAACCGCCGCCTCTTTCATTGCTTGATATAATGAAAGTATATGTTGCATCTTAGCTATTGAATTTTTATAAATAAATTTATCAATATTCTCAACATCGCTGGCATCAACTGTTTTCTTTGTTCTACCTCTTCCTTTAGGTGGTGCCAATTCATCTGGATATTTCTTTAATTCTACTTTTTGTTGTTTTAATTCATCTTTATTTTTCTCAATTCTTTCTTTAATATTATCAATAATACTGTTATTAGTAGAAAATTTATTTTCATATTCAGATAAATCAGCCTTTGCTTTCTTAAGTTTAGTTATTTGTTTTGAAATATCTTTATTTTCAGATGTATATTTTTTCAATCCATTTTTCAATTTAACTTCTTCTGCTTCCAATTCAGCAATTGCTGCTAATACAGAATTTCGATTTGCCACATTTTCAGGATCAACTTTATTTGTAGGAAAATTACTCATATAACGATGAATATGAACATTCCAATCTCCTTTATCTAAATCTGCATGGGAACATAAACGAGCTGCTCTTCCTATAGTTTGCTTATCACTAGCCCAAGTTATAAGAGGTTCAAAGATATGAATATGGCGAACTGCTTTCAAATCAATACCTTCATTATAATTCTGAGAAGCTAAAAACAATTGCACATATTCACCATTTTTATTAAAAGTTGCATTATATAATGCTCTCATTTTATCTAAATCATCGCCTTTATTAACTCCTAATTGAGTGCTAACTGCTAATATATATCTAGGCTTCTTATCTTCAGTTTCTTTATTTGGATTATTTAAAATTTTAATGGCTTCTCCTGGTGTAAGGCGCGAATATCCCTTCTCTTCTAATTGTTTTGAAATAGCTAAAATACCATGACCACCATAACCTTTATTTTCATAAAATGCAGAATAAATATATTGTTTTTTATTTTGATATTTATCTACTTCTAATAATAATTCTTCTAATTTTGCACTAAAATCTCGAAGTTTCATTCCTTTTTCTAGATTATAAAGGGAGTTTGAATAACGACGAGCTGCAGCCCAATATTTATTCAAAGAATTGAGTTTTGATAATTTGTCAAAATCTTTGGCACTTTCTTTAACATCTTTATATTTAATTACATATTCTTCAAACTGTTTCTTAGACATATCAATAAATTTAGGTTCTTCATATACAACTACTGGAAATTTACTAGTATCATTGGACATATCAAAATAAGACACTAATCCTCTTATTTTCTTCTTGAAATGATCAACATCCTTCAAATCACTTTCAACAAATTCAGAAGTTTGATTATCTCTGACTATATTTAATAATTTAAATATCTCAGAAGGATTATCGCCTAAAGTTGCAGTTAATATAAATACTTTCATATTTGGAAATTTAGAACCAGACAATAATAATTTTTCTAAATATTGATGATGTTTTCTTTGAGTTATTAAAGGTCTGAATAGATTATGAACCTCATCTATAATTAAAATACAATTATCCAATTTTATCTGCTTCTTTTCTATTCTATTTGCTAATTTTGCAAAAGTTAAAAATAAAACATTCTTAAAACTCTTTTCAACATCTTTAAGAGATTTTCCAGCAAATCGTGGAAATAGGTCAGTTGCACATTTATAAAAATTTATAGGAGGATTGCTGCTTATAGCCTCAACACTACTACAATAAATAATTTTCTTATCTGTTCCCCAAAATCCGTCCATTATAGAAGTAGCAGTGCAAGTTTTTCCACTTCCTGTAGAATGCCAAATTAACATCCCTCGTTTATCTAAATCATTATTATGAATAGTCTTACAAATATTATTAATTATTGATTGTGGAACAGTTGGCAATTTAGGATTTTTAGGAACAAAAACTTCAGGTGATGAATATTCAGGTCTTGATGATGATCTTGACGAAGATGATAATAATGGTCCATATGATGAATTAGAAGATACATATGAAGAAGATGATGAAGATGATCTAAGTTCTGTATCTTCAAAATAATGAGAAAAATATTTTTTATATAATTTTTTCATTTGATTATCAAAATTAGAAGTTTCATCTTTATCAATTAAATTATAAAATTGTTTGAATTCTTTTAATTTATTTTTATCATCAATATATTTAGCTAAATCTATATAATCAGCTGTATTATTAGGATCTAAATTTATAATTTTATTTTTAACAAAATTATTATAAAAAGATAATTCTTCTATTGTAAAATAATCTGGAAAATATTTATTATAAATATTAAAATATTTGTCTAGATCTGTATCTCTTTTTCTATATAATTCGTCATATTCTTCAATAAATTCTTCCAAAGCAGTTATACTTGAACTAACAGGAACATAATTTGAATGTTTAGCAAATAATAATTTAAAACTTTCTTCTCTTGGATTAGCTAAAGATATTGAATATCTAATGCATTTTTGGTGAATTTGTCTATTTCTTTCTTTTTCCATTGAAAATTCATGAGTAAAGTAATTTTTGAAATCACGCAAATATAAATTTTCAACATCAAATTTTAATATTTGAATTCTTTCATTTATTTTTTCATCAAATGGGCTTTTCTTTAATTCTTCATATTTTTGTTTCAATTCATTTATTAAACGATTATAACTTTTCTTAAAATATTCAAATCTTTCTTTTGCAATATCTCCCATATAATATTTGAGTATAACAACATCTGCTGCAACATTAGGATTTAATAATTTTATAAAATATTCTATAAATAATTTCTGAAAATAATCATAATTATCTAATCCTTCTTTTGTTAATGGATCATAAAAATATGACGTGAACCATTTATCATAAAATGCTCCTGCATATTTATCAATAAGATCAAAATTATTTCGAGACATAAAATAATTTGTTTTAAATTTTTGAATATATGCATCTAACGCAGTTTTAAATTTAATTAATATTAGTATTATTGAATTATCATTCGGATCTGGATTTATATATAAACTTAATAATTTTACATGAGATTGATTAGATATATCTGGATATGTATTTATAATTAAAAAATAAATATGACGCAGATAATTTGTATAATTAAAAACCATATATTTTCTCATTGAAGTTATATTTCTTATTGGTTCTAATTGTGCAATTACTGGTTTTTCTTCATCTTTATTAGGATTTTCAATTATTAATTCATCTCTAATATCATCATGAATTTCTTCAGCTTCTTCGGTATATCCTTCTACACATCTATTCCCAGTTCCAATTAATTTTAAAGTTTCTGGTGCATCTTTAGAATTATATAAATCATATAATGAACTTTCCATATTTTTAAAATTAATTCTTCCAGATATTGATTTTCTAGAAGAAGATGATTTCTTACTTTCATTATTATCATTACTTTCAATTTCTTCTTTATTAAATTTAGATTTAGCAACACAATCAATTTTATTACTTGAAATGCGTTTTAAATCACATTTATCATTTGAATTGCAAGTTTTTTGAGCTTTTTTTATTTCATCTCTTGAAATTTCTCCATCTCTTAAAAATTTACTATCTTCAAGTAGTTCTCCACATTCTGCATCATCATTATCAACCCAACAATTACCCATATCATAAGTATTATTTCTATTTACTGTTTTTTTATTCCAAACACCTTTTGCTGTTCTGCATCGAGCTTTAGTATAAATATCTTTATAATATTGAGAGTTTTTATCAGTTTTTATTTTTCTATCATTAATAAGAACTTTACAACTCTTTTCAGTGTCAAAAGGATTATCTTGTTTGAATAAATCAAGATTATCATATTTTTCATAAGGATCAGCAGTCGGGCGTTTATATTCATAAATGATTTTATTATTACAACGCTTTTCTCGTTTTGCCAATTCCTTACTAATTAATTTTTTCGCATTTTGCACGGATGATGATTTTCTACCACTGCTGCTACTATTCATATATTATACTATTTTATACTAATATAAAAATAATTATTATTATCCAATATAATGTTAATGCTAATGTTATTGTTGGAACAGAAATTGGAATTAGAAAATGAATATAATTTGCAACATCAAATATAAAGTCTGAAATTTCTTCAATTCCAACTTCAATCATCAAATGTTTATTTTTCTTTATCCATTTGCATATCTTTTTCTTATAGAAAAATGGCTCCTTTTTTAAAATAGTTGGTTTAATTTTATTGGTATTTGATAATAAATATACAGCAATGGATGCCGTCGCCGGTTCAATCATTTTAAGATTAGTTATAAACATTGTTATATACCTTTAATAATAAAAATTTATAATCAATTTTTTAATTATTTGTTATAAAAATCACCAATATAATATTTATTTATTAAATATTCGCTTATACTATCTTTTTCTGGTTTATTTTGTAAATATTTTGTTAATAAATGGTTGAATACATATGAAAATATTAATAATACCTTTCTCAATAAATAAAAATAATTTTTATTGTTCTTATCACATTTTCCAAAATTGATTTTTTTAATTCCTATCAAATGTGATAACTTTTTAATATCATCTTTATGACATACCTTTCTCTGAATTGCTAATCTTTCTTCTCCTATATTATTTAAAGCACCAGAATGAACCAAATCACAATTAAATAAAATAGATGTCTTAGGTTCTCCTTTTATAATAACTGGCGATTGAATAACAAATGGTGTTGTTGAATGACTTTCCGGACATACTGATAATAATTGTCCTTTATTATAATATGAAATGATTGTATAAACTGGATGTTTAGTTTTGTAAATATATGCACTTGACGTTACATCTCTATGAAATATTGATAATGTACATCCTTTAATTATAAATTCATAATCAAGCAAAATAAAATTATTTCTTCGATATTATCATGATTAAATATTTTAAATCCATCTTTTAGTAATGTTGGTTTTTTATTAGTATTATACACAGTTTCGATCATCATCGTTAATGATAATAATATAATCATGAAGATGTATAATATTATTGAAAAAATAAATAATTAAAGAAATTCAGCTAAAATTTCGGCACCTGTTTTAGTTGTTTTCATCTGTTTATTATAAAATAAAATCAAATCTTCTTCTGTTGTTGGATGCCATTTTGCATTCATTCGTGTCCTATAATACCAAACATCATTATCAAGCTTAATAAGTTTCTTACTTTTACTTTCAACTTCTAGTTTTTTCCCCTTATTTGTCATTTTATAACCTACTATACTTATATTTCCATTATGTTCATTTTTATGACATTCATCACATATTGTTATAAGATTATGTTGAATGTTTTTATTAAAATTATCAAATCTTCCATTTTCATCTGCATTCATTTGATAATTAATATGATGTGTTTCATTTGCTTTGTTTTTCTTACAAACCTCGCAAATATCCATATAAATAGAAGAATTATAATTTGAAGTTTTAGGATTTATAATAGTTGTATTCAATCCTAAAATCTCTTTTTTAATCATTTCTGCATTTTTCATGAAGTTTAATGGCATATCTAATGACTTGCAAACATCAATACCATAAATATTTGATCCTTGACCTTCTTTCAATTTTCTTTCATAAATAATTAAATCATCTTTAATTTCTATATGCATATGAAATATTTTCAATTTATCTTCTAAAATCTTTTCTTTAATTATTGAAATATCTGTTAGTTCGTGTAAATGGCTTGTAAATATAAATGATGCCTTCTTAGAAACAAGTTCATTTATAGCAGCAGAAACAATAGCAACACCTGAAATAGCTTCAGTCCCACAGCAAATTTCATCTCCAATTATGAGACTATTATTATCAGCCCTTTGAAGAATATTTCGAAGTTCTGTCATTTCAACAACAAAACTGCTCATTCCTCTAAAGATATTATCATTACCACAAATTCGGGTCATTATATGTCTGTAAGGATAATATTGAAAATTGGTAGAAGGAACAAACATTCCAGCCTGTGCCATAATTATTGATAATCCAACAGCCTTCATAAATGACGATTTCCCAGAAGCATTAATTCCATATAATAAAATTCCATTCTGATTTAAAGAGATGTCATTACCAACATATTCAATATCACTATAAATTCGTTCAATAATTGGATGTCTTACATTTTCAGCATTTATAAAAGCCGTTTCTGAATTTGTTGAAATTGTTGGTTTATGATAGCAATAATCAAATGAATTTCTGGCATTACAATTATTAATATCAAGTTCTGTAAGTTCATTAATAATGAAATCTAAATTATTTTTATTTTCGTTTAAAAATTTTGTCAAGAAACTTAAATATTCTTTTAAAACAATTGATTGCATTTTTGTTTCAATTGTTTCAATTGCTGCAGAAGCTTCATTAATTTCATTAGATGTTAATTTGAGATTATTATTATTGGAACTAATAATTTTCTTTTCAAATTTAGACATAATTTTTTTATTTTTATTCATAGCTGTTTCATATCTCTTTTTAGTAATTAAGATATAATAACCCTCTTTATCACTATTTTCAAGTTTTCCTATAGTCTCATCACCAATTTCATTAATACTATCACAAATAGAATTTAAAAGTTTGAGTTTATCATTTCTAGTTGTTGTCAGTTCATCTATTTCAGGAAGATAGCCAACATTAAAGATGTTAGTTTTAATATCAATAATATTATATTTAGAACATTCATCTAAATTCAAAACTTTTAAATAATCAATAATAGAATTTATTTTAATAATGATATTAGAATTATCAACAACCTTAAAAGCCTCAATTGCATTTTCGAGGGAATTAAAGAAACAGTTAAATTCGCTGGGATTAAATTTTTTAAATAAAATCTTTCTTTTGCTTCTTTCCAAATCATTGATTTGATTAAGATATTTATTAATAATTTTGAATTTATTATTTTTTAAAAGTTCTTCAATCTTTTGATATCTCACATTTAATTCTTCAGGGTCTGTGATAGGATTTAAAAGTCTTTCTTTGAATTGACGACATCCAAAAGCAGTTGAACATCTATTTAAGATATCTAGTAAAGGTTTGTCATTTGAATTGTTACTTATGATATTCAATTGAAGGGAACTGTTATATTCAATATTAAGAATTTTAGATTGCTCTAAGATTGTGGGGATTTGCAATTCTTTAATAATATCTGCATTATGTTCATAGGCAAATTGGAGAAGAGAACATAAACTCAACCTTGCATAATTCATTCTTTCTAAATTTAAAAATTCGCAAATGGAAAGAAGAGAATTATTTTCATATGATTTCTCAAGAATTTTATTTTGATAATCAAGTTTTTTAATAATTGGAAAAAGCTCATATTTATTCCATTTCTGATGAACAATGGAATTTATAGAATTGGTAATTTCAATAATTTGATTTTTATTTTTAATTTCATTTTCAGATAATATTAAAATTTCGGTTGGATTATAGATAGTAAGCAATTTATAAACCTCATCTAATGTTATGTTTTTATCTGTTTTTGTTGCTCCGCTCTCAAAAACAAAAGATTTCCCTGTAGTAAGATCAGCGGCAGCTATTCCAACAACAAGCAAACCATCTTTCAATTCTTCAAAATACATAACCATAATATAATTACTTTTCGTTGAAGGTGTGCCATTGCTAATATAAGTAGATTTGCTAATAATTTCTGTAATTTTTCTATCAGGATTAGGAGGTGCCGAAACTTGTTCAATTAAAATAATAGTATAATTATTTTCAGTTAAAATAGTAACAAATTTATTTAAAGTATATAAAGGAAAACCAGCCATAACTGGATTATTTCTTGAAACTTCTTTAATTGCTTTATTTTTTCTAGAAACTATAATATTGCAGATATCAGAAATCCTTGACATAAATGGATCATTTTCAATAATTGAATATAATTCAAAAAAAGAACCTACTTGCATTAAAATTACCGTATTTTCTCCATACTTCACACGATACTCATCGTGATAATTCAAATAATCATCAATAATCATTGTTGGAATAACAATTAAATTATAAATGTTATATGTTTATATCGTTATTTATAAATGACTTAAAGATAAGTTGGGGGTTTCTTTAAATATTTTTTTATGAATATTATAATAAATGGAAAAAACTATAAATGATATTAAAATTAAAGCTCTTAAAAAGGTTTTATTAAAAAAATTAGAAAAACATTATCAAACTTTAATAGACAATGGTGATGCAGATGATATTATACCATTATTTAAAGTTATGAGAGAAAAAACTAATATTTGTGGGTCTCTTTAAATAGCCAAAAATTTTTGACTATTTTTTTAGAAAACATCATTTGTCATTCCATTCCAAATAAATATTGCCCAATTTCTTTTTCAATTGTGCTGCCTCATAATAAGACAATTCGGGAATTTCGTCAATAAATTTATTTATAAATGTGACTTTATCTGCTTTCTTAAATGCTAAGGCAAATTTATTTTCTATGTCTTCTCTTTCTTTATTAATCTTTTTCATTATTTCTTCTCTGCGTTTTACTGATGCATTTTTTGCATCGATTGCATTTATAGCACAAATACCTGCAAAACCAATTCCAAATGCTGATACAATAACTTCAGCCATTTTGTATTTTTTAGTTTAAAATATTTGATTTCATTTTTTTTAATTAAAGCAAATAAAAGAAACCAAAAATAAAAAAAATGATTGTCTTTTTTATATGAATAATTATCAATCAATGCATAAGACTTACAAAAACGGTATCTTTACTGGAAATACAGTAAGAACTAATAAATTTAATGCAAAAACTACTAGAAATTTCATTTTAGTCAATGATATGAAGATCAAATTGAATAAGATTTCAAACACTGAACAGCAGATTAATTCAAAGAAATACAAGGATTATGATGGCGTTAGTGATGATGAGATTTCAGATTATGATGAATAAATAATATTTTGTTCATTTAATATAAATAATGAAAAAAACGCAAATATCTGATATAATGGAATTGATGAAATGTTCGAATGAAAAATGCAATAATAAAATGAAGGCTTATAAAAAAGTTGAAGATATTGCTTATAATAAATTAAAAAAAAATCAAAAACAAAAAGATAATATTATTAAAGAGATTAATAATCGAAAAGAAACTATTGATTTTATTAAATGTAGAATGGCTAATTGTAATAGTTATGTTATGAATGCTGTAAAATACATAATCATAACTAATAATATGAAAAATATAAAAATAAAAAATCCAATAGATATCATAACTATTTTTATTAAATTAGGAATTATTTATTCTTAATATAATTATTGTTTTTGAAAAAATATTGATATTATTATTAGAAAATATTTAAAAAAATGATTTCTTCTTTTTTAATTAAATTTAACTTCAGAAATGAAATTATCAGACATTGATGATATTGTCCATTTTATTAATGATTATATGATTGATCATAATAGTCAAGCTAAAATGACTATTCCGAGTAATAAAGAAATCAATTTATTGAAATTGGTTAAATTAAAATTGAATGCTGATAATTATGGAAAAAATTCATTAATCTTTGATGATAATATTCTGATTTATATTTATTATAATAATTATAATTGGCATATAAACATCAAAAATATGAATTTGATTGAACCAATTGGACCGATTTAGATAATTTTTGTCTATTCAAAGAGATAGGATGACAAATCAGAAAGCATCATTGGACGCTATAATAGAATTAGTGGATTGTTCATTAAAAGAATGCAAAAAAGAAACAGAAGAATACACAGAAATACAAATGAATGGCTATAGAAGATTAGGGATATTATTTCAAAAACATTCAAATGGCTTCATAACTAAAGATAAATATCAGAAAGAAAGCAATAAGATTTTAAATGAAATAAATAAAAAGAAAGAAGCCGTTTATTATATTCAATGCAAAATCGATAAATGCAATAATAAATTTAGAAATAGCTTAATTCATTTAGTAAATAAAGGATTAGAAATTACTAAAAATAAAAAAACTAAATTGATGTTAAACAACTATTTGAAATTATTTCAAGAAAAAGAAATAAAACCACAAGATGTAAAAAAATATTATATGGAAATCAAACATATCATCATTTAAAGATAATTTGGGGGTCTTTTTAAATAAAACTTATTATTCATCAACTGGTAAAAGTTGCGCTGATCCTCTTGATGATTTACTTCTTCTTATTGATGTATATTGTAATGGTTTATTAAATAATTCTTTTAATCTTTCAATAGATTTACTTCTACCTCTTGTATAAGAACTATATTTAAGTTGTGTTATGTCCATAATTTTTAACATTTCCAAAATTTGATTGGGGCTATATTCTGTGTTATCGAGTATATCACCAGCAAAAGTCTTTTCCCAACTTATGCGATTTTCTCTATTATCACTCCATTTGCTCAAACGATTGTATGCAGCGGATAATAATTTTATATTTTTATTACTATCACTAAAACTAATTTGTTTATTATTGCAATTATCAATATCACAAACTTCTTTAGAAAATGTATTTAGTTTAGAATGATTTATTAATTCTTTTTTATTATCAGAAAGTGGTAAAACTTCTAATCTTCCATTATTCTTAATTGAATACTCTACTATTGCTAAATAAAGTTGTAAATAATTAAAAAAATAACCATTCTCAAAATAATCTTTTAAAATTGTCATATTTAATTCTTTATTGGCGGCGAGTGATGCGGTTGATCTTAATTTTATTAACTTAAAATATGGTAAATGATTAACATCTAATTTATAAACTTGTTGTAATAAATCATACATTAATTTATTCAATTCAAAATCATTAGTTTCTTTTGAATTTATACTAGGTAATGCATTAGTCCAAAACATTTCAAGTTGTTTTAAAACATTTTCACATACTTCATTTCCTTTTGATGAAATTAAAAAATAATTTTCAGTAATAAAATCAAAATCTTTATTTTTAATATCAATATATTTTTTTTGTTCAGGAATAATTTTATTTTTATATTCTTTAGCACTTATACTTTCAAAAATATGAGAAGATATTTGGATTAGCCAACTGGCGCAATTATCACTGGGCATATAATAAGTTGTAAATCCTTTGTTATTTTCTTCAACTAATGAATCAAGTGAAGTTACTAAAAATGTTGATATATCAATCCAAACACCTCCCATTGTATATAAATAATAATAACGCAATGCATCTGATTTATGTGCAGGAGATACAAATTGATTAGATAAAAGATTTTGAAGCCACGGTACATCTTCAATACTTTTTAAACATTCATTCCATCTATATATAAAATGAATTTTCCATCCATTATTTTCAGGGTGTAAAATTTCAATTCTATTTTTAAAAAAAGTAAGTGTTTCATCTAATACTCCATCACTTGAATTGTTAAAATTTAACCATAAAAAATGAATAATCTTTTCTGTCATTTCTTATATATTATAATATTTTTTTTAAAAAAAAATATTTTCTTTTAAATATAAACAAGACAATTAAAAAATGCTATTCTCAATAATGATTTAATTGAAAAAATTAAATGTTATTTTAGTTATTATAGTTATTTTAAATCCATGTCAATACACTAGACGATACATATTATAAAAAGAATAGAAGATGAAAATATTTCAAAAAAAATAAATAAAACCTGAAAATATTATTAAAATGATTGTTTCATAAATTTAAAGATAATTTGTGGGTCTCTTTAAATCAATTCTAATATATTGATTTATATGCGATTAATTTTTTATTTTTTTAAAATATTATTAAATAATGGATAATAATATAAAATTAACATTAAACAATGGTTTAGGAGATAAATTATTGGATTTAATTGGTTTTAGTGTTATATGTAAATATTTAAATATTTAAATTATACTCCATATGTAAATTTTTATAAAAATAATAATTTTATTTGGGGTAATACTATTTATGATATAAGATTATTTAATTTTAATGAAATTATAATATCAAATAATGATGATGAATATACTTATTATATAAATTCTCCAAATCCATCATCATCTCTCTGTCCTTATAAAGTTTATGAATTTATTGAAAAATTTAATAAAGATATAAATTTTAAAGAAATATCAAATGATTTTATAAATAATGCAAAAAAAATAATAGCACCTTCTGATATTATTTTATCAAAAATACCAGAAAATATAGAAAAAGCATATGGTATTCATTTAAGAAAATCTGATAAAATTGATAATTATTCTGATATAAGACATGTTAATACTGTTTCTGATTTTGAAATAATAATGAACTCATTATTAAATGATGTTAAAAATATTATTATTACAGAAGAAGATCCAATATTTTTAATTGTAAGTGAAGATAATAATTGGAAAATACATATACAAAATATTATAATAAATATTTCAAATAATCTTAATAAAAAAATAAAAATATTAGATATTGATTATAGTAATGAAAATAACTATTATAATTATAATAGTGTATTAGATATGTTTTGTTTATCAAAATGTAAAGAAATTTTACAAGGTGTAAAATATAGCACTTTTAGTATATTAGCAAGTTTATTAGGAAATAATAAAATAAGAAATTACTCAAATTATATTAATTCTTATAATGTATGTTTAATTCATTCTTGGTCTTCTGTAGTTGAAATAAATAATTCAAAAAATTTTAATATAAATTTTCACAAAAATATTACAAAAGATGTTTTTAATATAGAAACTAATATAACTAAAATTTTTTAACAATTAAAGAAAACATTTCCTAATTATTTTTAGATAATAATAATTCGTCTTCATTTCTTTCTAAGAAATAATTATAAATATCATCTAATAATTTTTTTGGGCATTTTTCAGTTGGTATTAATAAACCATTATTATCTTTTGTTATATGCAATGAAGGTGAATAATTGTTATTAACCAATATTTGCCATCTCTCATGATATTTTCTATTTTTCTTAGAACCGTGATAATAATGTCTTATAACACCTGGAACATATCCCAATCTTAAATTTTTATTTTTCTTTTCAAAATCTAAAACATCATTTAAATAATCATTATTTACATCTTTATTCACACTTTTACGAGCATTCCCAATTATTGATAATGACATATTATGATCACCAGAACCTAAAATAGAATTTTCATATAATCCACCAATTTTATCATATGTTTTGCGATTACAAGCCCAAGCAAAACCAGGATGCCAATAATTAATAGAATTATTATTTTTATAATTTCTATTTTTTGAATATTGAAAACCAAATGAAGAAAATATACTCATTGCATCTTCATTCATATCCATATCAACAGCGTGACTAAATAATTGAATAATATCTTTGCTTCCATTTAAAATTTTTAATGTATTTATAGCCCAGTCTGTATTTTCGAATTCAATATCTGCATCTATCCAAGCAACAGCTTTCCAATTTTCAGGTAATAATTTTTTTATACCTAAATTTATCATATTTTCTTTATGCCATAATGGCGCAGTATTTGTGCTTAATTGTAAATGATTTTTATTTTTACTATTAGTTATTATAAATTTTTGCTTATTATAAACAAGTTCAACTATATATAATTCAACATTATTTTCATTTTCCATTCTTTTTATAAATTCTTTTGCTAATATGTATCTTCTGGTATATTGACATGGATTTGAAATAACTATAACAACATTTAACTTTTCTTCAATTGGATCATTATTGAGAATAGCATTTTTAATTTCATTATAGGTATTCGTTGTATAATCAATTTCTATCCCATTTATAATTGTCATATTTATAATTTAAAAGAAATTAATTATTTAAGGAGACCCCCAAATTATCTTTAAATATAAAAAAATAATCTTTAAAAATGTAATTATAAATTTAATAATAATAATATAACTCAATTATCCAAAACATATATAAAAAAGTTTATAGAGAGCAATTTTAAAAATTGAGTAATTTAATTATTTTTTATATTTTATATAAGAATATTTAATGACTGTTATAATATGTTAAATTTTACTCATTTTTGTGATTTTTGCACATATAAAACAACAAGAAAATATAATTTAATTAGACATCAGAATAATAAGCATTTAAATCAAAATCAAACTTTAACAAATGGCGAAAATGGAACGGATTTTAAAGAAAATCTTATTGCAGTTCAAAAAACCGTAACGGATTTTAAAGAAAATCTTATTAATTTTAAAGAAAAACTTACTAATAAAAAAAAGGAAAATAATATTTGTTTTTATTGTTTAAAATGCGGTAAAAAATATAAAACTCAAAAATTTTTAAATAAACATGAAATAAAATGTAATGGTTTATCTTCTTTACAATGTCCTAAATGTATGAAAATATTTTCACATCGTTCAAATAAAAGTGATCATATTAAAAATGTAAATTGTATTCCAAAAAGTATTTTAAATAATAATAAAAAAACAACAGATACAATTAATAATTCATATTGTTTAAAATGTGGAAAAAAATATAAAACACAAAAATATTTAAATAATCATCAAATTAAATGCAATGGTTTAAATTCATTGCAATGTCCCAAATGTATGAAATTATTTTCACATTATTCAAATAAAAGTAATCATATAAAAAATGTAAATTGTATTCCAAAAAGTATTTTAAATGATAAAGAGGAGCAAACAATTAATATAAATAATATCACAAACAATGTTACAAATAATATTACTAATGTAACAAACAATATTACAAATGTAACAAATATTTATATTAATAATTACGGTTCAGAAAGAATTGATTATATTACATTTGATGATATAATTAAAATTATGAGAATAAGTAAAATATTTATTATTCCTGAATATATCAAAATAAAACATTTTAATAAAGATTTTCCAGAAAATCATAATATTAAATTTAATAATAGAAATGATTGTTTAGTTAAACAAAATAATGATTGGGTTTATTGGGATTTAAATAATTTATCAGTTGAATTATTACAAGAAAATTTAAAAGAATTAAATAATTATTATGTAGCTAAAGAACAAAAAATTAATACTGCTTTAAAATGTAAAAAATATATAAATGAAACATTAAATAATATAAATCATTCTTATATAACATCAAAACCGAATTTATATCAACCAATAAAAAATCAAATTAAATCAATCATAAGAACATCCAGATTAAGTAATTGATTTAAAGAGACTTCCAAATTATCTTTAAATATAAAAAATGATTATTTGAATACAATTTAATAAGGTTAATAAATTTATGTCTATTATTACAGACAAATCTTATATTTATATTCGGGATAATGAATGGTTTAAGCAATCGAATGTTTATAAGGTTGGTATTACTACTTCTATTAAAGATCGAAGCAATACTTATATTACTGGAGAATTACACAGAGGAATTTATGTTAAAATTTATGAATTGAATATTAATAAACAACAATTACTTTTTATAGATAAAGTTTTAAAAAGTGAGTTCAAACATCTTAATATTCATTATAATGGTGGACTCGAATTTTATGACAGAACAATTATTGATAAAATTGAACCATTTTTTATTGAAAATAAAATTAAATTTATTTCTAAAAATGAAGATGAATTAGCAAGAATAAATAGAGATAATAATGAAACTATTATTATTAATAATTATTTGAAATTAGTTAAAAATATTCTTCTTCTTGCAAAAGAAAAAGAAGAAAAGAAAGAAATAATATTAAGAGATTATCAAATAGATGCCATTAATCATATTGAAAAAGAATTAATAATAAACAATAAAATTTATTTGTGTTTAGCTACTGGAGCTGGAAAAACTCAAATTGCATTTAATGTCTTTAATAAAATTAAGCCACAAAATTTATTAATATTTTCTCCAAGAGTTGCAATCAAAAACCAAAATAATAAATATCCAAATAACCCAAATATTCACAATTATTGCTATCAATCTTATAAAAATGTATATGATTTAATTATTAAAAATAATATCAAAGATCTGTTTATTTGGTTTGATGAAGCTCATTGGACTTTAGATAATTGGACATCAGATAAACATAATAGCATTAAACAATTCTTTATGACTGATAATATTCATATTAAATATAGATTATTTACAACGGCTAGCCCAAATAAAGAATTTGTTCTAACTAATAAAACTATTTATGGAAAATTATATGAACCAATAAAATTTAAGGAATTACAATTAAAAGGATTTTTAGCAGATATTAAAGTTGAAATATTTGATAAAGAAATAAATAAAAATAATGTTGAATTCAACAATTTAATTTTCAATACTTTCAATAAATCCAATGAAGAACGAAAACAAGGTTTAAGCTTTCATAATAGTTGTAAAAGTGCATATCAATATTATTTACATCATCTAAAAACATTTAATGAAGGCAATATTGATATTAAACCATATATTCTAATTAATGAAGATTTTATTAAAAATGAAAGTAATGATAATGATGATGACATTAATGAAGATTTGAAAGATATTAAGAAAATCAAAAAAGAATTAGGAAAAGACATCATTTATTATAATAATATTAAAGAGTTTGAATTAGAAGTTGATAAACGCCAAAAATCTATTGGATATGTTGTTGCTAAATATTCTATGGGATATGATAATAAAAATATAGATATTATTTATTTCACAGATTATAAATTATCTTCAAAAGATATTATTCAATCTATTGGAAGAGGAACTAGAATTAATGAGAATAAATATTTACGCATAATTCTTCCAACCAATTTTAATAATGAAGTAGAAACAGAATATAAGAAAATAGAAAATGTCCTTAAATATTTATTATTAGATATTGAATTGGATTATGATAAAATCAAATGCTATAAATTTAATAAACCATCAATAAAATCTAATGATGATTATGAAATAATAGAAGATACAAACGAAAAATCTAATATAAATACTATGAAACACGATATTATAGTCAAAGCCAATCAATGGACAACACCAAAAATAATAAATCAATTAAAATTCAATAACATTCATAATATAGAAGATTATAATATTTATAAAGATTTGAATAAAAATATTAATCTACCTGATATAAATGAATTGTTAGAATTCCAAAATTTTAATTTTAGAGATACTTACATAAATAAAAAAGAATGCTCATATTATTATAATAAATACGAATGCATAGATATTATTAGAAAAAATGAAGATTATTTTATTATTAATGAAACATTTGATGATTATGATAAAATAAATTATTTAAATTCAATTGACAAAAAAATTCCAAATATGAGTTTATGGTATTTTTATGGAGGAAAAAGAAGCGATTATTTTATAGATTAATTTATATTGAAGTTATAATATCTTTAATTATTTTTTTGTTTCCTTCAATTGTTTTATTTAAATTTTCAATTATTTTAATATTATTATCACAATATTCAATAATTTCTTTTTGAATTTCAATTGATGGAATTGAAATTTCTAATAATTCTAGTTGTTCCTTTTTAATACCTGGTTGTCCTGCTCCTGATTGTAATTTATAAATTGAATTTTGTATATATTTTAAATAGTAATATATGTAATCTTTTAATATTATATCATTAATTGTATCTATATAAATTCCATGATTTGATAGAAATATTTTTGAATTATATTTGCTAATATAACCTGCATATGAACCATCTTTACTAATTAAAATTGTATTTTCAACAACATTATATTTATTATGATATCCTAATGGGTTTTGTCCTCCTCCAATAACAGGATAATTACCATTAATTAATTTATCTTTTGTAATATTAGTACCATTTTTAAAAGTGCAAACTTCACTAAGAGTTTTAATTTCAATATCTTTATTAATTAAACTTTCTATTTTTATTTTATTAAATTCTTTAAGATTATCAATTAAATTAATAATATCTTTGTTAGCATTTTCAAATATATCTATTCTTTTAACTAATTCTTCTTGTTTTTCAATTGGAGGAATTGGAATTTTTATATTATAAAAGTTTTCTTGATTTATTCCTAATTGTGCCATTCCTTTTGCTATGCTTAATAATTCTGGTTGTATTAATTGTAAATAATAGAACATATATTTTTTAATAATTGTATCATCCTTAAAAATTAATGTCCAGCCATGATGATTTAGGAAAAATTTATTTTTTTCATATCTTATACAATTTGCAGAAATTCCATCTTTAGCAATAATAATATCATCTTCTCTATTATATTGATTTATATAATAACTAATATTACCTCCTCCATAAACTGGATAATCTCCGCTAATTTTCATATTTTTTGTAATATATGTTCCTTGATTAACTTTACAAACCTGACCAATAGTTTTTATTTCAACATCATTATTATATTTAATATTTTCTTGATTTACTTGATTTAATTTAAAACTATAATTTTTATCTAAATCAGCAATTGCAATTAATTTAATTTCGTTGCAATCTTTATTAATATCAAAGAATTCAATATTTTTATGATTGTCAATTCCTTTTTGTTTCTTAAAAATTAATATTTTTGTTTTAACACTAGTTGAATTAAATGCACCACTACTAACATTAATAACCTTAAGAATTTTGCAATTATCAATTAAATATTTTCGCATAATATAATAACTTTTATTTGATAATTCTGAACCATCAGGCAATATAATGCCACAAATTCCATTATCTTCTAACATATAAATTACATGTTGTAAGAATAATGAAGGACCATTATTTGTATTAATTGGATATACATCCTCAAATTTAATTAATGACGATTTAAAATTATAATCTCTGAATTCTTCAAATTTAGATTTCAAATCTTTATAAGTCATTTTAATTCCAAATGGAGGATTAGTTAAGATTAAATTAAATTTCTTATTTTCTAATAAGAAATTATTAGAACTTAATGAACATTTATTGATAATATTAATTTTAAAAGAATTGTTATTAACTAATAATGATGCCAATGCATATTTGATTGTGTCTTTTTCAATTTCACATCCATAAATATTATTTTTATTAATATCTAAATAAGATGATGTTCGATTTAAAAGACCACCTGAACCACAACAAGGATCATAAAGAGAATAATCATCATTGATATAATCTTTGATATTGATTAAAAGAATATTAATAAGTTTGAATGGTGTGAAAAATTGTCCAAGTTCTTTTGATGTAGAACCTTTACTATATGAATTTGTGAAATATTCATAAATATTTCCACCAGTATCAGCAAATAATTTTATAAATAATTCTGAATTATCAATATTTATTAGTTCTGTTATTTTAGTTATAATAGTAGTATAATTTTTTGGATAATTTCGCATATTAAATTTAATATCATCTCCATCAAAAATATTAGGAAAAATAGGAATAATAATATTCATAATAAATAATTTAATATCATTATCAATATTAAGACTTTTATTAAATTCTTTGATATCAATCAAATATTTTTCATATTTATCTATTTTTTCTAATGGAATTTTATTTCTTATTTCAACTTTAATATTATCATTTTTATAAATAATATTAAATAATCGTAATATAATAATTTTAATAATGTCATTACTAGCTTTTAAACCACAAATAGCACCATTTGAATATAAATAATCATGACATGATTTAATACAATTAAGCAATTTACTTTCAATTTCTTTATAGTCATCATTATTTTTCTTATCTTCATCTGATAATGTCCATATTACTTCATTTTTATATTCAATATTTGGTTCTTCTTCTTTAATTTCTTCTTTGGTTTCAATTTCTACTTCAGAAACAATTTTATTAAGTCGAGATATTAAAGTTGATTTTGCAAAATTCTTTTTTGTTTTTGAATTATAATATTCAATTCCTTTTTCTTTGCATAATTCAATTATTTCTTCGTCATTTAGTTTTTTATAATCCATAATAATAATGACTATCTTCAATATTATTAAATCAATTTTTATTTTATAAGATAATTTATTTAAATATTTAAATAAGTAAATAATTAAAATGAATACTGAAGAAGACCCTTTAAGAAAATGCGATAAATGTAAAATAACAAAACCTAAAAGTTTATTTTATAGATATAAATATTGTAAAAGATGTCATATAAAAAATTATATAGAACAACATATACTAACTGCAAGAATTGCTAATCATCTAAATTTATCAATAAATGAAATAAATAATATAATGAAAGATGATATAAATGATCCTACAAGAAATTTAATTGGCGAACATGAAAGATATGATGAGTTAATGATGTATTTTACAGGATATAATATGAAAGCTAGTACTATAATTAATAATGATGTTATTGATAACTTTTTAGATGAAAATGTTATTCCATACTAAAGATATTTAAAGAAACCCCCAAATTATCCTTAAATATCTTTATAAGGATTAGGAGATATAATTATGGATTTTGTAGAGAATGTTATAAAATTGGTTAAATGTGCAAATGAGAAATGTAAAAAAGAAAAGAGCAAAATAAAAAATTAACTGATAAACGAGATATTAAATTATCAAATTTATATAAAAAATTCACTCAAGGGAAAATAACCAAAGATAAATATAATAGCGAAACAACTAAAATAAATAGCATACATGAAAAGACAGAAGAAAATCTAAAATTTATTGAATGTAAAATAAAAAATTGTTTTGAATATATGAAATCATTATTATTAAGAACAATTTTTAATTTAATGAAAAAATATAACGATGATAAAATAAAACTGGCTAAATTAAAAGAATATGAAAAAATTTTCAATAAAAAAACAATTAATATGAAAGATGTCCGAGAATTTTATAAAGAATTTAAATAAAAATTATATGTTGATACTATAAAGACAATGTCCCCTATAGTTGTGTTATTTTCTATTATGTTCTTTTACTCTCTTCTAACTTTTTTCATATTCCCTTATGTTGGATATCTACTTATGAAAAATTCTAAGAAAGGTATTGTATATGGAATGATATTTGGAGCTATTATTTCAATTGCTTTATGGGTAAGCGTTGGAATAAATTATGTTAAAATGAAGTAAGAGACAACTAAAAAGATATGAAACCTATAATTATTGCATCTTTCTTAAATATTACTGATGATATTATTAAAGATGAAAACAATGTTCAAATAACATTTTTGATTTAAGAAAGTATTTTATTTATTTTTATAATAATGATACCAATTATAATTATTACTTACAACAATTATAAATATGTTGAAAATACAATAAAACAATTAATTAAAATTAATAAAGATTATGAAAATAATATTCAGATTTTAAATAATTGTTCGACTTGTCCCGATACCATCGCCTATTTAAAGAGCCTTAAATATAAGATAATTGAAAATACTGGAAATCATGGACCTAGAGTAAATAAAAAAGATAATAGACATATTTATGATTTCTTACCTGATAAATATATTATCACTGATCCAGATTTAGAATTTAATGAAAATATGCCATCTGATTATATTGAACAATTATCAAAACTATCAGATGAATTGAATGTTTTTAAATTGGGCTTAGCTTTGGATATTACAGACAGTGATAAATTCTATCAATATAAACATCCAATGTTTAATTTATCCATTGCAGAAATTGAAGCACATTATTGGAAAAACTATTTCAAACATAAAAATTATGATTTATATGCAGCACCAGTTGATACAACCTTTGCATTATATAATAAAAATGCTGTAAATGAAAAAGTAGATGTAAGAATTGCTGGTAATTTTACTGCAAAACATATGCCCTGGTATATAGAAACCAAATTATTCAACTTATATGAAAATTATATGCTTTATAAAGATGTCCCTGATTGGAGTTCTGGAGCCTATTTTATTCGTAAATATATAAATGAAAATTATAAAACTATTAATTTAAATAATGAATTGATCTTAATTCCTATTAATGACAGTAATTTATCTAAATGGAATGATAATGACAATAATGAAATAATTAAAATTCTTGATAAATTTTTAGATAAAAATAAGATTTTTATAGATATTGGTGGAGGAACTGGGAAAACATCAATTTATGGAAGTCGTAAAGCAAAAACAGTTTATGTAATTGAACCTGATAAAAAATTTATTAGTTATTTAAAAAGAAATTTGAAAAATAACAGCTATAATAATTATGAAGTTATAGAAAAAGCTATTTATTTTTCAAATGATCTTGATATTAAATTTGGCAATTCTCAAATCTCGTTAAATTCTGGCATAATTTATAATCCAGATATTTACACTGTCAAAACAATAAATTTAAATGAACTTGTGAAAGACAATATTAATGAAATTTCAGTTATAAATGTTGATATTAATGGTAGCGAAGAATTCATATTAGAAGATTTGATAAAATTAAATAAAAATTATAAAATACCTATTTATATTAAATTCTATTATAATAATTGGAATAATAAAGATATCAATCGATTTTCAGATGAAATTAAAAATAAAATAAAAACCAATTCAGCCTTTTTATTAGAATAAAAAATGACTATTTATTTTTATTTGGATCATTATAATAATGTCTATAAGCCCATTAAGATATCCAGGTGGAAAATCAAAAGCTATTTCTATTATAGAAAAAGCCATTATTGAACATTTTGATGTAAAGGAATTTTCAACAATAATATCGCCATTTATTGGAGGTGGATCATTTGAATTTTATATGAATAAAAAATATAATTTAAAATTGATTATAAATGATTTATTTACTTCATTATTTAATTTCTGGCATCAAATAAAAATAGATAAAATTAAATTATGCGAAGAATTGAGAAAGATGATTGCAAATGTTTCTAAAGATGTATTTATGGAATATAGAAAAATGATTATGAATATAAATAATAATTGTCTTCAACAAGCCATCTATTATTTTATTATAAATCGTTGTTCTTTTAGTGGCGCAACTCTTTCTGGTGGCTTTTCTCAAGAAGCATCCATAAAACGATTTACAAACTCTTCAATTAACAAAATAGAAAAATTAAATTTAGATGATATTGAAATTTATAATTATGATTTTGAAGCTTTTATAAATGAATTCGGTGAAGGTCACGGAAAACTATTATTTCTCGATTCTCCTTATTATTTAGAAAAAGCATCAAAATTATATGGAAATAACGAAGATATGCACGAAACATTTAACCATAAAAGATTATATGATTGCATAAAAATAAGAGAAAATTGGATTTTATGTTATAATGACTGTGATTATATTAGAGATTTATACAAAGATTTCAAAATAATCAATGTTAATTGGAAGTATGGAATGAATAAAACAAAAAAATCATCCGAAATAATAATATTGTCAAATTTTTTATAATTATAATTTCTTATAAATATTATTATATGCAAAAAATAATTGATAATATAGTTGATAATTTTACTCCTACAAAAAATAAAAATATTTATAATGAATTTTATGATTTCTTTTGTTTTGAATATGCCAATAAATTTCCAGATGATATTAAAATAATTTATAGTCATTATTATCCAAATCAAGACATTCCAATTGATATTAATAAAGATGATTTATATGAAAAGATTAAAAATATAATTGTAGAAGAATTCATCGAATATGAAAATGATTATTATAAATATTTTTGATTAAAAATAATAATTAAAACTAAAAAAATGACATTTTTTATTATTTAAATAATTATATCTTCAATTGAAAAATGAGTATCTTTAATGAGCAACAGTTTTATGCTGAATTTATGGATTACTATAACAACAACAATGAAAGTTATGAAATTTCTAATGTTTTCGATTGGTATTTTGAACAGCATATTTACAACACCGAAAAATATAATACTTGGTTCATGCATTTCTTCCCAAATTTTGAAGTTGATGAAGAATTATTACATAATAAGTTGTTTGAAATTATTCAAAATAACATTGAAGGAGATATTCAAAGTGGAGATGACACAGATGAAGAATAATTTCTTCTAGAAAAAAGAAAAAAGGCAAAAAATAATTATTTTTGTCTTTAACAATTTTATTCATTTTTAAAAATAAAAATTGATTTTTTTAATTTAATTATAAAATCATAAAATGGTTTATTTCATTAATCTTTTTCTTTCAATATTTTTCTTAAATTTTATATTTAATATTAATTTAATTGATGATATTATTTTTAATATTGTTGAAAGAGAATATATGAAACTATTTGTTGATATTATTTTAATAACATGCATAATGATGGCTATTTAAAAAAATATAATTCTTATTAAATAGAAGTTAATTATTATATTTTTATGTATTTTAGTGAAAACAATTTTATATATTCAATAATAAATAAATGTAATGATATCAATGATATCAATGAAATCAATATAAATTATGATAAAATATTCAATAATATCATACATAAAAATAATTTAAATTATATTTTTGATATTTATTGTAATAATGATGAAGAAATTACAGATGCTAAAATTAGATATGGAGACAATTATAAAGAAATCAAACTAAACCTAATTCTATATAATCGCCTCTTAAAATACTTAAAGATAATTTAAAAATATCTTTAAATCATTTTAGTATTGATTTCTTCAATTTATAATAAAAAATGATTAAACTTATTTAATAAAACTAATTGCGGGGATTGTTAGGGGTGAAATGTTGTATGTTTAGTGGCAACATTACAGATCTAATAAATGAAATAAATAAATGCCATGGAAAGTTGAGAGACAAGTCAGAAAACTTAAGTTTTTTGGCATTTTTTGTTTTTTATTTAAGGATATAATAAAATTATTCTTAAATATTAAAATGGAAAATCAAATATTGATAAGAAATTTAAATAATATTAAAGATAATTTTAAACCAAAAACAGAAGATGATCTGCAAAAATTATATTGCAACATTATGATATATAAAAATGATATTAAAAATAATGTATCAAAACAATTATTTGATAAATATAAAAAAGAGACTGACGATTTTTTATTTGAATTTTTGTTTTTTGATAATGATAATAATAATGATAAAATAAATAAAATTACTTCTAATTTTTTAATATTAATAAAAGAAATTATTGAATATCTAAAATCAAATTTTAAATTTAATGAAGATAAATTTATTTCATCAATATTGAATGAATATTATAAAAATAATTTTGAAGATTTTACAGAATGTCTTGAAATTTTTCTTGATAATTATACAAAATATAATTCAATTGATTATAATAAATTTTTAATTAATAAATATAGTAATATTAATGATGCAATTATATTATTTAAAGAATATTATAAAATTAACTTCAATTTGAAAGAAACAAAAACAGATTATGATGATTTAGCAGCAGTTGTTTTATTTCATAATTTTTATAATAAAATTTATGATATAATAATTGATAATGATGATTCTGCAAATGATACAGAATAAATATTATAAATTATTGATAATTACTTTGATCGTCTCATAAAAATGATGCTTGACAATCTCTTGGCTTTCTGCTTCTCCATATAAATATTCATCCAAAATACTATAAACATTTTCTTCATAATTTCTATACAATTCTGGTGATAAATATAGCTGAAGTTTATTATTATTTCTAATAGACTTTCGATATAAAGAGATTAAATCATAATTCGAATCAAGAATTTCATTAAAATTCGATTTAATCATTTGTCTATTACAACTCATTGTTATTATATACAAAACATACAAAAAATAATTATTCAATTTTTTTTATAATTGTATATACATTTTAATATATTCATTTATATTATTTCTACAACTTAAACATTTTACAATAATTGCTTTTTGATATCTCATATTTGCTGCTATACAAGTATTACAACATGTATGACCACAAGGAATAGCACACATATTTATTTCATTTTCAAAACAAATCGGACACATATTTTTACTTACTTTTTCAGTTTTTATAACTTCATTTGTAGTATTAATAAATAAATTTCGAAATGCTGTTAATTCATCCTCCTGTGATACAATATCTTTCTCCAATTTATTTATTTTTTTATTATAATAATTAACTATCCATTTATTAATATAATTATTCATCTTCTTAGAATAATTTTCTATTAATTCTTTCAATTCAGAATTATCTTTATAATTTCTATCTTCATTATCATTACCATTATCATTACCATTATCATTACCATTATCATTACCATTATCATTACCATTATCATTACCATTATCATTACCATTACCATTACCATTACCATTACCATTACCATTACCATTATCATTACCATTACCATTATCATTACCATTACCATTATCAAAATCACAAGCATTCATAATATCCATAATATTTCTGTAATTTGATAATATAGATGAATTATAATTGAAAATGTCTTCTTTTGCTTTTTCAAGATTTATTAATAAATTTAAATTAGATTTATGAAGTTGATTGAGATTATTGAAATCTTCTAATAATTTGTCAGCTTCATATTTTTTCTTTGATGTTATTGATGATCCTAATTCTTCATAATTATTATAATAAATATCATTAACGAAACTATAATTCATTTATTTTAGTTCTGTATTAATAATGTTTATATAATAATAATAGATGAATTTATCTGTAAAATTTAAAGACAAAGAAATATTAAATTCTGATGATTTTACTTTTTCTAAATTAAGCGTAGTATTAATAAATGATATCACATTTAATGTTATTATTTATATTTGGTATTTGATTTTTATTTTTAATGGCATAACAACTATAAATCCATTTTTCGCACTTATAACATCATTTATAATAAATATTGGCGTTTTTTTGTATATGCTTTACAATAAAATATCAAAAGCAAATATCATAAAATATTTCATATTACTGATAGTAATAAAAATATTTCCACTAATTTCATTATATTCAAATGATAAAATTTATATAAATTATATTGATATTTATTCAACAGCCTATTTATATCTAATTTATATTCTCATTTTCTTTATTATTTATGATTTAATTTTAAAAAGAGATGTCAATGTAATTTCAGATACATTCAATAAAGATCTAAAAACAAATATTCATACTGATAAAGATAATAGCATTTTAAGCTCCATTTATGATACTACTTATAATGACATCATCAAACAAATCATTTAAGGAAACTGCCAAATTATCCTTAAATGAACAAAAAGCTACTTATAATGACATCATCAAACAAATCATTTAAGGAAACTGCCAAATTATC
>Ga0114960_10000565_pt1 | contig 30922 bp, 30 predicted proteins | sample C_130625_MF_Meta_FD_92637 | JGI IMG/M metagenome (GOLD analysis project Ga0114960, IMG submission 92637) | Freshwater microbial communities from Lake Croche, Canada to study carbon cycling - C_130625_MF_MetaG | ecosystem: Environmental > Aquatic > Freshwater > Lake | place: Lake Croche, Canada... | reverse complement strand
GTCAATTATTTATGGTTCTCTTCTATCAGAAAGCTCATTGTTAACTCAAAAAAAATACAATGAGCAAAAAATTAATCACGCTCTCGGTTGGCCTTATCGCTACCACCCTCCTCTTTGGGCAAAAAGATAGTTTGGAAACAGTTATTGTGACTGCCAACAAAATTGAACAAAAACAAAACACGACTGGAAAAGTAGTAACAGTCATATCAGCAGCACAAATTCAGGCAAATGCGGGTAGGACCCTTTCTCAAATTTTAAATGAACAAACTGGTTTGAATTTACCTGGTGCATTAAGCAATGCAGGAACGGTACCAAGTATCTTCATGCGTGGGGCAAGCAGTGGTCGAACCTTGGTATTAATTGATGGTGTACCCGTAGGTGATCCATCAATGATTAACAATGAGTTTGATTTAAATTTAATTCCCTTGTTTCAAATTGAAAGCGTGGAGATTTTAAAAGGTGCACAAAGTACCATGTATGGATCTGATGCAATTGGGGGCGTCATTAATATTATTACAAAAAAAACAATTCAAAAAACATGGTTAACACAGCTCACATTAGGTAGTTATGGCACCCAAAACTTATCATTGTCTCATGCGAAAACAATTAAAAAAATAAGTTACTCGATAGGTGTTGAAAATCAATCCTCCAATGGCTTTTCAGCGGCATCAGATATAAAAAATACAGGAAATTTTGACAAGGATGGTTACAAAAATAAAAGCTGGTTTGTAAACTTGAATTATGCAATCAACAACAATTGGAATTTGAAAGCGTATACCCATCAGACTGCCTATACTGCCGATGTAGACTATGGTGCATTTAAAGATGATAAAGATGAATCCTTTAAAAATGCTACAAAAATGACAGGGCTTACTTTGAAATTTAAAAAAGGAAACACCAATTTTCAAGTTTTATACCAATATAGCACCCAAGACCGTCAATATATAAATGATAGTGCTGACAAAAAATATATCACATTTGAACAAAACCAATATTGGGGTAAATCCCATTTTGCTGATGTATTTTTTTCAAGTGCTTTGTCCAAAAATATGCATTGGATTGTTGGAACTGATTTTAGATATGGGTCTTACAAACAAGATTATTTCTCAATTAGTGCCTGGGGACCTTATCGAGAAAATTTCAAAGATACTTTTCAATATCAAAACGCTTTGTATACTTCATTGCTGTTTAATTCAAACAATAATAAATGGACTTTGGAGCTAGGTGGCAGGTATAACAATCATTCAAGGTACGGCAACAATCAAACATATACAGCGAGTCCGTCTTTCAAACTAACTGAAAATAGCCGATTATTGGCAAGCATCTCTACAGGATTTAAGGCACCCTCCCTTTATCAATTAAGTTATAATAGTGCATTGGAACCAGAAAAATCGTTCAATACAGAAATAGGATATGAGCTTAAAACCAATACCCTATTTGGACGTGCTGTATATTATAATCGCACCATTAACAATGGAATAGATTATAATTATATTGACTACAATTATTATAATTTTATTGCCCAAAAAGTAAATGGACTTGAATTTGAAATAAATTGGAAAGCCTCCGCTTCTCATCATTTTTCGGCTAATTATACTTTACTAAATGGACAAGAAACAAATCAAAACAGAGTTACCACAACAGATACGATAACCTACCCCTATTTGCTAAAACGCCCAAAACACAGTGGTGGTATTCGTTGGCAATACTACATCAATTCTAAATTAGATTTCAGCGTAAGTGCCAGGTATACTAGTAAAAGATATGATGTAGGAGGTTATGCAAGCTCAGATGTCATTTTGGGATATTATACTTTAGTAAATGCACATGTAACTTATCAATTAAATAAGCGTTGGACTTTATTTGGAGATATTCAAAATATAGCAAACGACCATTTTCAAGAAATAAACGGTTATAATACCATCGGCAGAAAGTTTATGTTTGGAATAATACATAAATAACTCCTAAAAATATTTCTAGGATTTATCAAATTTTAAACCTAAAAAGCTTTGTATCTTCATACAAAGCTTTTTTTATGCAATTTCAATTTAGTGAATTGGTAACAGTTATTTTTACTTTATTTGCTGTAATAGATATTGTGGGTTCCATTCCATTGTTAATCGCACTAAAAGAAAAAGGTGGAGGTATTAAATCGATGCAAGTGACCCTTATTTCAGGTGGATTAATGGTAGCTTTTTTATTTCTAGGCAAACCCTTTTTAAGTGTTCTGGGTTTAGATGTAAAATCATTTGCCGTAGGCGGTTCAATTGTCATTTTTTTATTAGGGCTAGAAATGGTATTAGGTCATGAAATTTTCAAAGGAGATAAAAATGGACACAGTGGTTCGGTAGTACCAATTGCTTTCCCCATCATTGCTGGTAGTGGGACCCTTACAACAATTATGTCCCTCAAGGCCAATTTCGAAGAGGTATATATTTTATTGGGTATTTTAGTGAACTTACTCATTGTGTTTGGCGTATTAAAATCACTTAGTTTTATTGAACGTCTATTAGGACCTGGTGGCTTACTTGCAGTGCGTAAATTTTTTGGCGTGATTTTATTGGCCATTGCTGTTAAAATATTTTCAAGCAATGTGGGTGCACTTAAGCGTTAACTAGCTTATCTTACTTTTTACAATTTTTTAAACCATTGAATGCATTTTGAATAATTTCAGGATTATTACTTGCTGATTTTAAATAAGGCAATTCAAATTCATAAACAAGCGGCTTGTCCAACAAAGAGGGATCTTCATTTTGTTTCAATTTAATATAGGTATGCTTCTCAATTTCTTTCGTAAAATCAAGAACCAATAAACCTAATTCAGATTTTGAATAATCAGTTATTTTTCCCTTTATATGTATATCTTTTAGCGCTGATGGATCAAAGACAACAGACTCTCCATGTGCTGACCTCATTATAGCATTAGAAGAGACATCATATTTTTGTGTTGTTAAATAATAGTATATTTCAATCTGGTTTTGCTGGGTGAGCGTCACGCTTGCGTCATGAACATAGGACCTTTCAGTATATAAATCATCCCCTAAATAATAATTATAGTAAATGGATTTTTTTACAATTTGCTTTACTTTTTGATCTAAGAATTGTACGCATTTTTGTAAGGTTTCCACATTATTTTGCGCATTTGTTGGAAGGCAGGTACACTGAATAAGTAAGAAAACAAGCAATCTCTTCATCATTTAAAGTAAATTAGGCATGTGAAGTTCTTTACTTTTTTTAATATTACGTAATTGTTAAAGCACTTTTTATGAAGCGATGGGGTGGCCTTGCCCAGGATCGAACTGGGATTTAGCGCTTCGGAAACGCTTGTACTAACCATTGTACGACAGGGCCATAGTGCAAATTTAGTTAATCTATGGGAGTAGAACAATTATACGAGCCGCTTAAATACAACTTTAAAGGCAGCAGGTAAAAAAACAGGCGTGGGCAAACTAGACATTATTTTGAAATCCTCCCATAGGGTTGAAGTATTCGAGAGAAACTTAAAAATAATTTCCGCTTTATTTTTTTCAAAAATTCTTTTAAAAATTTCACTCCCCTCCATTAACTGATGGTGTAAAATGTACAGCAATACAGCATCATAAAATTGATGCCTTGTTTGGTGAATTTCAGTATTTATTTTATCACCTTGAGTCAATTGATGTACGATTTGTTTCACCTGTGCTTGAATAAATTGAAATGCATACCCTGTGCTTGCTTTAACCGCATTCCCAAGTGTACCTATCACATAAATTGGTGGCTCACTTTGGGCAAGAGATTGTCTTGTCATCGGAATAGCCCCTATTTCCTCATGAAGAATTTGAAAAGTTTTATTTGGATAATGTTTCCCAATATAATTGTTAATTTCAAGGGTATAGGCATCAGGGTGTAAAATCGATTTTGAAAATAAGGTATATTCCACCAATGCTTTTCGAGAAGATAATGGCAATAAATACATAAAGCCAGTCGCCCCCTGTTGATCTACATTAAAATCCATAAGCCTTGCAATGCGATCGTCAAATTCCGGTGTTTCAAACTCAATGAGATGTCCTTTAAAATGTTGCCATAAGAAAGGTAGCTTTAGTTTGGTTTGACTTAATGCATACAAATTTTCAAATGGTAAAATACTGGAAAAAACTTTATGCCCCTTGGCTAGGCCTCCCTCCCATTTAACTATACCATAAACAAGTGAATGTTTATGCTGGGTAATTTTTTCAGCATCAATGTTGGTTATAGTGGCTTCCTGCCAAAATACATTTTTGCATTTTTTTGCAAAATTGATTACAAAATTATAGAAATCAATCCCTTGTATCATCTTATACGAAAAGGGGGCGGTCGCTAATTCTTTGAAAAAACTTTTTTTATGAATTGAAATTCGATCCCATTTTTTACAAACAAGTGATTCGAACGGACCTAGATTAGCCTCCCAAAAACACCAGGTACGATCATTTGACTTTTGTAAAGATTTGTCAATTACAAGTATCTTTTTATTTTTTAATAGTGGGGCATTTAAAATTTCATATAATAATGACAATCCAGCACAACCAGCTCCAGCGATAATGAAATCATAGGTAATTTCTTGATTGGGTGCGAGGGTATTATTTTCCATTGGCTTGAATACGTTCATCTTGACGAACCTTATCCCAATATTTTTTTGCCACGATGAGCATACCAAAGCTCTCTCCTTTTTCCTTACCCATATGCTTATGGTGCATTTTATGCGCCCAACGTATCGCTTTTATATACCTATTGTTTGATTTTGTAAACCATTTAATTCTTTGGTGTATGATAACTTCATGTATTAAAAAATAGGCAAATCCATATAAAGCAATTCCGGTTCCTATAGCGGCCAACCATATTGGCCCTACAAAATTTCCATAAAAAATACAAAACATGCTTGGAATTGCAAAAATTAGAAAAAAGGCATCATTCTTTTCGAAAAAACCAGGGGATGGTTGATGATGGTCTTCATGTAAATACCACAAAAAACCGTGCATTACATACCGATGTGTTAACCAGGTAATTCCTTCCATGGTCGCGAAAGTTAATAACATTACAATGATAAATAACATATATAGTTTTTATTTTTTCTACTTTTTCAATTCAATACAAAGGTAACTACTTACTGCTACATTAGGCTACAAGACATTAAATTGACTTCTTATACGGGCATTCAAGAGTATTAAAAGTTTTTTAGTATCTGGAATTCGAATGCGTTTTTTTAAAATGGATTGATGATTGGTTTTTTTAATTTTTTCATATAGGGCATAATAGTATTTAAAGGCAACATATACCCCAAATCTTGCTTTAACTGGCAAGGCTTTGATACCTACCAACGCCGCCATAAAATCGTCATGTATATCCTTTTCTATGGCTTGTTTGTCTGCTTGTTTAAAATTGGTAAAGTCACAATTAGGAAAATACATTCTTTCAAGTCCTTCATAATCAGCTTTAATATCTCTTAAAAAATTTACTTTTTGAAAAGCAGCACCTAATCGTTTAGCCGAAGGCATTAGCATTTCATAGGTTTCTTGATTACCCTCACAAAAAACATGTAAACACATTAAGCCAACCACTTCCGCACTGCCGTAAATATATGTTTGATAAGAAGTAGCGTCATAGGCTTGTTTGCTTAAATCCATTTCCATACTTGTAAAAAACGCAGCTAACAAATCATGCCCAATATTAAATTTTCTGAAAGTAATTTGAAAACGATGTAAAATGGGATTTAAACTAACGCCTTGTTCAATCGCCTGATAAGTACCTTTTTTAAATTGGTCAAGCAAATTTATTTTATCATATTCATGAAAGGTATCCACAATTTCATCAGCAAAACGAACCAACCCATACACATCATAAATTGGCTGATGGAATTCTTTATGCAACAATTTGATAGCCATAGAAAAACTTGTACTATACATCAAGGTTGTACTTTTACTAGCAACTGCTGTAACTTGATTATATAATTGAATCGAAGACATAATACTTAGTTTTTATAATTTTCATCAACTAATGTAGCAACCACTTCCCCACTTATTAAACTTGGAGGTACGCCTGGTCCTGGAACTGTTAATTGACCTGTGTAATATAAATTATTTACCTTTTTACTCCTACAAGAAGGCTTAAAAATTGCTGTCTGCATCAAAGTATTGGCTAGTCCATATGCATTTCCTTTAAAAGAATGATACACAGAGATGAAGTCTGCTACACCAAAAGTTTTTTTAAACACAATTGCATCGCTTATAGATTGACCCCATCTTTGTTCAAGCCTTTTTATGAGTATATCAAAATACATTTCACGCAAGGTTTCATTGTCACCAGATAAACCTGCCGCAACTGGAATTAATAAAAATAAATTTTCATGACCCGCTGGTGCTACGGTAGGATCGGTTACGGAAGGCACACTTGCATAAAATAAAGGCGCTTTAGGCCAAGCTGGATTTTTATAAATTTCTTCCCCATGCACTCCAAAATCTGTATCAAAAAACAAATTATGGTGTGAAACATTTTGAAGTTTTTTATTTAAACCAACATAATATAAAAGTGAACTTGGAGCCATCAACCTGGTATCCCAATATTGATCTGAATAGGTTTGGTAAGCCGCATCCAATAATTTGGTTTCAATATGATGATAATCACCCGCGCCAACAATGACGTCAAAATAATGGTCTTGCTGCTTTCCAGATTGCTTATGTATTGTTTGAACTGATTTTGCAACTCCATTCACAACATGAATGTGCATGACTTGCTCCCCAAAACAAAAATGAACCCCCTGTTCAATGGCAACTTGATACATAGCTTGTACAATGCTGTACATTCCTTTTGCTGGATACCAAGTTCCCCCTTTGATATCAGCATAATTCATCAAACTATATAGGGCCGGCGTATTTTCAGGCAATGCCCCTAAGAATAATACGGGAAATTCCATGATAGATTGAATGGAAGGATGCTTGAAAAAATGAGCAACATGTTTTTTCATAGATTTAAACACGTCTAATTTAAAAACTCCTTTTATGACATCCAAATCTAAAAACTCAAATAAAGATTGCCCAGGTTTATGAACCAATTTGCCAACACCTACTTCATATTTAAATTTCGCTTCCTCCATAAAAGCGTCCAAAGCCTTTCCAGCACCCTCTTCTATCGATTCAAGTAAATTTTTTAATTGATCATAATTTGCTGGCATATCCCAATGTGTATCTTCAAAATACACAGTATATGAGGGATCTAATCTTTTTAGTGTGTAATAATCACTTACTTTTTTCCCGAATTTAGCAAAATACTTTTCAAATACATCAGGCATCCAATACCAACTTGGCCCCATATCAAATACAAATCCATTGGATTCAAATTTTCTTGCCCTACCACCTGGGATTTCATGTTGTTCAATGACCGTAACTTGCCATCCTTTTTTGGCTAAAAATGAAGCAGCTGATAATCCAGCAAAGCCCGCACCAATAACGAGTACTTTTTTTTGGGAAGGGGTCATATTTAAATTAATATCTTTCAATTTTTTGTTTCAATATTTTTCTTGCAAAGTGAATCCTACTTTTTATGGTACCTAAAGGCTCACCCAATGCATCGGCAATTTCGTTGTATTTATACCCTTCAAAATACAAATTAAATGGGATTCTAAACAATTCAGGCAGTTCAAATATGAATTGGTTCACTTCACGCATGTTTAAGCGAGTGATGCCTTGATTTAAAACCTTTGTATGCGTTTGGTCAATTAAATAATCATTTGGCGTATTATCCAATACAACCGATTGTTTTGAACGTTTACGGTAATCATTGATAAATATATTGCGCATTATGGTATACAACCAAGCTTTTATATTGGTTCCCACATTGTATTTATCCTTGTACGTAAAGGCCCTAAAGAGGGTTTCTTGAAAAAGATCCTTCGCTGCTTCTTGATCTTTTGTAAGATTCACGGCAAAAGGCCTTAAAAATTCTGCATTTTCGGTTAAGAGTAGACTAAATTCAGCTGTTGACATATTATTTTCGTTTAACTATTTTCTAATAATGTTAAACAAAACTAATTCAAAAATCAATATCTTGTTTAACTTTTTTAAAATTTAATTAAACAAAAAATTAGATAATGCTTATATTGTTGATTGTCTATGGGTTAGATCGTATTATAAGCTCGACAAAAAGTCCATTGTTTGTGAAAGAGACTGCATCACTTTGATATGGGATGGAACAGGTCCTTTGTAGGATTGCATCATGATGCCTGTAAGCACAATAGGGATCGATGGATTCAAATAACCTAGCTGCTCCATGAATTTGTTCATTTTGAAACCTTTGTTTGGAGCAGTTATATGTGCATACAAATAATCAACCTTTTTTATTTCCGTTAAATACTTTAAATCAACCAATGGTACGTTAGTGCCTAAATAATCCACATTGTACCCCTTGAGTTTTAATAAATAATGCACAAAGAGTAACCCAATTTCATGGTATTCCCCTTCCGGCATGAATAAAACCACCAGTTTTGTATTTTGATAAATCCTAGGCAATTTTTCAATACCTAAAATAATTTTTTGCCTAATGATATTTGATGCTAAATGCTCTTGGGCTGGATTGATATGGTTAGTGATCCATAAAACACCCACCCTTTCCATAAATGAAAAAATAATGTTGGTGACTGTTTTTTCAATACCTTTTTGTGCAATATAGTTGTCTAATTGATGTTCAAATGAAACCATATCCAATGAGACCATGTCTTTGATCAATGCATTTACAACTCTTTGTTTTTCAGCATCAATTTGGTTTAATCCTAAAATTTTGTGCTCTATTTCGGCTGAAGACATTTTGTCAATATGGGAGATTTTGTACCCATATTTATTCAACAAAGACACGTTTAAGATTACCTTTAATTCTTCTGAATTGTAGGATCTTATATTTGTATCAGAGCGTTGTGGTTGTAAAAAACGATAGCGCTGTTCCCAAATACGGATTGTATGGGCTTTTATCCCTGATATTTGCTCTAAATCCTTTATGGTATAAGTTGACATATTGCTTAAACAATATGAAACCATAAAAGTTCAGTAATCCTTACTTTTTTATATTTTTAAGGTATTCTCCATACCCACTTTTGGCATATTTATCGGCTAAAACTAATAATTGCGTCTTATCTATGAAGCCCATTCTGAAGGCAACTTCCTCGATACAGCCAATCTTTTGACTTTGCCTTTTCTCAATAACACGCACAAATTCACAGGCGTCGGCCAAAGATTCAAATGTACCCGTATCCAACCAAGCAGTTCCACGATTCATGATGCCCACTTGTAATTGTTTACGCTCTAAATAAATTTTATTCACGTCCGTAATTTCATATTCGCCTCTTGGTGAAGCAGGAATGTTTTTAGCAATTTCTACTACTTGGTTGTCGTAAAAATATAAACCAGGTACGGCAAAGTTTGACTTGGGTGCTTTTGGTTTTTCTTCCAATGACAATGCGTTGTTGTTTTCATCAAATTCTACCACACCATATCTTTCAGGATCATTTACTTCATAGGCAAATACCGCCGCGCCTTCTACATCATTAAAAGATTGTACCAACTTACTAAAGCCAGCACCATAAAAAATATTATCACCCAACACTAATGCCACTTTATCATTTCCTATAAAATCAGCACCAATCACAAATGCTTGCGCTAATCCATTGGGCACTGCTTGTACCGCATACGTAAACTGGCAACCTATCTCCGAACCATCTCCCAACAATCTTTTAAATTGATCATTGTCCTCTGGTGTCGTAATAATTAAAATTTCTTTGATACCCGCTAACATCAATACAGACATTGGGTAATAGATCATTGGCTTATCATAAATAGGCATTAATTGCTTACTGATTCCCTTGGTAATAGGATACAATCTTGTACCTGAACCGCCTGCTAAAATAATTCCCTTCATAAACCTAATGTTTGATTTTTTATAAAGAAGCTGCGTATGCTGCGAAGCTTTCTAATGTTTTATCTTTTTCAGAAAATATCAATTCGCTTTCCGGCAACTTCCAATCAATATTTAAATCTTTATCGTTGTACATAATACCTACTTCATTGCCTGGCTCGTAAAATTTATCTACTTTATAAAAGAAAGTAGCGGTCTCACTTAATACAACAAAGCCATGCGCAAAGCCTGCAGGTACAAAAAATTGCTTGTGGTTGTCCTCGGTTAATTCAATGGCATGATGTTGTCCAAAACTTGGTGAACCTTTTCTTAAATCAACTGCTACATCCAATACTGCACCCGCCAACACTCTCACTAATTTTGCTTGGGCCGAAGCACCACGCTGCATATGCAATCCTCTTAAAACACCTTTAGATGATTTTGATTGATTGTCTTGTACAAAAACAATGTCTAATCCCGTAGCGGCACTAAAATCTCTTTGATTAAAGGTCTCAATAAAATAGCCTCTTGCATCGCCATTCACTTTTTCATGAACGATAAAACAATCTTGTAAAGGGGTTTGTTCTATTCTCATTATCTATTGCTATACATTTCGTTGTAGTAAGTTTGATACGCTCCACTCGTTACATTCTCTAACCAAGCTGTGTTTTGCAAATACCAATCAATGGTAGCTGCCAAGCCTTGTTCAAATGTTACTGAAGGCGTCCATCCTAATTCCTTATTTAATTTAGTCGCATCAATGGCATATCTACGATCATGTCCTGGACGGTCTTTTACATAAGTGATTAACGTTTCGCTCTCTCCTTTTGCACGCCCTAGTTTTTCGTCCATTTGTGCGCACAACAATTTCACTAAATCAATATTGGTCCATTCATTAAAGCCACCAATATTATAGGTGTCTCCTTTTTTACCCTCATGGAATATTAAATCAATCGCGCGCGCGTGGTCAATGACATATAACCAATCACGTGTGTACAAACCATCACCATACACGGGTAATGCTTTTTTATGGATAATATTATGAATGAATAATGGAATTAATTTCTCAGGAAAGTGATTAGGGCCGTAGTTATTTGAACAGTTGGAAACTACAATCGGTAAGTGATAGGTTTCACCATACGCTCTTACAAAATGATCACTCGCTGCTTTACTTGCAGAATAAGGTGAGTTTGGATCGTAAGGAGTGGTCTCTTTAAACAATCCTTCCTTACCTAAGCTTCCATACACTTCGTCGGTTGAGATATGATAAAATAAATGGTCTCTTTTTTGATCCCAACTGCCGTCATGTGCATTCTCATAACTCAAATCACCTTTCCAAAATTCTTTAGCAGTATTCAATAAGTTCACGGTACCAATGACATTCGTGTACACAAAATCCAATGGAGAAACAATGCTTCTATCCACATGCGACTCTGCAGCCAAATGAATTACATCGGTGATATGATGCTTTTGGAAAATTTCCTTTAATGCATCCGCCTCCAAAATATTGGCCTTTACAAAATGATAGTTAGGTAAATTTTCAATATCTTTTAAATTTTCCAAATTGCCCGCATAGGTCAAGGCATCTACATTAAAGATTTGATAATCAGGATATTTAGTCACCATTAAACGCACCACATGGGATCCAATAAATCCTGCTCCGCCGGTAATTAATATGTTTTTTTGCATCTGAATTTGTATCTTACAAAGATATTAATTTGAATATAAATACAAGAAAATAATTTTTAATATTATGTTATGAATCAAGCTAGATATTATTCTTTAGATGTCTTTAGAGGCGCAACAGTCGCACTCATGATTCTAGTAAACAATCCTGGAAGTTGGGGTCATATTTTTAGCCCATTGGAACATGCAAATTGGCATGGTTGCACCCCAACTGACTTGGTATTTCCTTTCTTCCTATTTGCAGTAGGAAATGCAATGAGCTTTGTGATGCCTAAATTAGCAAATGGCACTGTTATTGATTTTTGGAAAAAAGTGACTAAACGAACAGTACTAATTTTTGCTATTGGACTTTTTCTCAACTGGAGTCCATTTGTAAAATGGTCCGATAACTATTTAGTTTTTAAAGTTTGGGAGAATGTACGCATTACAGGTGTATTGCAAAGAATAGCACTTTGTTATTTTTTTGCTTCAATCATAGTGTATTATGGAAAATCAAGAATGGCCTTATTTATTTGCATGATGATGCTAGTTATTTATTGGGTACTAAATATTGTATTAGGTGCAGCTGGACACCCATATAGTTTGTCTGGCTATTTTGGAAATGCCATTGACCAAGCAATATTGGGCGTTTCACATATTTATAAAGGCGAAGGGGTTCCATTTGACCCTGAGGGATTGATAAGTACTTTCCCTGCCATTGTTCAAGTTATTTTAGGTTTTTTAGTAGGTGAATATATTCAAATGAAAGGAAAGCATTTTGAAATGTTAGCACAGTTACTGATGACTGGAGTGGTGTTGGTTTTAGCTGGCTATATATGGGATTATAGTTTCCCCATCAATAAAAAAATATGGACGAGTAGTTATGTATTATACACCACAGGCCTTGCTATGATTACACTAGGTATGTTTATCTATTTGTTAGAATTTAAAAATTTAGCTGGCAGATGGAGTCATTTTTTTGATGTATTTGGCAAGAATCCACTTTTCATATTTGTTTTAAGTGGCTTTTTACCCAGGGTGTTGGCATTGTTAAGATGGGCAGATCACCTTGATGATAAAGGACGACCTGTTTACACATCTGCACTCCCTTGGTTTTACGAACATGTTTGCAAAAACATCAATAGCGATCTAAGAGTTGGTTCTTTGGTATATGCACTTTGTTTTATTGCATTTATGTTTGTACTGGCCTATTTATTAGACAAGAAAAAGATTTACATTAAAGTGTAATTATAATTTTTTGATTTTTTATTTAAAAATACTAGCCGCTTTTTCTAAGCTCTCCGGCTTACCTACATCTAATAAAATATCATTACTATGATCGTAATAGTGAATTGCATAATGTTGTGCTAGCTGTAAGTAAGCATCTATCAATGAAAACTTCCCGCGCAATTGAACTTCCTGCAAAAAGGGGGCATGCACAATTTGTATACCGCTAAAAGCCTTTGGTACTGCGGTATTCGGCTCTCTTAATGGAAGTGCCCATTTTTCTTCACCTGTATTATTATTTTTCCAGCCACATAAAGTTCCTGCTTGATTGAAAATTAAATTTCTACTTGAACTTCTATCCGTCACCGCCAAGGTTGCTACTAAATCTCCTTCGGCATTTATGGCATTACTTTCATCCGCTTGGATGAATTCATGTAAATTTAAATTAGTTAATATATCTGCATTCATCACCAACCATCGATCCTCTGATTCAAAATAATTGGCAGCCCTCAATAGTCCCCCACCTGTTTCCAATACCTCATCTGTTTCATCGGAGATCGTAATATTAGCCCCCCATCCTTTATTTTCATTTACAACATCAATAATTTGTTCGGCAAAATGATGCACATTCACTATCATTTCTGAAATACCAAAAGACAACAAATATTCAACATTTCTTTGCAATAGCGATTTCCCATTCACCTGAGCCAACGCCTTAGGATGATTATTGGTAAAAGGTTTCAGCCTAGTACCTAATCCGGCCGCTAATATCATTGCACGCATATAAAATTATTTTACCCAGTTGTCTTGATTGGTATGTTCTAAAACGACTTTTACTTTATATTTATTTCTTAAATGTCTTGCTGTTTGCTCTGCAGCATAAACACTTCTATGTTGTCCACCTGTACACCCGAAATTAATTTGCAATGATTCAAATCCTCTTTCTAAATAGTTAACTACGGTGATGTCAATTAAGTCCCATACACTATTTAAAAAAGTATTCATTTTAGTCCTTTGCGTTAGAAAATCTTGCACGGTCTTATCTTGTCCTGATAATTTTTTATACGCATCAAACCTACCAGGATTTAATATACCACGCATATCAAAAACAAATCCACCTCCATTATCCGTTTCATCCTTGGGCAATCCTTTTTTGTAACTAAAGCTATTGATGGTAACTACTAATGGCGTTTGTTCATTGGCAACGGGTGGTGTAAAACGCTGTACAACTTCCTCCGATACCATCCAATTCAGTATGCCCGCAAACACTGGCGTATCAATGCTTAAAGGTGAAACTTCCAAAAAGTTTTTTAAATTCTTTAACCCCAGAGGAATACTTGTTAAAAAATGTGCCTTTCGTTCAAACAATCCCCTAAATCCATAGGCACCTAATACTTGTAATAATCTAAGTAGCACAAAACCATTGTATTGCTTTTTAAATTGTGCTTCATTTATTTTGGAAGGCAATATTTTTTGAACTTCCTCCATGTAGTAGTCGACTAATTTTTCTTTCCATTCATTCGACAATTCGGCTTTTGCTTGCCATAACAAGGAAGCTACATCATAGGACAATCCACCTTGCATACCTCCTTGAAAATCTATAAAATAAACTTCGTCATTGTTAACTATTATATTCCTACTTTGAAAATCGCGGAATAAAAAGTGGTTCAAATCTTTGCTAACTAGTTGCTCACTTAATAACTCAAACTCATTTATCAAGGCCTGCTTATCATATGGATATTGCAAAGTATCTAAGAAATAATATTTAAAGTAGAGTAAATCTGTTAAAATTGCTTGCTTGCCAAACTCCTTTGACGTGAGGCAGTATTGGTAATCCAAGCCAAGCCCTCCCAAAACTTGCAAATGAGCCAGTGCTTTTACACTTTTTTGAAATAAAGAAAAAACATGTATTGTTTTTCCTTCAGATGCAATTACATCCAGTAAGGACACATGTCCTAAATCAGATTGTATATATAGTAACTTATTTTCACTTACTGCTAAAATTTTAGGTACGGGCAAGCCTTTCGCATAAAAATGATTTGAAAAATAAATAAACGTCTCATTTTCTTTGATATTCAAATTATAGGTAGCAATCCAAGAATGATTTCCTTGTGTAATTCTAAAATAAACACGATCTCCTCCACTCTGTGGAATTTTGCTTATTTCATCCCAATCAATTGAGTGAATCGTCTTATATAACTCATTTATCTGCTTAATAATTGTATCCATAATTGATAATTGCTCCGTTTTAAAAAGCTTAAAAGTAATTAATAAAGTATAAAAACAAATGAACACCTTTATGAAATATATAGCATGCCCATCACCCAATGCATGCGAGATAGGCGCCCTCAAGATACGCAAAGGCTTGTAGAAAATATTCATAAAAATACTAAATATTTTAGTTAATATTGCTAATAAATTTAGTATTATGGAATACATTGACATGGACCCTAGCGAAGGAATCGCTACCCAACAAATTAATAAAAACTACCAAGCAAACCAAGTGGTACAAGCCAATGCCACGGGTTTTGGTGCAGCATCGGATGATTTTATGGAAAGAGGCATTGACCTAAACGAGCAACTCATTTCCAACAAACCCGCCACTTTTTTCTTTAGGGTTAATAGTGACGCTATGCTTGGCGCGGGCATTCATATTGGCGATACCTTAATCGTGGACCGAAGTGTGCCTCCTAAAACAGGCAAGGTTGTTGTGGCTATTTTGAATGGCGAATTTCTAGTACGCCGTCTACAAATACAAGCACATAGCATCACGCTACTGCCTGAAAATAAAAGATATGGCGCCATCCATATTGAACAGGTACAGGATTATAAGACATGGGGCGTAGTGACTTATGTAATTCACGGTTTGTAAATTTAAAAATGTGCAAGCGATTATTGATTGTAATAGTTTTTATTGTTCCTGCGAAAGGCTATTTGCGCCTACCTTACAACATGCACCCATCGTTGTGTTAAGCAACAATGATGGGTGTATTGTATCTCGTTCGGATGAAGCAAAAAAATTAGGCATTGCAATGGCCGCTCCTTATTTTCAGGAAGCAGAGCGCATCAAAAAATTTGGAGTACATACTTTTTCCTCTAATTATCATTTGTATGGCGACCTTAGTTGGCGCGTAATGGAAACCATGCGTTCCTTACTACCACCGGGTCATGTGGAAGTATACTCCGTAGACGAAGCCTTTGTGAACTTGAGTCATGTTGCAGAGCAGGATGTGTATAATTTTTGCCTTCACTTAAAAAACACCATCGAAAATTGGACAGGTATTTCCGTTTCTATCGGCGCTGCCCCCAATAAAGTATTGAGTAAAGTAGCCAACCGATTGGCTAAAAAAAACAAAATAGAAACCAACTGCATCGTCGTATTAGATAGCCCTAAAAAAATTCAAGCTGCTTTACAAAAAACACCTATCGATGATGTCTGGGGCATTGGCTATCGCTATGGCGAAAAATTAAAAGTATACGGTGTTAATACCGCTTTTGCATTAAGCATGAAAGACCTTAGCTGGGGTAAAAAATTTTTAGGCGGCATTACTGGCATAAAACTGATTCGTGAATTAAAAGGAATCCCTACGCACAGTATGCAAGCACCGCGCACTGAGAAAAAAATGATTGCCACAACGCGCATGTTTGGTCGAGAGGTAACTACTTGGCAGGAAATAGAAGAAGCCCTTGCTACCTATGCCACCCGCTGTGCCGAAAAACTAAGAAGGCAGCATAGTGCCGCTAAATGCGTGCAGGTTTTTTTATTGCGTAAACCTAGCAGCAACTACCATGCGGATGGACATTACCACAGAGGCAGTCAAGTGAGTGGTTTCACCCTACTAGCCAACCCAAGTAGCCTCACCACAGATATCATAAAGGCAACAGTCGCTATTGGCAAAAGTATATTTGACACCGGTGAAATATATAAAAAAGCGGGGGTGATTTTAAGTGACTTTGTCCCTGACAATGCGCTACAAACCAATTTATTTGCAGCCCCTGCTGACGCCAGAAAAAAAAAGCTAATGAATGTAATTGACAATATGAATGCGGCCTACAGAAACGATGTGCTCAAATTTGGGACCGCTAGCACCCAAAAAAACTGGAAAATGCGCAGTGAAAAGCGCAGCAAACGCTATACCACCCGCTGGGACGAGCTTTGCCTGGTAAAATAAATAAGGTTGGTGGAAAACGACTTTTATAAAAATTCGTAAAAATGGGATCACTGCCGTATTTTTGCCCAATTTTATACCTATGAGTAATAAGCTGAACGCCAACGAATCCATCGCGTCCCCAAAGAAGAAAATTATTGTATTAGGGAGTGGCCCCAACCGCATTGGACAAGGTATTGAATTTGACTATTGTTGTGTACATGGACTATTGGCCGTCAAAGAATCAGGTTATGAAGCCATTATGGTAAACTGTAATCCAGAAACCGTATCCACCGATTTTGATATGGCCGATAAATTATATTTTGAACCAGTATTTTGGGAGCACCTTTGGGAAATAATAGAATTAGAGCAACCTGAAGGAGTGATTGTACAATTGGGAGGACAAACTGCGTTGAAATTGGCAAAACGCTTAACAGAAAGAGGCATTAAAATCATAGGAACTTCCTTTGATAGTTTAGATATCGCAGAAGACCGTGGTCGCTTTAGCGATTTATTAAAAGAATTAAATATTCCTTATCCAAGTTATGGTACAGCCTATACTGCCGAAGAAGCCATTGAAGTAGCCAATAAAGTAGGTTATCCAGTACTCGTAAGACCAAGTTATGTAATTGGAGGTCAAAGAATGCGTATTGTAATCAATGACGCTGAGGTGGAAAAAGCAGTGGTCAGTATTTTAAAACATATCCCTGACAATAAAATTTTAATTGACCATTTCTTGGATCGTTGTCAGGAAGCCGAAGTAGATGCCATTTTTGATGGAGAAACTTTTCACGTGATGGGCGTGATGGAACACATTGAACCTGCTGGTATTCATAGTGGTGATAGCAATGCCGTATTACCGGCATTTAACTTAACACCCTTGATTGTTGCCACCATGGAATTTTATAGTGAAAAAATTGCGCGCGCTTTAAACATTAGAGGACTCATTAATATTCAGTTTGCCATTAAGGATGATAAAGTATACGTAATTGAAGCCAATCCAAGGGCATCCAGAACAACGCCGTTCATTGCCAAAGCATACCAAATACCTTATTTAAACATTGCTACTAAAATCATGTTGGGCGCTGCTAAATTAACTGATTTCACGATGGAGAAAAAACTAGACGGCTTCGCCATAAAAGAGCCAGTATTTAGCTTTGATAAATTCCCTGGGGTGAATAAAGAATTGGGGCCAGAAATGAAGAGCACTGGTGAAGCCATTCGTTTTATCAAGGACTTACGCGATCCTTACTTCAGAACTTTATACAAGGAGCGTTCCATGAACCTTTCTCGTTAACAAATAAGCCCCCCGCGTACGCGGGGGGCTTATTTGTTATTACTATTGATGCTTTTGATTGATTTCAAAATTGAGAGCATCTTGAACATTTTTAAGATTGTCTTCTATTAGACTAAGAATTTCAGACCACCGCTTATCTTTTTTTAATGGAAATAATAATTTTTCATTCTCAATTTGCTTTTTATCTGAAAACTTTCCTTTAGTTACCATAATTTGTAATTGATTAAAAGCTTCATCAACATTTTCAGAAGAAGCTAAAGAACAAGCTAAATTATACCTATGTTTTACCTTACCAAGATTATTGTTTAAAGCAATTGCTTGTTTATAAAGTACTGCTGCTGAATTATAGTTTTGTTGTAAAAAAAAGGAATCCGCTATGGCTGTAAGTATATTATAATGCTCAGATTTATTACTAGTAAGGTAAATCTTTCGGATCAATTCATTGTTCTTCCCTTTCACTTCAATAATCCCATTGTCTACATTTAACTTATTGCTATAATTATAATATTGATTTTGGGGATCATACTCCTTTCGGATCTCCTGTTGTGCATTTGCAATTATAACATGCGTCAAAAAAAGTAGAATAAAATTAAGCACTTTCATAAAATAAATTTAACAAAAATCATCAATTGTATCAATCATAGAGCAAATACTAGTAATGCCTATATAGTTTAATCTGTTCAATGGCGTTGTGATTACTATATCACCACCCGGAAAATCAAAGGTTCCAATTCTATATAGATAAAAACATCCATCTCCATGTAATTCATATTGGTATACAATATGATATTGAATTGTGTTTGCACTGGATTTATTCGATAATAAAATAAAAACTATACCTATAAATATAGTTTTAAAAATGGCATTAAACTTAATTTCATAACATTGTTGATTTTTTTTTCATCAACAATGTTATGCTTAAGTAGTCAATTCTTTTTGCGTATTTATACTTTAGATTATTTTCTAGGGATTCACTCCGTGTTGATCTACCATATATATAAAGGCAGCAATATTTACCGCGCCTAATAATAGTTCACGCTTGTTTACATTTTCAAACACATCAGTTTTTGCATGATGCAAATCAAAATAGCGTTGACTATCTGGGACCATACTCGCTAAAATTGTGTTTTTATCATAGGTTGTTAGGGGGCCAATATCGGCACCGCCACCCCCACCAGTCACTTCGGTTCCGTATGGTTTTAATAAAGGTGTCCACTTTTGGAAGTAGGCCAATTGTGCAGGGGAACATGTAACTGCCATCGATCTTGGGGTAAAACCGCCTTCATCACTTTCTAAAGCCAAAATATGTTTCTCTTTATTCGTCTTTGCCAATTCAGTATATTTCAACCCCCCCTTATCTCCATTCTCTTCATTCGCAAACAAAACAAATCGAATGGTATGTTTCGGTTGATAATTTAAAGCTTTCATGGTACGTAACACTTCCATCGTATGCACTACGCCTGCACCATCATCATGTGCGCCTTCATTTACATCCCAGCTATCTAAGTGCCCACCAATGGTAATAATTTGATCCGGAAATTCAGTTCCTTTTAATTCAGCTACCACATTGTTTTCATCAGCATCAGGTAAAAAGAACCCATAAGTTTGCATTTGAACTCGAACCGTTCCTTTTTTTGCTTTTGCATATAAATCTTTTGCATCATCAGGCCCTAAAGCCACCGCTGGAATTTTTGGTTGCTTTTCATCATACTCCATTGCACCTGTATGAGGGGCATTGTCAGGCGCAGTGCTTAAAGAATGGATCATTACGCCCACGGCACCATATTTTGCAGCTCGACTTGGTCCTGACCACCTATAGACACCCGTAGCCCCATAGGCGCGAAAAGTTTGTATCAATGTGGGATCAAACTCGCTGTTGAAATAAACAATCTTACCTTTTACTTCCTCCTTTCTTTTTTCTAACTCATCAAAATTGGCAACTGCCAACACCTCCGCTTCTAATAACCCATGACTACCTAAAGAATTACCTAAAGCCAAGACTTCTAATTTTTGAAGGGTAGGCTTACCATTTAAGCCAACAATTGCTGCAAAATCCTTACCTCCTCTTTGCCAACTAGGTGTTTTGCAAGCTTGTAAAAATACTTTGTCTGGATTAAATGACTCCATGGTACGCTTACCCCAAATGGCTGCATTTTGTTGTTGTGGTGATCCTGCCAAACGACCTCCTATATTTTTAGTTAACACCCTTAATAAATCATAAGCCTTTCCATTGGTCATGATTTCATCTGCTATTTTTTTAATCATGATACTATCTTGATTCACTTGTGCTTGAATCATCAAAGGCAAACAACAAACTAATAAAAACAGGCTACGCATAATTTTGTATTTTAACATTCAAATAATTCTTAAATATAAATAAACTTTATCGGATATTTAGTTGTTAATTGCGTATTCAATAAGTAAAAATGAAAATCGGTATTGTTTGTTATCCTACTTTTGGAGGTAGTGGCGTTTTGGCCACTGAGTTAGGGAAAGCCTTGGCCGAAAAAGGACATGAAATCCATTTTATTACTTACCAACAACCTGTTCGATTAAATGGTTTTCATGCCAATATTTTTTATCATGAAGTAAGGGTACCCTCCTATCCATTATTTGATTACCCACCCTATGAATTAGCTTTAGCAAGCACCATGGTAGATGTAATTTTGAATCATGATTTAGATCTTATCCATGCTCATTATGCCATTCCACATGCTTCAGCTGCTTATACCGCAAAGCAAATTGTCATCCAAAAAACAGGCAGGTCCGTTCCTGTTATAACTACCTTACACGGCACCGATATAACACTAGTGGGAAAGGATAAAACCTATGCACCCGTGGTTACCTTTTCCATCAATGAAAGTGATGCCATTACAGCAGTCTCTGAAAATTTAAAGGAAGAAACCTTGAAACATTTTGATATTCATAAAAACATTCAAGTCATTAATAATTTTGTTGATATTGATCGGTATAATAAAAAACCAGTTGCTGCCTTTAGACAAGTGATTGCTCCCCTAGAAGAAAAAATAATTGTTCACGCATCCAACTTTAGAAAAATTAAACGCATTGGAGATGTAATGGAAATTTTTAAAAATATTCATACAGCAACCCCTGCAAAATTATTAATGGTGGGAGATGGACCTGAAAGACCCATGGCAGAAGATTTGTCAAGACAATATGGTATTGAAGCAGATGTACGATTCTTAGGCAAACAAGAACAAATGGAGGAAATTTTAGCAGTTAGTGATTTATTTTTATTGCCCTCGGAATATGAAAGTTTCGGACTCGCTGCTTTAGAAGCCATGGCTGCAAGTGCAGTGGTAATTAGTTCAGATGCTGGAGGATTGGCTGAAGTAAATATTAACGGAGTTACAGGATACACTGCTGCTGTTGGAGATGTAAAAACAATGAGTGAAAAAGCTATTGAACTCCTAAAGGATGATGTACAATTGTTAAGTTTTAAAAAACAAGCCTTGTTAAAAGCTAAGGAGTTTGACATCGCTCATATCATACCTCAATATGAAGCATTATACAGACAATTTTGTCGAACAGGAGATTGCTAAAATTCTTGTCATTACATAATAGCTTGTTTGATACTTTTGATAATTTTTTCTATTGCTATACTCAATTCATCAAGGGAAATACAAAGTGGTGGTGCAATTCGAATGCGATCTTCCGCAAATAAAAACCAATCAGTTATAATTCCATTTTGAAGGCAGGCTGCGGCAATTTTTTTAGTCACCGATTCATTTTCAAATTGCAAGGACATCCATAATCCAAAATGATTCCGCTGTAGTATTGCTTGATGGCGCAAGTGGGTTATTAAAAACTTTTCTTTTGCTTTGACCGTTTCCATCCAACCACTGTTTTGCAAAACAGATAAGGCTGCCAAGCCCGCTGCACAGGAAACTGGATTCCCCCCAAAAGTGGTTATATGACCTAAAACAGGTTTTGTGGTAATTACAGACATCATTTTTGAGGAGGCTATAAAAGCACCTAGTGGAAGTCCTCCTCCAAGTGCTTTTCCAAGTAATAAAACATCAGGATGAATGCCAAATTGTTCAAAAGCAAATAAAGTTCCTGTGCGTCCAAATCCGGATTGAATTTCATCTGCTATAAATAAAGCACAAAGCGCGTTACATTTATTTCTTAATGCAATCACCCATTCTTTATCAGCAACTGTAATTCCCGTTTCAGCTTGAACTAATTCTACGATAACACAAGCTACTGTATGATCAATCAATTCAATATCTTCAAAATTATTGTAGCGAAGCATCAAAATTTCAGGGAGTAAGGGTCGATATGCATTTTTAAAATATTCATCACCCATCACACTAAGGGCCCCTTGTGTACTACCATGATAAGCTCCTTTAAAGGAAACTATTTTTGTGCGGCCTGTAACTCGTTTCGCTAATTTCATCGCACCTTCTGTAGCTTCAGCTCCACTATTTGTAAAATAAACAGCGTCCAATGTATTCGGCAATAACCCCGTTAATTTTGTTGCATATTGCACTTGTGGTGCTTGTACAAATTCTCCAAATACAATCACATGCATGTATTGCGCTACTTGGTCATTGATTGCTTTTATCACTTGAGGATGGCTGTGTCCAATGTTGCAAACACTAAATCCTGCAATCATGTCCATAAATGCATTCCCATTCACGTCATGGATATACACTCCGTTTGCCGATGCTACCTCAATACCAATAGGCTTATCGGAGGTTTGCGCTAAATGTTGAAAAAAGAGTTGTCGATTGGATATTGTTGGCATTGCTGTAAATTACAGCACAAAAGTCGCAATTTTATGGCAACGATATTAGCTGTTCAAGGAAAAGAACCTCAATTTGGTGAAAATTGTTTTATAGCACCTAATGCAACAATTGTGGGCGAGGTAATTATGGGCAATGATTGTTCTGTTTGGTTCAATGCTGTCCTTAGAGGAGATGTGCATTCTATTAAAATGGGCAATCAAGTAAATGTTCAAGATGGTGCTATTATACATTGTACGTATTTAAAACACCCCACCCATATAGGTAACAATGTTTCTATTGGACACAATGCCTTGGTGCATGGTTGTACCATTCATGACAATGTATTAATTGGTATGGGGAGTATTGTGATGGATGGCTGTGTCATACATTCCAATGCTATTATCGCAGCAGGAGCCGTGGTCTTGGAAGGAACAATTGTGGAAGCAGGAAGTATTTATGCTGGGATTCCTGCAAAAAAAGTAAAGATGGTTAGCGAGGAATTAATGAATGGTCAAATCAATCGAATTTCAAATAATTATGTGAAATATGCGAGTTGGTTTGAACATGCCAATAATGCGCCCAAGAAGTCATTTGAAAAAAATAATTAGTATTTATAGGTCTCAATGCCATGCCATAAATCCACGTAACTAAAAAAACGCGCTTCTGTAATTAAACCTTTCTCTACTGCAGCTTTCACAGCACAACCTGGTTCATTAATATGCTGACAATTGTTAAACTGACATCCGCTCATTTTTTCACGAAGCTCAGGAAAGTATTGTCCCAATTCTTCCTTATCCAAATTGGCCAATGCCAATTCCCTCATGCCCGGCGTGTCAATGACAGCTCCCCCCAATGGCAAATCATACATTTGGGCAAAAGTAGTGGTATGCATTCCTTTACCACTCCAAGCACTTACAGCTTGTGTATCTATTGCTAATGCTGGAAACAAATAATTGATGAAGGAGGATTTACCCACACCACTATGTCCACTGATTAAAGTCGTTTTATTCAACAATAATTCATCAATTGTAGTAAGTCCGTGCTCATTTTGAATGCTAATTAACAGGACTTTATATCCAATGGACTCATACATTTCCTTCATTTGGGTATATATTGCCATTTCTTTTTCACCATAAATATCCAGTTTATTAAATACAATGATAGCAGGAATATGAAATGCTTCACATGAAATTAAAAATCGGTCTATAAACCCTTGTGAAGTTTTAGGTGCTTTAAGTGTTGCCAATAAAATAGATTGATCTACATTGGAGGCAATAATATGTTGTTGTCTTTTGTTGTGTGGTGACTGTCTTGCTACACAATTATCTCTGTCTAAAATGTTTTCTATCATTAAAGTAGGTTGATCTTCTTCCACTTCACATGTGACCCAATCACCTACTGCTATTGGATTGGTTGAAGTTCGATTGTCTAATTTTATCACCCCTTTCATACGTGCTTGATAAAACAAACCTGCCTCCGTTTTTACGGAATACCAACTTCCTGTCGATTTGTAAACCCTTGCTTTCATGTAATGCGAAGATACCCCACAAATTCAATATCTTTGCTTTATGAGTCAATTCGCACATGATAAAATTGTTCCTTACACGGGGAGTGACAGTGGAAAAAAAGAGCAGGTTGCTGATATGTTCAATTCCATTGCAAAAAAATATGATTTCCTTAATAGATTCCTAAGTTTAGGCATTGACCAGGGCTGGAGAAAAAAAGCCATTGCACAGTTGGGCAACAAACCAATATCCCATTTATTGGACATTGCTACAGGAACTGCTGATATGGCATTGATGGCCTACCAACAACTGCATCCTACTAAAATAACTGGAATCGATATTTCTGAAGGAATGATGCAATATGGCCGGATAAAAATTGATCAAAAAAAATGGTCCGATAAAATTGAATTGGTATTGGGTGACAGCACTGCTATCCCATTTGATGCTGATTTTTTTGATGGGGCTATGGTTGCCTTTGGGGTAAGAAATTTTGCCGATTTAGAAAAAGGACTTCAAGAAATTCATAGGGTACTAAAATCGGGAAGTAAACTTGTAATTCTAGAATTCTCCCAACCTACCAACAAATTTTTTAAACCATTGTACCGCTTCTATATGCATTGGGTTACTCCTATGATTGGCAAAGTTTTTTCAGGCAATAAATTGGCCTATGCCTACTTAAACAAAAGTGTAATCGCTTTCCCAGAAGGGAATGCCTTTTTAACTATTTTTGAAAAAGCAGGATTTAAGCAAGTGTATTTACAAAAATTAATTTTAGGAATATGCAGTATCTATTGCGGAAGCAAATAATTATTTTAATCGTCTTCATTGGATGTTCCACTGCATCATTTTCACAAAGAGATGAAGTATTTCAACCCGATCATGATGACCTACCCTATTATTTGGGGATGAGTTTGGGTATGACTAACAGTTTTCTATCTTTTAAACGTGATTCAAACTTTCTCCTACCCTCGGCTGGCGCAGCCAATACAATAATTCCCATTCAAACTATGTACCTCACACTTGGACTTAGTGGCACTTTAAAAGTAACCAATCATTTTTTACTAAGAACCAACCCAACATTATTAATTTCTGGCAATAGAAATGTGTTTAGCTACTCGACTGCACCCATTGGCGTGTCCAGTAATGCTACCTTACAAACCTATTCCATTCCTTCAGTTATCATTGATGTTCCTATTGGTATAAAAATGCAATCTGATCGGTACAATGCATTTAACTATGCTCAAATCATGCGCCATTATATTGTAACGGGTGTTAAATTTGGATTTGATTTAGGTGCTGAAAAATCTGCAACCATTAATTCTACTCAATCATACGCCAATGTGATTAAAGGAACTGATATGGCCTTTGAACTAGGTTTAGGCACAAGTTTTTATTTAAGGTATGCAACGATTTCCCCAGAAGTTAAATTTAGCTATGGTTTGAGAGATTTAAGAAAAATCAATGATCCAAAAAATCCATTGGTAAACAGTTTAGATAAAATCACTGCTAACTTTATTTATTTCACCATACACATTGAAAACTAATTCCATGAAGGGCTATTTAATTAAAAATACCACTATTGTCAATGAAGGTAAAAGCATTTATGGCGATGTTCTCATAATCAATGACCGCATTGAAAAAATTGATTCAAACATTGACACAACACATGCTGTGGTTGAATTAAATGGAGAAGGTCAATTTTTATTGCCTGGCGTTATTGATGACCAGGTGCATTTCAGGGAACCTGGATTAACACATAAAGCAACTATTTATAGCGAAGCCAAAGCAGCCGTAGCTGGAGGTGTAACCAGTTTTATGGAAATGCCCAACACGAACCCGCCTACTTTCACTCAAGCATTATTAGAAGATAAATATCAAATTGGTGCAGAAACATCTTTGGCCAATTACTCCTTTTTTATGGGTACCTCCCAAGAAAACTTAGAGGAGGTTTTGAAAACCAATGCAAAAAAAAATGAAGTTTGTGGTGTTAAAATATTCATGGGCTCTTCAACTGGAAATTTATTAGTTGATAACCCTATTATTTTAGAAAACATTTTTAGTAAATCGGAATTATTGATTGCTACACATTGTGAAGAAGAGCGTATCATAAAAAATAATAAAGCTTCGATTGAAGCAGTCAAATCAAATTTAGAACCATCGGACCACCCTGTCATTAGAAATGTAGAAGCTTGTTTTGAATCATCATGGAAAGCAATTCAATTGGCACAGAAATTTGATGCTAGGCTTCATATTTTACATATTACTACAGCCAAAGAATTACAATTATTCTCAAATTTACTTCCTTTAAAAGAGAAACGAATCACTGCAGAAGTTTGTGTACATCACTTACACTTCACTTCAGCCGATTACGCGCAGCTCGGGAATTTAATTAAGTGTAACCCAGCCATCAAAGCCCCTGAAAATAAGAAAGCATTGTGGGAAGGATTATTAGATGACAGATTAGACATCATCGCAACAGACCATGCCCCTCATACATGGGAAGAAAAAAATACAGATTATGTACACGCCCATGCAGGCCTCCCATTGATTCAACATGGCTTGCCATTGATGTTGAAATATGTAAAAGAAGGAAAATTAACGATGGAGAAAATGGTAGAAAAAATGAGCCACGCTGTAGCAACCTGTTTCCAAATTACTGACCGTGGATTTGTGCGTGAAGGTTATTTTGCCGATTTAGTTTTAGTCAAGGAGCTTCCTTTTGAAGTTACAAAACAAAATATTTTGTACAAATGTGGTTGGAGTCCTTTCGAAAATACAACATTCCCTTATCAAGTGAATAGCACATTCGTAAATGGGCATTTGGCCTACCACAAAGGAGAATTTAATGAAGCTAAAAAAGGAAATAGACTTCATTTTAACAGAGGCTAATACCATCCATCATGTTAGTTGATAAAATTACATTGCAGGACATTGGACTAATTGATAGTGAGGAACAAATTGGACTAACAAGTAAGTTTTATTTTTGCAAAACAAATGGTGGAAAAATATTTTTACACCATTATCTACATAAACCTTTAGGCAATTTATCATCCATAAAGGAACGCCAAATTGCCATCCAAGTTTTCATTGATAATATGGAACCAATAGATTCCATGAAAATATCTAATGGCAGCTGTTTGATTATTGAAAAGTTTTTTGAAACAAGCTTTAAAACCATTCCCAATCAGATTGGTGCTGTAGGGGCATATGCCTATAAGTGCTGGAATAAAACTGACTATTCTTTGCTAAAATATTCTGTAGAACATTTATTACTGTTGGTAAATAATTTAAAAGATTGGGTAACGCTGTTTAAAAAATATAGCAACAATCCAATCATTGAAAAATTAGTTACGCAAATTGATAAAAATATTTGCCACCCTTTTTTAATAAATTCAAAGAACGAAAATATAAATTCACACCCGCAAGAAATACTTAGACTTGCTCATTTTTTTTTATACCAATATAAAAATAACACCTTATCCCTTTTGGAAGATTTTTATCATGTAGATGCCTTGTATAGTATGGCAAAAGCACATATTCATTATGCTTTTGAATTTCCATGTTGGGTAGATGATGAAAAGCCTTATTTATCGGTTGTTGAAGCAAAGCATCCATTGGTGCAAAATGCAATTGGTAATGAACTTTCGCTTTCCTCCACCCATAATTTTCTTTTTTTAACAGGGGCTAATATGGCAGGCAAGAGTACTTTTATAAAAACCATTGGTATAGTGGTATACTTATCACATATCGGAATGGGTGCTCCAGCAAAAAAAATTACCTTGACAGTTATGGATTGTCTTATAACCAATTTGAATGTTGCTGACAATGTAGTTAAAGGGGAGAGTTATTTTTACAATGAAGTACAACGCATCAAGCATACTGTAGTTAAAATAAATGATGGTAAAAAAAATTGTGTGTTGATTGACGAACTTTTCAAAGGAACGAATGTGCTAGATGCAATGAAATGTAGTTTAAAAGTTATTGAAGGAATTCAAAAATTAAGCAACAGCCTATTTATTGTTTCTACACATTTATATGAGATAAGTGAAGCGCTCATTAAATATGACAATATTCAATTCAGTTATTTTGAAACACAAGTAAAAGAAAATCAAATGTTTTTTAGTTATCAACTAAGGCCTGGAATTAGTCAAGATCGAATTGGTTACCTTATTTTAGAAAGAGAAGGTGTTGTTGCATTGCTAAATGCGTATTAATACGTGAAAATTTTGTCCCAATTTTTGATAGTTTATGGACAAAAATATGCTTGTAAAAATCAAAGGAAGTAGTCTTATTGGCATAGAAGCCATCCTAATTACCATAGAAATTAATATTAGTATGGGACAAGGATATAGCATTGTTGGGTTACCTGATAACGCTATTAAAGAAAGTTTAGACCGAACAGAGAGTGCGATCAAAGCCAATGGATTTCAAATGCCAAGAACCAAAATTTTAATCAATTTATCCCCAGCAGATCTACGAAAAACAGGAACAGCTTTTGACTTACCAATTGCCATTGGATTGATTGCAGCGTCTGAACAGTTAGCCACTTTACTGCCTTTAGACCAATTGTTAATTATGGGAGAATTAGGACTAGATGGATTGCTTCATCCTGTTAAAGGTGTATTAGCAATGGCAATCAGCGCGAAAACAGCAGGGTTAATGGCCCTCCTTGTCCCACTTGAAAATGTACAAGAAGCCTCTATCATTGAGGGAATCCCTATTTTTGGCTTTCGTCATTTAATGGAGGTAGTCCTTTTTTTAAAAGACACAGCAAGAATTCAAACTCAAAAAGTAACTGTCAATCACATTTCCCAAAAAAAAGTAGACCTTTCCACCTTGCCCACCTTGGCTGATATCAATGGTCAAGCCAAAGGCAAAAGAGCCATAGAAATTGCTAGTGCTGGAGGACATAACTTGATCATGATTGGCCCCCCTGGTGTTGGAAAAACAATGCTTGCAAAAAGTATAGTTTCAATTTTGCCACCCCTATCAAAAAAAGAAGCCATTGAGACCACTCAAATATATAGTGTAGCACACAAAGGGACATTCGAAAATGAATTACATACCAATCGACCTTTTAGACAACCTCATCACACGATTTCAAACATCGCCATGATTGGCGGCGGTAGCTTTCCTCAACCCGGGGAAATTTCATTTGCACACAATGGTGTTTTATTTTTAGATGAACTTCCTGAATTTAAAAGAACAGTAATAGAAGTATTGAGACAACCCATGGAAGAGGGTGTCATTCATATTTCTAGAGCTAAAATGAACCTTAGTTTTCCAGCAAGATTTATGTTGATTGCTTCCATGAATCCTTGTCCTTGTGGTTATTATAATCATCCAACAAAAGCATGTATCTGCAGTACCACGGCAATTCAAAAATACCTGAATAAAATTTCTGGCCCTCTACTTGATCGCATTGATTTACACCTTGAAATGTCTCCAATATCATTTACAACTATGAACACCTATGAAACCACAAGAAGTCATGAAGAAATAGCAGTTGCTGTCTTAAATGCACGCGCCATACAAGCAAAAAGATTCTGCAATGAGCCCTTCATTTTTAACAACGCACAAATGAATGCAATGCATATAAAACAATTTTGTAGACATAAAATGGAAAGTGCAAGCTTGCTTGAAAAAGCAATGGAACAATTTCAATTAAGTGCACGTGCATATAACCGTATTCTTAAAGTAGCCAGAACCATTGCTGACTTGGCAGGTACAGAAAATATTGAAATTCCACATATTAGTGAAGCAATTTATTACCGTTGCTTGGATCGGTCAAGTTGGGGAAAGCTTTCATAACCTAAATTTAATATTGTCCAGATTTTAACAAAACAAGGGTACAAGCCTCCAGCGTTTGTATACCATTAGCGATCGCTAATGCCTGTAAATCAGGATTTTCCGTTCCCGGATTAAAAATGATGCGCCTTGGATTCAGCGCTAAAATTTTTTCATAATACGCCCCTTGTCCCAACGGACCAATGTATAAACTAACTGTATCAATGGAATGTGTGGTAGGCCAATCTAGTAATATGGGGTGCTTCCCAATATACCCTTCCTTAATTCCAAATGGGTATATTTGATACCCTTTTTCATACAACAAATTGGTTGCTAAAAAACTATACCGATCAGGATTAGGTGAAGCCCCTAATACGAGTGTCATTAATGATTTCATGATGTAAAACTATTAATAAAAATTAATTAGATTTTATTTTGTATCGAGAAAACAATGTAATTTTATTTAAACATACTTACCCACTCAATAAAAAATCACTATGGCAAAGTCAACTAAAAAAAATGCAGCGCCTAAAAAAGCAATCTCAAAAAAAGCAGTACCTGCTAAAAAAGTAGTTGCAAAAAAAGCAACACCTGCTAAAAAAGCTGTTGTTAAAAAAGCAGCACCCGCTAAAAAAGCAATCGCTAAAAAAG
>Ga0114960_10000562_pt1 | contig 30940 bp, 34 predicted proteins | sample C_130625_MF_Meta_FD_92637 | JGI IMG/M metagenome (GOLD analysis project Ga0114960, IMG submission 92637) | Freshwater microbial communities from Lake Croche, Canada to study carbon cycling - C_130625_MF_MetaG | ecosystem: Environmental > Aquatic > Freshwater > Lake | place: Lake Croche, Canada... | reverse complement strand
TTCGTTGCAGGAATTGCAAAATTGGAAAAAAACTCATCCGCGTCCGTTAAACAAGCATGCGATGGATGACATCTTCAGCTTGCGCTTGTCTGGCGTTGAGGGCGGTGAGCCAATTGCTATGCCAGCCAACTTAGATGAGTTGCTTGCTGATCTACGCAGAAGGCATCACGCTTCTGGCGGCAGGCTGCATTATGAAGATGGTGGTGAAGCTGATGGCGGCGATCCACGCGGTAACGAAGCGGGCATGGCGGATCGTTCGCAGTCAGATAGTAACTACGGTGGCGATCCACGCGGCAATGAGCGTGGTTTTGCGGATATGTCGCGTCCGGATAATAATCCATCAGATGTTGACCGTTTTTCATTTGGCCGTGATTTTGATGTTTCAGGCGGCAACTACACGGGCCATGAGATGCCGACTGGATTAGTTGGATACTCTGAGCAACGCATGAACACGCCATACGAAGGCAGCTTGTTAAGCGCAACTATGGACCCAAGCAATGCATTTGGCATGGGATACGGCTCATTGGTTGGAAAACAAAACACACGCGCTGGTGCGGCTGGGTTACTTGGTAGTGCAATGGGTGAAAGCGGCCAAGAACTTGATCCGTCAGCCATCAATGCTGGTTCTATTGGCATGTTCCAACACACGGGATCACGCGCAAGGGATTTAAGAGATGTGCTTGGAATTGGCCAAGGAGTGAGGGGCAATGAATTGCGCGATGCCTTGGCTGGCTCTCAAATGCCACAACTTGGATTTGCATTAAATGAGATAGCTACGAACCCAGCTTATGCAGATACAAGAAATGCTATGAGAACGGGAACCAATGCGGCTGATGTTGCGGATGTTGCGTTGGAAAATTTTGAACGTCCATCATTGGAAAATCAAATTAAATCTGCACCATCCCGTGAGGCATATGCCCGTGGCATTATGGCTGGGCGTCCGTCGGGAGCAACTTTAGGTGTTGGGCAATATGATGGAACTCCTAGTAGCATTAGGGACGCACTAAGAAGCGGTGCGGATTTGGCTAAAACCCAAAGGGGACGCTTTGGTGCTTCAGATATTTATGCTGCCAACAACGCAGGCAATGTTGGTGCAAATGCTCTTGTTGGATCATATGACAACAGCACGCTTTCTGGCGACACGGCAGATGACACTTTAGAAAATGCAATGCCAAGAACACCCGTTGAAAGTTTTGAAGACCCTGCATTAATTGCGGCTTATAATGCACAATACGGACTTAGTGGGCCTAAAAATGCCTATGCTGACATGACATTAGGCCAAAGAACGCCTGATGTGACCACTAACAACCCATTTATTAATGCGGTTCAAGGTTTTGGTGGTTTCCTTGCGGATAGATTTACACCATCTTATGGTTTGAACTCACCGGAATACAATAAAATCAGTCAGGCAGTTTATCCAAATCGTGATCAATCTTCAGATTATCGCGGTGATCATGGCGTGCAGCAGCAAGCTATCAATCAGGCTATGGCTTTGGCTGCCTCGCAAAAGGTGGCTGCTCCATACACAACTGAACTTGGAACGTATAATCAACAACTTCCAACCGTTGACGGCATGACTGCTGAACAATGGGCGGCTGCTCACACGGGTGGGGATATGTCCAAGGTTCACGGTCGCATCAAATATGTAAACGGTGCGCCAAGGTTGGAATATTATACGATATAAGAGAATTGTCTTAATGGTAAAATTGCGTTAAGGTGCATTGTTCTTCTCAGGAGCCGCCCATGTCCAAGCTGTCAGATTCCATCAAAAACCCTATGCGTGATAAGGCCAAGCGCCTGACATCGGGTGAGCCTCATACCAAGGTGGATTCTTCCACATGGACGCCTCCAGAGATGGAAAACGCTGGCATTAAGACTGGTTTACGGCCACTCAGCAAGCGCCAATACAAGTCTGGCGGCAAAGTTCATGGTCACGACGCCAAGAAGCGCGGTGATCGTGCAATGCGTAAGTCTGGTGGACGCACTGAGAGTGAAGACCGTTCAAAGCGTTATCTCACGCCTGACAATTTGCTAAACCGCGATGTACGCATGGCGAATGAAGCCCGTGAAGGCATCAAGCATGTTGGTGGTTTCAAGAAGGGCGGCAAGATTAAGCGTTCGCACCACATGGATGGTGGCGTTCCTGATTATACGCCAGAGCAGATTGCTTTGGCAAAGCGCGGCATTGATCCATTCGGTGGTGATCGCACCACGGCACCGAGAGTTATGCCTGTTAAACGTCTTGTTCGCCTTCCAGTTCCTGTTCCGGTCGCACGTCCATCCGATATGGATTACGTTCCAATGCCAACGCCACGTCCTTCTAATTTAAAGAAGGGTGGCAAAGTATCGGAAATGGAGTGGGAACACTCAAAGGCTGATCTCAAGCAAGACAAAAAGTTGGCCAAGAAGCATGGCATGTCTATGGAGGCTTGGGAAAAGTCTGATTTAGACAAAAAGCACGACAAGCAGCAGTCGGCTGAAGGTCTTTGCTATGGCGGCAAGGCAAAGAAGGCTGATGGTGGCAAGATTAAATGGATTCAGGGTGCTATTAAGCATCCGGGTTCATTGCATAAGGCACTTCATGTTCCTGAAGGCGAGAAGATTCCTGCAAAGAAGTTGGAAAAAGCTACGCATAGCAAAAACCCTAAGCTGGCTAAGAAGGCTCATCTTGCTGAGACGCTTAAGCGTATGCATCACGCTAAGGGTGGCGAAGTGTTCGCCGGAAATTCGGTTACTAAGATTCCGGGTGAAGTACCGGGTGGCCGCACCGCTCACAAGCATGGTGGCAAAGCAAAGGGCAAGACGCACATTAACATCAATGTGAATGCTCATCCTGCTGGTATGCCAATGGCTGGTGGCCCAATGGGTGTTCCTCCAATGCCTCCTCCTCCGCCTCCAATGCCACCGCGTCCTCCAATGGGTGGCCCAGCAGGTGGCGCACCGACTGATCCTGCTTTGCTGGCGGCTCTCGCTGGTGGCCGTGGCCCAATGGGTGGTGGTATGCCTCCAATGGGTGGCGGTATGCCAATGGCTCGTAAGTCTGGTGGCCGCGCAATGGGTCGCACTGAACATATTATTGACCACGCCGCTGGTGGTGGTCTTGGCCGTCTTGAAAAGATCAAGGCATACGGTCACAAAGCATAATCTTTGGTTCCTCCCCCAAAGATAAACTAGGCCGCAGATTAAACCCTGCGGTCTTTTTTTATGTAAATTATTACATTCATTGCAAATCATTTTAGGTGGGAATTTACACTCATCGCAAACGATTTAATTCCTACCTGTGCCATAAACTGCCTATGACACAGACATACGCAGACAGATATGCAAGAATCATGGCCCAACTGATTGAAGAAACAATCGGTGAGGAGATGCAATTTATTTGCGAGGGCATGCTTTCCGACATTGCGGATTACAAACACCGTACTGGCATCATTTCCGGTCTGCGTAAGTGTTTAGACCTCATGGAAGAGGCAGACACAATCATTTCTACAGGGGAAAGGAAAAAGTAATGCCATTTATGCGAATGAACCACAGTGTTGATCCAGCCAAAATCCTTATGGATGAATTGGGCAATCTGGATGACATTCAGGTGTTCAACAATGAAGTAATGGTTGCCATTTATGTGCGGCCTGAGAAGACAAACAGCGGAATTATTCTGCCGGGGGCAACCCGTGATGAGGATCGGTATCAGGGCAAAGTTGGCCTTGTTGTGAAAATGGGCCTGCAAGCCTTTGATGACCCCAATAACAATTGGTTCAAAGGCACAAAAGTCAAAGTTGGTGATTGGGTGTATTTCCGCGTCACGGACGGTTGGTCAATCAATGTGCATGGCGTCTCATGCCGCATGATTGATGATACCGACATTCGTGGCATGACCAAATACCCTGATGCAGTATGGTAAAGGGATAAGACATGGTTGATCAAAATGATGTTCAGTTAGAGCCTGAAGAAAAAATTGAAGTTGCGGCTGCGGATGATCCGGTAAAAGTTGAAAAATCATCTGATGCAAATGAAATTTCGGCTGATGAAGGCATTACTCAACTCAAAAAACAGCTTGAGGACGAGAAAAAAGCCCGTGATGACGCGGAACGTAGGGCTTATCATGCCCAACAGCAGGCTCAAGAAGCCCAGCGCAATGTTCAAGATGGTGATTACCAGCTTATTGTGAGCGCCATTGACGCCACAAAGCAGCGTTCAGAGGCGTTGAAGAACGGTTACGCTGAAGCAATGGCCGCTGGTGACTACCGCAGGGCGGCAGACTTCCAAGAAGCCTTATCATTGAATGCCAACAAGCTATCAACGCTTGAAAATGGCAAGAATGCTATGGAAAACAAACTTCGTCAGCCTGTGCAGCCAATTGTGCCGCCACAGAATGACCCAGTTGAGCAATTTGCGTCTCAATTGTCGCCACGTTCAGCGTCGTGGGTGCGTCGCAACCCTGATGTCATCCGTGATGCAAAGAAGTTTGATGAAATGGTTCGTGCTCACAACCACGCAATGGGTGAGGGTTTTGTTCCAGACAGTGATGCGTACTTCCAGCACGTTGAAATGCGTCTTGGATTGAATAAAGCACCAGAGCCAGACTTGGATTACGAAGTTGTCTCTGTGGCGGCAGCACCAGTGCAAAAGCGCACGTCTGCACCGCCATCTGCACCATCAACCCGCGTTGCTTCTGGCACTTCTGGTAAGCCAAATGTTGTTCGCCTGTCCAATGAGCAACGAGAAATTGCTTCCATGATGGGCATGACACCAGAAGAGTACGCAAAAAACATGGTCTCGCTTAAACGCGAAGGCAAATTGAATTAATAGGAGATTAGAATGACTGAAGAAAAGTACCCAGTTGAGAAGTCACAAGTTAACCGCAAGCCAATGCGTGAAACTATGCGCCCCGAAGATGCTCGCGCCCGTGCAGAACAGCGTGCGGCTGAGATTCGTTCTAACCGTGGCAATATGGATGATGGCATTGACGAGTTTTATGTTGATTCATCTATTGTTCCAGATGGCTGGTCTTATGAATGGAAGCGCCACACGCTTCTAGGAAAAGAAGACCCGGCGTATCAAGTTCAGTTGGCCCGTGGTGGTTGGGAAGCAGTCCCAGCAAGCCGCCATCCAGAGATGATGCCTATTGGAAATTATGCTTCTATTGAGCGAAAAGGCATGATTTTAATGGAGCGTCCTTTGACGTTGACAAAAGAAGCAAAAGAGATAGAATTGCGTCGTGCTAGGAACCAAGTGCGTGCCAAAGAGCAGCAGTTGTCCCAGACACCAGATGGTACGATGACCCGTCAGCATGACAGTGTTCGTCCATTGGTTAAAAAGTCGTTTGAGCCAGTCCCTATTCCAGAGGATTGATCTGCGACTAACACCTGCCCTTGGGGAGGCGGGTTAAAATTTGTCTAGGTTTGCAGTGCTGGGCGCATAGCAACCTCCATTTCATCAGGAATCTCTGCTATGGCTAATACGCAAGCGTATTATGGCTTCTTGCAGTTTCAGGGTGGTGCTGGCGGCGCTCCTACGTTTGCCCAGTCTGCTCGTCGTATTGCAAGCGGCAACTCTACCGCAATTTACACTGGCGATCCTGTAACCCCAATCACGGGTACGGGCGCGGCCACTGGTTACATCACTGCATCCGCAAACGGCGCACAGCCTATCGCTGGCATCTTCGTTGGCTGCAAGTATCTTTCAACCTCGCAGAAGCGCGTTGTTTGGTCGTCTTACTGGCCGGGTTCGGACGCTACGGGCGACGTTGAAGCCTATGTGATTGATGATCCGAATGCTCGTTTCGTTGTTCAGACCAGCTTTGCTGGTGCTCCAATGACGGGTACGGCTACCACGATGACTTCCGGCATTATTGGCCAGTATGCTCAGTTCACGCTGGGTACGGGCAGCACTGCAACTGGTCGTTCGGGTGCTTATCTCTCGGCAGTCAGCACAACCATCACCTCGCCCTTCATTGTTGTTGATTACGCAATCAGCTTCGGCAATGGCGGCGATCCCACCACGCAATATTGCAACGTCATCGTTGGCTTCAACAACGAAATGTGGCGTTCTAACGGTGCTGGCCCTGCCAGTATCAATGCTTAAGGAGTAAGGTAAAATGGCTGTTAATCTCTCACAGATTAAAGACCTTCTCCTCCCCGGTCTCCGTGGCGTAGAAGGCAAGTACGAGATGATTCCATCTCAGTACGATAAAATCTTCACGAAGCATGATTCAAAGATGGCTCTGGAGCGTACCGCTGAAATGCGTTACCTCGGTCTTGCCCAGCTTAAGAGCGAAGGCGGTCAGACCTCTTTTGATTCGGGCGCTGGTGAGCGTTTTGTCTACAACCAAGAGCATACTGAAATTGCCCTTGGCTATGCAATCACCCGCAAGGCGATTGACGACAACCTCTACAAGACCCAGTTCATGCCATCCAACCTCGGCCTGATTGAATCGTTTCAGCAGACCAAGGAAATCTATGGCGCGAACCTCCTCAATACGGCTCAGACGTACAACGCATCTGTTGGCGGCGATGGTGTAGCACTTTGCTCCACGGCGCATCCAATTGACGGTGGTACGGTAGCTAACACCTTCTCGGTACAGCAGGACTTGAACGAGTCTTCGCTCCTTAACGGTATGATCAACATTCGTACCAACTTTAAGGATCAGGCTGGCCTGAAGGTTTTCGCTCGTGGCCGCAAGTTGATTGTTCCTCCGCAGCTTGAGCCTGTGGCAATCCGCTTGACGAAGACGGAACTGCGTCCGGGTACTGCCGATAATGATGTCAACGCGATCCTCAGCACTGCTGGTGGCATTCCTGAAGGCTATCTCGTCAACGACTTCCTCACCTCCTCCTATGCTTGGTTCTTGTTGACCAACATTGATGGCCTTGCCTACATGGAGCGTGTGAAGTTTGAGACCGATATGCAAGTAGATTTCGTGACTGATAACCTTCTGGTTAAGGGTTACGAGCGTTATTCTTTCGGCTACTACAACTGGCGCTCCATTTTCGGTTCATTCCCAACATCGTAAGGAGTTTAGCCCATGTCTATTACAGCAAACTCTGGACCGTATATTGGCTTTGGACAGGCTCCATTTGCTGATTACAACTCCGACATCGCCCCATCGCTCTTCTGGGGCGGTGTGGGCCGTCTTGACCCTCGCTCTAACTTCACTTACGTCCCCGGCCAAGCGGCTGGTGCCTTTACCGCTGGTTTTGGTACTTCGGATACGCAGACGATTAACTATGCTCCATACGCGCTTGGTAATGCTGCAATTGCGGCTGCTGCAAACGTAGTATCCGGCACGGCTATGACGCTGGTATCAACGAACTCCACCAGCACTGGTGTTTCGGTTGGCGCTTCATGCATCAACTTCAATACTGGTTTAGCGGTTACGGGCTTGTTGTTGCTTGATGGCTTTGCATCCTTCACGGGTGTGATTGCCAGCAGCATTCTGACGGTTTCGTCCCTCACCGGCACGATTTCCATCGGAATGACGCTATCTGGCACGGGCGTACTTTCTGGAACCACGATTGTGAACCAACTGACGGGTGCTCCCGGCGGCGTTGGAACATACACGGTTCAGGGCGATGACACTGCATCTTCCACAACGATGACAGCACAGGCTACTGGTGGATACACTGCTTTCGCGCAGCCATTTGGTTTGCTTGGCCAGCCATCAGGTGTGTATTTGTGGAACCCACAGGCACTTGTTGCCCGTGCGGTTAGCGTTACTGGTTCAGCATCCGCAACGGGTGGCAATATCACAATCTCTGGCTATGACATTTATGGCGTACCAATGAGCGAAGTTATTGCGGCTCCTGCAAGTGCTACAACGGTCAACGGTAAGAAGGCGTTTAAGTACATTTCGTCGGTTGTCCCGGCGTTCACTGACGCGCACAATTACTCTGTTGGCACGACCGATATCTATGGTTTCCCACTTCGTTCTGACTTCTTCAGCGATGTAGCAATCAACTACAATGCTGCGGCAATCACTGCGAGCACGGGATATGTTGCGGCAGTTACCACAAGTCCTGCGACGACAACCACAGGTGACGTTCGTGGAACGTATGCATTGCAGTCGGCGGCAGATGCTGCCAAGCGTCTCGCAATTCGTCAATTCGTCCTTCCAGCCAATATGGGTTCCGTCACGGGCCTGTTTGGTGTTACACAAGCATAAGGGGTAGACCATGAAGGGTCAGAAGCATCACTACGGGCATGTCATGCATCATGAGCATCCCCGCGCTGAACACAAGAAGGGCGGCAGTGTGAAAGCACATTCCGTTGACGAAGGTTCGGTTAAAGAAGGCGATTTTTACGCTGATGAAGCAGTAAATGACGTCTACGCAGGCGCCAATTCTCCAACGGTTAAGGAAGCCAAGGAGAAGAAGCGCGGCGGTCGTATGAAGCGCAAGCATGGTGGGATGATTCACATGGGTAAAGTCCAAGGTGAAAGCGCCAAGATGCGTGCTGACCGTCCTAAGCGCAAGTCTGGTGGCAAGGTTGGTTCCAACATGAACCCACTTTCTAGCGCGGCGCATGGCATGGAACCTTCTGCTCATAAGTCGTATGAGCCTGAAGAGCACGGTAAGTAAAAACGATGGGGGTGTAATAGCCCCCATCCTTTCTTGGAGGCTCGCATGACTGCGGCTTGGACACGTTCTGAGGGCAAATCTCCTTCTGGCGGCTTGAATGCCAAAGGACGCGCATCTGCTCGCGCTGAGGGCCACAACCTCAAGGCACCCACCAAAGATTCGGATAATCCCCGTCACAGTAATTTCTGTTCCAGAATGACGGGTATGAAGCGCAAAATGACTGGTTCAGCCAAGGCTGCTGATCCAGATAGTCGGATTAACAAATCCCTTCGTAAGTGGGGTTGCTGATGACTGACAAGCCATTCTGGGAAACTAAGTTGCCCAAAGACCACCACACAAAACATTTGTCGCATAAGCAGCAACAAAATGCTAAAGCTAGAGCACGGGCGGCTGGTCGGCCATACCCGAATTTGATTGATAATGCTGCCGCGTCACGGAAGAAGGGTAAATAATCATGGGTACGTTTTCTGCGGGTAACATCATTTGGGATTCCATCACCAAAAATGGTCGGTATGAGTCATTTGAATTACAAGTTTCCCGTAATCACATTTCCAATCATGCGCCGCAAAACATTTTTGGGTATGGAACAACGCCAGCGTCGGCGGCTGGAACATTTCGCACCGTATGGGAAAATATGGCGACAACGGAATATGTATTTCCAACTTCTGCCATTACAATGAACCTTAAAAGTGACACTGCTGGCGATACGGCAACAATTACCATTGTTGGCTTAGATGCCAATTACAATGTTCTTACGGAAAATCTTGTTTTGAATGGCACAACCAACGTGCCAACGGTAAACCAATATTTTCGCATCAACAGCATGTTTGTTTCCGTTGGTAGTACAACAAACCCTGCTGGTGTAATTACGTTGTCCAACTTGGCTGCAACTGTAGTTTACGCGCAAATCAATACGGGTGTGTTTAACGGCGTCACAAGCAGCCTCGGCACAACTCAAATGGCTGTTTATACGGTTCCTGCGGGATATACTTTTTATGGTTGGCGGTACGGTGCGTATTCCTCATTTAACGGAAACAGTGCAAACTACACCACATATCGTGCGATCACCAATTTATCCTCCGGTGTTCAACGCATTGTTGTACAAACGCCGTACAATACAACCTATGAAGTCCATCGCCAATTTCCATTCCCATACGCGGAAAAAACAGATTTGCGTTTCCAAGTTGCATCCAGTTCTGTTACGGCTGCGGTCGTCAGCATTAACATTGGCGGCGTATTGGTGGCTAACGATACGATAGATTAATGAGGCGTTATGACCACCAGCGGCACAACTGCTTATAACCCAAGTTTAGGTGAACTTACTTTATACGCATTTAATCTTTGCGGCGTAAGAAACACGGCCTTGGCGCAAGAGCATATGCAGTCGGCTCGTACTGCCGCCAACCTGATGTTGTCCAGTTGGTCAAACCGTGGCGTGAACCTTTGGAAAGTTGATTTAGTGACCGTCAATTTGGTTACTGGCCAGTCAACCTACAGCGTTGATCCAAGCACCGTTATGATTTTGGATGCTTATGTCACGACAACAACTGGTTCGGTAAACACTGACCGCATTATTCTTCCGGTGAGCCGCACGGAATATGCTTCGTATCCGAATAAGCAACAGCAGGGCTTCCCAACCACATATTGGTTTGATCGTCTAATCAACCCGACAATCACAATTTGGCCTGTCCCTAACGTATCCAATGGCCCATCTACGTTGTCTTACTACCGGGTGTCGCAGGTTCAAGACAGCAATTTCACAAGTGGGCAAACAATTGATATCCCGTATCGTTGGCTGGAAGCCTTCGCGACTGGGTTGGCGTCTCGCTTGGCTATGGTATGGGCGCAGCCGCTGGTTCAAATGCTGAAGCCAATGGCTGATGAGGCATATAATATTGCCTCAGCGCAAGATACAGAGTATGTTTCAATGTATATCAGTCCCCAAATATCGGGGTATTATCGTTAGCACCGGAAAGGGTGATGCAAAATGGGATATGCGTCATTATCTGGTCGCGCTACAACAAGTTCACGAAATCCAAGAGCGCATGCTATTTGTGATAGGTGCGGGTTTCGGTACAATCACGTTGCTCTTCGGTGGCAATTTGACTGGGCTGGTGCCAGCCTGATCAATAAACGCATGCTTGTATGCAATCCATGCTATGACACGCCACAAAATCAGCTTCGCGCCATCATTTTGCCTGCTGATCCTATGCCAGTCATGAATCCTCGCACGGAACCATTTGCTTCTGATGAGACAAATTCTGTTGTTGTATCGGCAGGTGCACCAAAAGACTCTGTTACGGGCATCCCAATTTATCCGACTGTTGGTGTGGTGACTGAAAGCGGCCAAACTGTAACTACGCAGCCATTAGGTCCGCCAACGGGCTTTGATGAAAATGCGGTGATGTCGCTGTATCAACAAAAAGCATACCGTGTGAATCTTAATCCGACATCTATTATTGCTGATGGCACGAATACTGTGACGGTAAACTGTGCGTCGGTTCACAATTTATCGGATAATGATCAAATTGCTGTTCAAGGTTTGTCCAACAAACTGGCAACGGGCTTTTATAGTGTCACCATCAGATCAGCAACATCATTCACTTACCAGACAAACAATGCTATAACGGCGGGGAACCTGCTGCAAGGCACCACGTTGATGGTTACGGCGCTGGTTGGGCTGCCTTACGATTACAATCAGATACCTGAGACTGGACCTCTGACATGAGCAACATTACCGTCACCAATCTTCCGGTTTTAACGTCTCTGAGTGGTTCTTCTCAGATTATGGTGGTGCAGAATGGTGTTTCCGCCAGCGCCACGGCCCAGCAAATTGCAAATCTCAATGCAAATGGTGGAACTGTAACATCAATTACCGCAACATCCCCTCTTTCTGGCGGCACAATTACATCCAGTGGATCAATCGGATTAAATGGTAGCAGCATTACAAACAGCTACCTTGCTAGTATGCCAGCCAGCACAATCAAAGGTAACAATGGTGGATCATCTGCCAACCCATCTGATTTGACTGTTGCTCAAACGATGACATTGTTAGGTGCTGCACCATTAGCATCACCTGCATTCACGGGGGTTCCTACCGCCCCAACGCCATTGACCAATGATAGTTCCACAACCATTGCAACCACTGCTTACGTTCAAGCGCAGGGGTATAAATCTGGGACAGTAACCAGCATCACGGCGGGTACAGGGCTGTCTGGTGGAACAATCACGGGAACTGGCACTATATCAATTGCTAATACCGCTGTTACGGCTGGCTCTTATGGATCAGCATCATCGGTTGGTTTGTTTACGGTTAATGCTCAAGGGCAATTAACTGCCGCCAGCAATACAACAATTGCGATTGCGGGAACACAAATTACGTCTGGTCTGGTTGGTTCAACGTATGGTGGTACGGGTGTCAATAATGGCACAAAAACCATTACTCTTGGCGGCAATTTAACCACATCTGGGGCGTTTAATACCACGCTCACAGCGACTGCTGACACAGCATTAACAATGCCCACTTCTGGGTATTTAATTTCCACTGTCACGAACATGGCTGCAAACCCAGTGACGGGTACGCCATCCAGTACAACATTTTTGCGTGGTGATGGAACGTGGTCAACCATTCCCGGCGCGACATCCATCACGGTTGGAACCACAACTGTTGGCAGCGGAACAAGTGGTTATATTTTATACAATAATGCTGGAATCCTTGGAAACTTGGCCACAACTGGTACAGGCAATGTGGTTTTAGCAACATCGCCAACGCTCACAACCCCAACGCTAGGCGTGGCAACAGCAACGTCCATCAATAAACTTACACTTACAGCACCTGCGAGCAGTGCAACGCTTACTTTGGCAAATGGTTCAACTTTTGCAACGTCTGGTGCTTTTTCTGTAACATTAACGGCTTCGGCCACCACTAACGTCACGCTCCCAACATCTGGAACGCTTGTTAGTTCAACAGTTACAACGCTTTCAAGCCTTTCGGGTATTGGAACCATTACATCTGGAACATGGAACGGCACAGCAATAGGCGCAACTTATGGCGGCACTGGTTTAACAGCTATTGCAACGGGTGATATTCTCTATGGTTCGGCAACAAACACATTGTCTCGTTTGGCGGCTGGAACAAATGGATATGTTTTAACTCTTGCGGCGGGTGTACCGTCATGGGCTGCCGCATCAAGCATACCCTACCCTTCAGCGGGTATTGCTAATTCTACAGGCTCGGCGTGGGGTACATCATACTCTACAACTGGCTCTGGCACTGTTTTGGCGTTAGCAACTTCCCCATCATTGACTACGCCAAATATCGGCGTTGCAACTGCTACAACTGTAAACAAAGTTACAATAACAGCACCCGCCACTGGCGCAACGCTAACGCTTGCGGATGGATCAACACTGGCTACTGCTGGTGGATTTTCTACGACATTAACTACAACTGCCTCCACTAACGTGACTTTGCCAACGTCTGGAACATTGGTAAATACTGCCGTGGCAGGCTTATCCAATTTGGCAACCGTTGGCACGATCACAAGTGGCACTTGGAATGCTTCAATTATTGGTCCTGCGTATGGTGGTACGGGTATAGCTAACAATGCCGCCAGCACACTTACGATTAGCGGTAATTTTGGAACAACGCTTACGGTTACTGGAACCACAGCAGTAACGCTCCCAACGTCTGGAACGCTTGTTAACACGGCTGTTAGCACGCTTTCGTCTTTGGCCAGCATTGGCACAATCACTTCTGGAACATGGAACGGTTCAGTAATTGGTCCTGCCTATGGCGGCACTGGCGTGGCAAACAACGCAGCCAGCACGATTACGATTAGCGGTGCTTTTGGCACAACTTTCACAGTAAGTGGAACCACATCGCTGACGTTGCCTACGAGTGGCACTGTCACCGCATTGGGCAACACAACAACGGGTTCTGGCAGCATTGTTTTGGCCACTTCGCCAACGCTAACAACGCCTACAATTGGTGTGGCGACGGCTACTTCGGTTAACAAAGTTACGTTGACGGCACCAGCCACCGGATCAACTTTGACCATTGCAGATGGTAAGACGTTGACGGCCAACAATTCCATTACTCTTGCGGGTGTGGACGGAAAAACGCTGACCGTTAATAATTCACTTACTCTTGCTGGTACAGATGCCACCGTAATGACGTTCCCATCGTCATCAGACACGGTTGCGGGTCTTGCCGCCACTCAAACACTTACTAATAAGCGCGTGACACCTCGCGTTCTGGCAAGCACGGCAAACTCTGCCACGCCAACACTGAGCACTGATGACTACGATATGATGGTTATCACAGGGCAGTCTGTGGCAATTACATCTTTCACCACAAACTTGACCGGGACACCCACAAATGGTCAAAAACTGTGGATTTCAATTACTGGGACGGGCGCAATTGGAATAACTTGGGGTGCTTCATTTGAATCATCCACAGTTATTCTTCCATCAACAACAATTTCAACCAATCGTTTAGATGTTGGATTTGTTTGGAACGTAGCTACATCCAAGTGGCGTTGTGTCGCAACTGCATAATGAGGGAACATTATGGCTACTGAAATTTTAGAAAACGGTTGGATTAGTGATCGGTTTCAAATTGGAGAATCCCCGTGGGTTTTCAATGATGCTATTGTTATGCCAGCAGATCAATACAATGCTCTTACGCCAGATGATATTGCTGCCATGAAACAACAGCGTTACGACAAGTGGTATGCCATCGTAACCAACCCTCCGCAGGAGTAAACCGTGGCAAATCGGTATTGGGTTGGCGGAAGCGGCACATGGGATACAACGACGACCACAAACTGGTCGGCGGCACAAGGGCTATCATTTACCGCATCTTGTTCTGGAACAACCTTAACAACCGTTGGTTCTCCAGCGTTGGTTGTTGGGATGAAGGTATTTTCCAGCACGAACGTGTCCCTTGGCACAATTTCAAGTGGATCAGTAAATACTTGGGTTGTTTCTGTTGGCGGAACATACGCTTCGCAGACGATGACAGCCGCCACAGTGGGAGCATCTGTTCCAACTTCCGCTGATAGCGTCTTCGTTGCTACGGGTAGCGGAACTACGGTCGGTACAATTGTTATGACGGGCAATATTAACTGCCTTGATCTCACAACTTCTGTTGGTAATTGGACTTTTTCGGCTGGGACAGCACCTAACTTATCAATATACGGTAGTTTATCTTTAATATCCCCCACGACGTTTCCAACAACCAATCTATCCAATATAAATTTTAGTTCTACTACAAGTGGTAAAACTATTACCACTAACGGAAATACTTTAGATAGCGTGACATTCAACGGTGTTGGCGGCGTATGGACGCTTGGATCAGCACTTTCGGTTGCTAATACAATAACTTTAACTAATGGCACGTTTAATACAAGCGCAAGCAATTATTCAGTTACTGCTTTTAATTTTTCTAGTTCAGGTTCTTTAGCAAGAACTCTCACTTTAAATGCTAGTACATTTACAGTAAGTAGCACATTAACTGCTTGGGACACTAGCACCACAACAAACTTAACTTTTAATTCTGGAACTTCAACTATAGTAGCCACGGCTGCTTCAGGAACATTAACATTTTCGGGTGGTGGATTAACATATTACAATGTTACTTCAACGGCGAGTAGTGCCAGTTCTGTTACTAGAACCATAAATGGAGCCAACACTTTTAATAATTTAACCATTACAAACACGAATACAACGAATGGTTGGTTGGGTTTAAATTTGGGCGCGAGCCAAACGATTACTGGAACATTAACCATTTCTGGTGGCACAACCACACCGGGAACAAATAGGGTTTATGTAGTTTCTTCCACATATGGAACTCAAGTAACTTTAACAGCAGCGGCTGTTTCGCTTACAGATGTTGATTTCACTGATGTTGTTGGAGCGGGTGCGGCTTCGCCGTTTACAGGAACTCGCCTTGGAAACTGTGGCGGCAATAGCGGAATTACGTTTACCACTGCGAAGAATGTTTATTTCGTCGGAACAACATCCGCAAACTTTGGTGCTTCACAATGGGCTACATCTAGCGGCGGTGCTGTGTCGTCAACAAATTTTCCATTACCACAAGATACGGCAAACATTGATAATAGCAGCCTAAACACATCCGCTATTCTTTCGCTTGGCACAAGTTATAATGTGCCTAACATTAGTTTTGCAACGCGCACCAATGCAATAACTTTTGCTACATCAACTCTTACTCCAAAATTGTTTGGTAGTATTACTTTAAGTTCCGCTGTAACTATAACAGGAACAGGAACATTAACTTGGCAAAACCGAAACACGTCAACAATTACAAGCGCGGCAGTTTCTTGGACTCAGCCTATTACAATTAACAATTTAACCGGAACAGTTCGGCTCCTTGACGCTTTTACCAGCACCAATGCCACCACAGCATTGACCTTAACATCTGGCACTTTTGATGCCAATGGGTTCAATTTTACAGGCGTTAAAGTTGTCGCAACTGGAAGCACAACCCGCACCTTGGCGATTGATTCCGGCACATGGACAATTTCTGGTGTCACCACGACAACTTGGAGCGTTGCATCCACTGGTTTAACTGTTACGGGTTCTGGCACAATTTCAATGACAGGGGCTACGGCCAAAACATTTGCTGGCGGCGGCGTCAATTATGGCTCAATTGCCTTAAACCAAGGCGGAGCGGGTGCGTTAACCATTTCCGGTTCCAATACATTTGGTAATATTACCAATACATATAGTGCCACGGGTGCAACATCTATTCTGTTCACTTCTAGCACTACTCAAACGGTTGCAGCATTTACAGCCACAGGATCGGTGGGAAACATACTCACATTAAACTCCACCGTTGCAACCGCAGCATTTACTCTTTCCAAATCAAGTGGCACGGTAAGTTCTGACTATCTAAGCCTAAAAGATAGCACTGCCACTGGTGGGGCTTCATGGTATGCTGGTGCAAACTCAACAAATACGTCCAATAACACGGGATGGATTTTTTCGGCAGCCCCGTCAACTACTGGCAATTTTTTCTTCTTAATGTGAGTATCGGATCATGGCTTTTGACTGGCAGCAAATCATCAACCTCTTGATCACGGCAGGATTTGCTATGATTGGCTATTTCTATGCCCAAATTGTGAACGATCAAAAGAAGGATCGGCAATTGCTGAATGATCTTCGGGTGGACATGCCAACAAAATATGTCAGCAAGGACGATTTGACCGCGCATTTAAATCGGATTGAGGCTATGCTGACTAAAATCTTTGATCGTCTGGAGCAGAAGGTAGATAAATCATGAGCACAACTACAAATCTTGCCCTTAATGAGCCAGCATATAACAGCACATCCCCAACGTGGGATCAGCCGCTGAATTACAATGCCACAATCCTTGATCAGATGTATGGCAATACAACGAGCGTGGCTGTCAGCACCAGCGGTTCAACGACATATACCAATATTACCGCACCTAGTGCCACGGCTGCTGGCTCAACATCTCAGGCTATGCGGTTCAATTTGACGGGTGCTCTGGCCGCCAACCAGAACGTGCTCTTGCCCCAAAGCGTGGCGGGAATGTGGGTTGTGAGCAATAACACAACCAATGCCTTCACTGTGACATTGGGGTCAAATAACGGCTCTAACGTGGCGGCAGGGACAACAGTTGCTTGTCCGCAGGGTTACAGCATTCTTGTCTATTGCGATGGGACCAATGTTAAAAAAGCGGATGATGGTCTTATTTCTTCTGGTATTGTGACATCATTTTCCGCCGGAACAACTGGATTAACGCCATCTACAGCCACAACTGGGGCAGTAACATTAGCTGGAACGCTCAATGTAGCCAATGGTGGTACGGGCGCGGCCACGCTGACAGCCAATAACGTAATTTTGGGAAATGGCATTAGTGCAGTCCAAGTTGTCGCTCCCGGAACATCCGGCAACGTATTAACTTCTGACGGAACCACATGGTCATCCTCAGCCGCCACTAAAGCAATTGGTAATTCTAGCCAAACGTGGCAAGCGGTAACAAGAACATCAGGAACCACTTACACCAATTCCACGGGTGCCGGAATTATGGTTACGATAAACCCAGTTTATTCCTCTGGCAGTCAGTCAATCATCGTTGTGGTGGGCGGCGTTCAAATTTATAATTTTGGAAACGGTGGCGGCGGATACATAAGTGGTTGTTCATTTATTGTCCCAGCGGGAGCTACTTATGTCCTAACGTATACTCTCAGCACCGCCACAATCAGTGAGTTGCGCTAATGCAATTCACATGGACGTTCCCCCAGTTCATCGTTAACCCATCAACTGATGGCCTCACCAATGTGGTGACGGCTATCAATTGGGTATGCACGGGTACGGATGGTGCCTACACATCTTCCGCTTCTGGGTCGGTAAAATTAGGTACGCCAAACCCAGCAAAATTTATTCCGTATGCTGACATTACGCAGGAAATGGCTTATATATGGGTTTCGCAAGGCATCAGTATGCCGGGCGTTGAATCGGGGATCGCTGCCCAAATTAAGCAGTTGTCTCAACCTTATGCTCAAACTCAATCACCACCATTTTCATAAGAGGGAAAATTATGGAAAATTTTGAACTGACCCTAAAGTTAACCATCGCGCAAACCAATGTGGTTTTGAAATATCTTGGCACAGGTGCGTATGCTGAAGTTTCTGACTTAATTGCTGCCCTTCATGCCCAAGCAAAGCCACAAGTGGATGCGGCAATGCAGTCAATTCCAGCAGTAGAAGACAATCAAGCGGAGTAATCATTATGGCTTTCGGGGTTGATGACGCTATCGGTGCGGCGTTAGGCATTGTTAACAAATTCATCCCCGACCCTTCCCAAAAAGCGGAGGCGGAAGCCGCTTTACGCGCATCGTTGCAGGGATGGGATCAACAACAAAATACGGTAAACGCAAATGAAGCACAAAATTCTAATCTTTTTGTTAGCGGTTGGCGTCCTGCTATCGGTTGGATTGGCGCATTTGGTCTCGCATATCAGTACCTACTGCGTCCAATCGCCATTGGTGCGGGATTACACGATCTGCCTACTCTGGATTCGTCCCTTATGGAATTAGTATGGGCTTTGTTGGGCATGGCGGGGCTACGAACTTACGAAAAAATTCAAGGTGTTGCGCGTAAATGAACGGTAATTTTGAACAATGTTTTGCCCTAGTTTTAAAGCACGAAGGTGGCTACGTTGATAATCCAAAAGACTTTGGCGGGGCAACCAATCTTGGATGCACAAAGGCTGTTTGGGAGGCATGGATTGGCAGAGAAGTATCAAAGGATGATATTAAGGCTCTGACGCCTGCGGACGTTATGCCATTGTATCGCAAGAAATATTGGGATGCGGTCAGTGGTGATAAACTCCCAGATGGCGTAGATTATGCCGTGTTTGATTTGGCCATAAATTCTGGGACAGGCCGTGCCGCCAAGATTTTGCAGAAGGCGGTTGGGGCGGTTCAAGATGGCATAATTGGTTTGGCTACTCTGGCGGCAGTGAATACACATAATCCACGCGAATTAGCGACATTGATTTGCGAGGCTCGTTTGGCTTTTTTGCAAAGCCTGCCAACCTATGATACTTTCGGGAAAGGTTGGTCGCGTCGTGTTTCAGAAGTTGAGAACATGGCATTTAGCATGGTTGGATAGTTATGAATTACAATGATTACATCCAGCAGATTGCTACGATGTCGGTAATTCCGGTGTCGGACGCTAATTATCAAATCATTTTACCTCAAATGATTTCGTATGCTGAACTGCGGATGCAGCGTGATCTTGATTTTTTGTCTACTCAAATCAGCACAACAGCCTATTCATTCACAGCCAGCAATGGCACTTTGACAATTCCAACATCTCAATTTGTTGTTCCGCAGACATTTGAGGTGATTGATGGGTCGGGCAACTCCTCGCCACTGTTGCCGATCACCAAAGAATTTATTCAAAATGTTTATGGTTCAGGGTCTACAACGGGTTTGCCGCAGTATTTTGCCGTTTATGGTGGCGACACAGCAACTACTGGATTGACAAGCCAAAACATTATTGTTGGGCCAATACCCAATTCAGCTTATAATGTTCGCCTGACAGGTACGGTTCGTTCTGCGCCACTGTCGGCAAGCAATACAACGACATTTATTTCGGTGTACCTTCCAGACATGTTTATCATGGCTTCTATGGTTTACATTTCAGCTTACCAGCGCAACTTTGGTCGGCAGTCTGATGATCCACAAATGGCGCAAAGCTATGAAAACCAGTATCAGGTTTTGAAAAGTAGCGCCTTAATTGAAGAAAACCGCAAGAAATTTGAAGCTGCTGCATGGACATCCTATTCTCCGGCTCCTGCCGCAAGCCCAACGAGGTAAAAAATGCCTCATAATATGATGAAATATAAGCCGGGCGTTGATACGACATCAACAACGGCTTTAAATGATGGAAGCGAATACACTTCATCAAATCTCATTCGGTTTTTGCCGGATCGTGATGGAATGGGCCTTGTTCAAAAAATGGGCGGATGGGTTGCCTATTTTAACTCCGCCATTAGTTCAACAGTTCGCGCATTAAAAGGTTGGTCTGATCTAAATGGTGTCAATTATTTGGCAATTGGAGCGGAGTCCTCTTTAAGCGTTTTATCGGGAAATGTTTTAGATGACATTACCCCACAATTAGCGACAACAAACACAACGCCTGTTTTTGTAACAACGGCTGGTTCAAACGTAGTTACCGTCACGGATTCAAATATTTCTGGGTCTGTTTTGGACTATGTTAATTATGTCACCCCAGTATCAGTTGGCGGCTTGGTTCTTCAAGGTGCTTACCAATTGAAAACGGCTGCGGGGACGCAGTACACCATATATGCGTCTTCTCTGGCCACTACCACAGCAGACACTTCTGCAAACACAATCATTACTGGCCTTACAACGGGACTCACATATAAAATTGTGACCGTTGGCGTTGGGTCAAATTGGACATCCATTGGTGCTTCTGCCGCGACCGTTGGAACAATTTTTAACAAAAATAGCACAGTAGGCGTAGGTACAGGGACAGCAAAATTGGTTGCCGTACCAGCCTTCAGCACAACAAGTGGCCTATCCATAATCACAACTTATCTGGACAATCACGGATATTCCGTTGGTGATCAATTTTATGTTGGTGTCTCAACGACCATTGGCGGTGTTACGCTGTTTGGTTCTTACACGGTGTTGTCTGTTACATCAGCAAGCATCTTTACGTTTTCTGCCGCCAACACTGCCACATCAACTGCTGGCCCAACCGCCATAAATAGCGGCAATGTTCGGTCAACTTTTTATATTGCCACAGGCCCACAGCCTACTGGCACGGGATTTGGCGTTGGCGGTTTTGGTACTGGTGGCTTTGGTTTGGGGACAACTCAAACCCCAACCCCCGGAACGCCGATCACTGCGACAGATTGGACATTGGATAATTACGGACAAGACCTTGTTGCATGTCCAGCGGGTGGGGCCATTTATTATTGGCAGCCAGATGGTCAAATTCAAAATGCTCAAATTGTTGGCGGCGATGCGCCTTTGGTCAACGATGGCATTTTTGTTGCTATGCCTGAGCGTCAAATTGTAGCTTACGGTTCTTCGTTTACACTTGCTCCCGACCCCCTTCTTGTTCGTTGGTCTGATGTTGGTGATTTTACAGTTTGGGCCGGAACCGTGACAAATCAAGCTGGTTCTTACCGTATCCCGTCAGGTTCAAAGATCGTCACTGGTATTCAAGGGCCACAGCAGGGTCTTTTGTGGACTGATCTTGATCTTTGGGCGATGCAGTATGTTGGCTTGCCATTTGTATATGGTTTTAACAAAATTGGATCAAACTGCGGTGCTATTGGTCGGCATTGCGTTGGTCAATTAAATAATGCTGTTTATTGGATGAGCCAAAAGCAATTCTTCATGAGTATGGGAAGCGGTCCACAAATTATACCTTGCTCTGTTTGGGATGCTGTCTTTCAAAATTTGAAGTCTGGCAATGATGCTAATGGCGTCCCCTACACCCAGCGCATTCGTTGCGCGGTGAACAGTCAGTTCAATGAAGTTATGTGGTTTTATCCGTCCGCCAATGGAACGGGCGAAAACGACAGTTATGTTAAATACAATGTTGTCATGCAGTGCTGGGATTATGGATCACTCGGTCGCACGGCTTGGATTGATCAATCGGTTCTTGGGCCACCAATTGGCGCAGGATCAGACAATTTTCTGTATCAGCATGAAATTGGCAATGATGCGGCCTCTGGTACATCCACAACCGCCATGCTTTCAACGGCTGCAACTGGCTATAGCCAGTTAAATGAAGCTGATAATTTGGTGTTTGTTGACCAAATTTGGCCTGATATGAAATGGGGAACATACAGCGGAAACCAAAACGCAACAGTCCAAATCACATTTTTAGCAACAAACTACCCCGGAGATACGCCAATAACTTATGGCCCTTACAATATGACCCAAGCAACAGAATACATTTCTGTTCGCATTAGGGCGCGTCTTATGTCCATTCAACTCTCATCAAATGATGTTGGCACGTTTTGGCGTTTGGGTGCAGTGCGATATAGATACCAAATTGATGGAAAGTTTTAACCGTGGCATCACTTGACGATATTTTAACTACTCAAAAGAATGGCGTTCAGGCAATTAATTTGTATGCAAATTCTTTGTCTAAATATGCTGGCTCGTATTCAACTAAAGAAATATCTGCCAGCACTGTTGTTAAATCATCATCGGGATGGGTCTCTACTGTGAGCGTTCTGGTTATTGGAACAACGCAGGGGTATCTTTATGATACAAACAGCACTTCTGCGACAACAGGAAACCGAATTTATGCTGTCCCTAATGTGCTGGGTGTGTACCAAGTGCAAATTCCGTTTGCTACTGGATTGGTTTTTGTTCCGGGAACCAATTCAATCGTTTCCATAGGATATTCATAATGCCATTGCATCACGGTACATCACAAAAAACAATCAGTTCAAATATCAGCGAAATGGTTCATTCAGGCCATAAGCAGGATCAGGCTATTGCGGCTGCATTAAACATGGCGAAGTCAGGCAAGGCTTCTGGCGGCATGGCGGCACCATTGACCAAGAATGATGTGTCTGATCGTTCTGCTCAGGACGCACGGGCGCATGTTGGGCCAATTCCTGCTCCGGTTGCTGGCAGAACAGACCATTTAAATATGCATGTCCCTGCTGGAAGCTATGTCATACCCGCAGACATTGTATCGGCATATGGCGAGGGAAACACTGAGGCTGGCTTCAAGGTATTTGATAGCCTGTGCCACGATCACGCCGCCAAGGACAAATCGTCGGGAAATATGCAGCCATCTCTGGCCCCTATTGTGGCTGCGGGTGGCGAATATGTTATACCGCCATCTGTAGTGACATCCATTGGCATGGGTGACATTGATGCTGGTCATGACCTGCTTGATGAATTTGTGGTTTTGACCAGAAAAGACTTGATAGAAACATTGAAAAAACTACCGGGACCAAAATCTGATTGAGGGATCAATAATGACTATGACTGAGGGAAAGAAACGTATCCGTTACACACCAGCGCAGCGCCGTAATAGGGAAAAAATTGAAGTAGTTGATACGCCGTGCCACGTTCGTGTTGCCACTAAGGATGACTTTTTTGGCATTATTGAACTATCCAGAATGGTTCACGACGAGAATGGCTTGTTTGATTTTAATGAAGTGAAAGTGGCTGAAGCCATTTGGCTACAGATTGAAAAGAAAAACGGCATTATTGGTGTTATTGGTACGAAAGATAAGTTGGAAGGCATCGTTGTTCTGCGTCTTTCCACCTATTGGTATTCTAACAGCCAATTTTTGGAAGAAATGTTTGTCTTTGTCCATCCGGATTTCCGCAAAGCCAAAGATTCACGCGCCCAGAAATTGTTAGAATTTGCTAAAAAAGTATCATCTGAACTTGAAATGCCATTGATGATTGGTGTTTTGTCAAATACCAGAACTTCTGCTAAAGTGTCATTATATGAGCGAAATTTTGGTGAACCTGCTGGTGCATTCTTCCTTTGGGGAGCAAAAACTGGCCATCAAAATGAAAATTAAGAGGTAGATTATGTGCGGTCACGGCTCTTCTTCAGCGACAACTTCGTCTACCCAATCGCCTTCTCAGGGCGTGCAGGAGATGTACAAGTACCTTATGGAGCAGGGCAAGGCGCTCCAGCAGAAGCCGTATGAATCATATACTGGTGAGATGGTTCCAGAACTAAACGCCATCCAACAGTCTGGAATTAATCAGGCTCAACAGTATTCTACCGCCGCACAACCCTACTATCAAAGAGCGGGTCAGATGACCCAAGACGTATATAGCGGTTACAACCCGCAAAATTATGCGTCTGGTGTTCAATCTTACATGAACCCCTACATGCAGAATGCAATGGGTGCCACTGCCGCCCAGATGAATAACCTCAACCAGCAAGAGCAGAATAAATTGCTTGGTAATGCCATTTCTTCGGGTGCCTTTGGTGGTGATCGTGGGAAAATTGCTCAATCTGCATTGATGGGCCAGCAGAATTTGGCTCTTGGAAATGTCATGGCTAACATGGCAAACACTGGGTACAATTCAGCCGCCACAAATTACTTGTCAGGTTTGCAGCAGCAGGGTGGTCTGGCTAATCAGTACGGTAATTTTGGAACTAATGTTCAAAACGCTGGGATGACTGGCGCTCAGGGTCTTATGACGGCTGGTGCTGTACCGTATGCTGTACAACAAGCGCAAGATGCCGCCAAATATCAGCAGTTCTCTCAAGGCCAAGCGTACCCATTCCAAACGCTGGGCCTCCTTGCAAACATGGCCTCTGGTCTTGGTGCTGGTCAGGGTGGAACAAGTTCAACAACATCACCGGGTCCAAACTCCATGAATTCCATCTTGGGTCTTGGAACTGCATTCTTGAATATGTCTGACGAACGCACCAAAGAAAACGCTGAACCAATTGGTAAGACGTTTGATGGTCAGAATATCTACAAGTTCAATTACAAGGGTGATCCAAAAACCAACATTGGTTTGATGGCTCAAGAAGTTGAGAAGCATGCGCCTTCAGCCGTTCACAAGACGGATGGTGGCCTGCGTATGGTTGATTATGATGCAGCAACCAGTCATGCGGCAGACCGTGGCCATTTTGCTGGCGGCGGCTCCTCTATGGGTGGATTGGTATCTGCTGGCATGGAGCGTCAACCGTATGCCAAGGGCGGCTATGGCTTAGTCCCATATGCAGATGATCCACTGTACGCATTCATGAGTGAGCGTGTTGGCATTCCAATGGTTGCATACGTTCCACAGATTGACATTAAAGGCGGCGGCGTAGGCATCCCAGAATCGCCAAAGGCATACGAAGACAAGCCATATGACACGTCCGGCATTACAGGTTTTGGTAAGGCTTTTGGAAAAAACAGCAGTGTCAAAGCATTTTTAGGCAACAATTTTGCAAGTGCTACTCAGCCGGGTACATGGCAAGCGCCAACAAGTGATTATTGGAGTTATGCGGATGGTGGCCTTGTGCCGCGCAGCCATCATGCGAGTGGTGATACTCCGCCAAAGGGCAATGACGTTCCCGCTGATGACAATTTCCTTGGCGGCCTTGGCTCGTCCATCGCGAAGGGCGTTGGTGGCCTGTTCAGCACCGACACTCAACCCGGTTTAATTGGTAATATCTTCAATGCTGGTAAACCACTGGATGAGGATACGCGCCTTGGAATTATGGCTGCTGGCTTAGGAATGGCCGCAAGCCCATCACCATTCGTTGGTCAGGCCATTGGTCAGGGTGGACTGACTGGCCTCAATACATACGCTAACCGCAAGAAGGCAATTGCTGAACAAGCATTGAAGAGCCGTGAAATTGGTGTTCAAGAAGCTAAAATTCCTTCTGAAATTGCTGAAATGCAAGCAAGAACTGCTGTTGCAAGGGCTGGCCTTTATAGCAAGCAGTGGATTCCGGGGTATGGTTTTGTTCTTTATGACAATACCAATCCTACGCTTCCACCAAAAAGAATTACCGACGAGAATATGAAACCGTTGACAGAAATAAAACCTGAAACTGTTCCAAATGCTCCCGGAAGTGCTGATCCTTTGCCTCTTGCAAAAACTGGTGGGCAAAAGATTCCTGTTACTTCTTCAACTCCAGCAGTACCTGAAACAAAGATTATTGATCCCACTAAAGTTCCAGAAGGTTTTATGCCTGAAGAACAGTTCAATATTCAAATGAACCCAACTTTGGCCAAGGATGAAGCGGCTAATGCTGCCAAAGCGTTAGCAACGCAACGAGATAAATCTATAGCGGCATACGGGCAGTTATACCGTTTAGATGAAATGGATCGTCAGTATGGTAATTTGCCGCCAACAGGACCGCTTTCTCCGGGTTCATATGCTACTGAACGTGGTGAGTTTGCCAAGGGCGTGAATACCTTCTTGCAGGGTCTTGGTGGTGCTCCCGTGTTTGATACAAGTTCAGTGGCATCCATTGAAAATCTTACCAAAGATAGGTTCCGTTTAGGTGCGGAACTTAGCCGTTCTATTGGTGGTCATGAACCCGGATTTATTGTTCAACAGTCTGTGCAAGCAAATCCCGGCACTGAAAATACAGCCCTTGGATACAAGCGAATTACAGAAGGTTTGAGGCAAGCCGCTGAATATGAAAAAAATCGCACTGCATTTTATGAAGATTATGCAGCAAAATTTGGTCATTTGAATGGGGCAGAAAAATTATTTGTTCAACAAAATCCACCTGAAATGTACTCAAAACGTGCAATTCTTTCAACAGTTGATCCAGAAGATGCAAAAGCATTAAGGGAATATGCTGTTAAAAATACTGACCCATCCAAAGCTATGAAGGCATTTGATGACCATTATGGCAAAGGTGTTTCAAATCTTGTATTGGGGCAATAATTATGGATGATTTTGTTCTTCCAAGTTTGAAGAAAAAACCAGAATTAGGTCAAATTTCTCAATCTCCCGAATTTACACTTCCTTCAATGAAAAATGCTGCCCCATCAACATTGCCTGATGTTGGGGTTGGTGCCGTAAGTGGATTGCAGCGGGGTGTTTATGGCATTCCTGAAGTCCTTCAAGAAACATCTAATTTGATTGAAAGTATTCCGGGGCGAGCAGTCAGTGGTGGTATTTGGGCTGGTGAAAAACTTGGCGCTTTTCCATCAGGGACATCTGAACAGTTTGAAAAAAGCACACAAAACATAAGGGACATTCAAAGTGAATGGGAAAAAAAACATGGTTCCAATAGGCTCCCATCATTAAAAGATGTAACTTCTACTGCTGAATCTGTTGGTATTCCAACTTCTCCTCGCCCTAGAACCACTTTAGGAAAAATCACTGAGGCTGGCACTCAGGCATTGCCATTGGCTGTGGTTGGGCCGGGGACTGCTATTGAGCGTGGGTTAACTCAATTTGCGTCAGGTGCTGCAAGCGAGGCGGCTGGATTAGCTACGCAAGGCACTCCATATGAAACTTTTTCTCGCATTGTAGGTGGATTGGGTGGCGGTGCAGCCATTGCAGGTCCATCAGCAATGATTCGGGCAAAAAGCCCCGAAAACATTGAAGAAATAGGAAGTCAATTAGCTGGCAAAGCTGCCCGTGAATCTTTTGTGCAACCAAACGCGGCTGAAGCATCTTTGGCAACTCCATCACCTAGTTTTGTTTCGGGTGTTGAGCCAACTACCGCCCAAACTCTTCAAATCAAAGGTGCTGAGGCTGCTGCAAAACAAGCACAAGCATTGGCGCAAAAAGTAACTGGAATAAAAGATTTTGAAAATACGGCAGAGGCTCAAGCCTTACGCAATCAAATGGAAACTTCTGAACAAAACCTTGCTGCTCAAGCTGAATTAACAGCACAGCAGGCATCTGCTGTTTCAGGAAAACCAATTGATATTTCAACATCATTTGGAATTTCTGGGACCAGCCCACAAGGTGATGCATCAATTCAAGTTCGCAACATGATTGCGGCATTGGATAAAAGATTAGATGAACAAGCTAAATCTGCATGGAAAGACCCGCAACTTGAAGCTGCTGGTGTTTATAAAAACAAAACCGTGAATGAATTGACCAATTATTTGGACAATTTATCACAGGCCAAGCGTGCTGGGTTTCCATCTGAAATTACTAAAGTTTTGGAAAATATTTCATCAATGGAAGGGTCTCAAATTCCATTTAATGAATTGCAAGACCTTAGATCAATGACACTGGCGCAAGCTAGAAAGGCTTACACATCACCCAATGTTGTTGATGCTCCTGCCTTATATGGCTTTGCCAATAAAATTGGAGAAGTTTTGTCTAACCCTCAAAATATTAGGTTTGGCAATACTTATGGTGAAATTGAAGCATGGAATAAAGCCCGTGCTGCAACCAAACAATATTATGATACTTTTGGTGATGGTTTCTTAGCCAATATGGTTAATAATGAAAAAATATCACCGGAGATGACACTTAAAAATTTATATACAGGTTCATCTGGTCCAAATAATTTACGCGAATTGCGTAATGTTTTTGGTGATCAAGCTGATAAAAGTGTTTCTGATTGGATGGTTGGGGAACTAACCAACAATGGGTCAAATTTAAATATCACTCCAGATAAAGTGACAAAGTTTATTAGTGACCCAAAGAACTCTGCCATCATTCAAGAAGTTCCCGGTCTCTCTGAGAGACTGCAATCTATTGCTCAACGCGCTGGGGAAAGTGCTGAGCAATCTCAAATGCGTCAGTTTTCAAATTCTTTTGAAAACATTGTAAACAAAAACAATCCAAAAGCTTTGGCTAGTTTTCTTGATAGTCATCCAGATATGATTGAAAAAGTGTTTCCTACTGCTGATCAGCAAAAATATGTACAAGCGTTGCGTGATTCAGCGAAAGCCATTTCAAAAATTGGAAATGCTAAATTAATTCCAAATGAAACGCTGAAGAATCTTACTGAAAATAATATGTTCACCTTATTGTATGGTCGTGCAACCGGAGCACTATCTGATACCGTTGTTGGTGCATTGGCTGGGCATGCATTAGAGGGTGCTACAAATATTGCGGGTGCTGGTCCAGTTGGTGGTGCATTATCTTTATTGGGCGTTGGTAAAAGAGCAGTTCCTGCAATTTTTAATAAAGCTAATGATTGGGTGTTCGGTGGCACTCGTGAAGAAGCAATTCGTAAATTGCAGGCTGCTGCAAGCGACCCGCAATTGATGCAAGCATTATTAAATAAGCCAGACCCAAATGGATGGTCGCGTTTAGGTAATGCTTTGATAAATGTTGCAGGACGTTCTGCAATCCCAGTGGTTGAAAGTTCAAATCGTGAATTTCGCAAATCTGGCGGCAGGGCTGGTGTTATGTCTGCACAGCAGTTGTTGCGCGATTTAAAACGCCGCCAAGCAATGATGGCTCATAAGACTGAGCAAATGCTATCACTGCCAGACGACGCTATTGTTCAGGCTTTAGATGCTGCAAAGCGATAGGTTCGGCGCAGGGAAGACCGGAGTAGGCTGCGCTTAGGTCTTCCCTCCCCCACTCCGGTCACTTCACTTCGCCAACTGCCAATACATTAGCCAAGTCTGACATTACGCGCAGATCAGCCAAACTCTTTGTTGGACTGCCAACCAAGTGGCCAGCATACGCGGCAGTGGTGATCACGTCGCGGTAATTATCCTGCCGCCCGTGGTTTTCACTTACCTTAGCAATTGCCATTGCCATACACATCATTGCAACGTCATGGGCCGTTACCTGTTTATCAAGCATGGCAGTGGCCACCAGTGCCGCCTTCTCCAAAATAACTACTGGGTCAGCAGTTTTGGTTGCATCGGCCTCAGCAGCCTTCCTTGTGCTTTCTATAAGTTGGCTCCAGTTTGGTGTTGCCTGTTTTAGTTCAGCCATTTTAATTTCCTTTGAGTTTACGCCAGCGAAGTTCTTTTTTTGGACATACATAGAATGTTTCAATTTTGTTGGTGTTGTTGGTTTTAATATCCTCCACTGTCCATGTTGGTTTTGTAGCATCAGGAATACAGGCTGCGTATTGAAGATCAGCACTCACAATGAAATACGCTTTCGGGGGAGGAATATGGCTTTCAAATTCATAAGCCCTATCTACGGCGGCTTTGTTAGAGACAATGCAATTTTGATATGGCCAGTCTTTTTCTCCCGTAAAATTAAACCTCATTCCCTTAACTTCAATGCGATACTCTTCACCTTCTTCCGTTTCAATTGTTATGTCTCCATTGTCTTGGTAGTCTGCGATTTGTTTCATTGATGGCGCGTATCTAATGCGTGGAATAGAAACACTGAAATCCAAACTGTGAAGGTATTCAGCTACCGCAAACACGGCTGGGCGCGACCCATTCAAGCGTTTGAAAAAAGCAGTCTGCTGATTGTTTTCACCTACCGGGGGACCACTGTTCCGTCTAATTTTTTCTTCCACTTGGAACCCTTTCCAAAAGGCAATGGAGTTTTAGATTGTTTCATGCCCAGCGTTGATGCTTTGGCTCGTTTTGCTTTGGCGGCAGTTGAGTGATCCACTTTGGTTTTCTCAGTGGCGCACGGCTTGCACGTCAGGCGGATATTGTCATCAGTGTCGGTCCCGCCTAACTCCAAAGCGCGGACATGCTCAAAGATGAAGCCGCCAGTGATCAGTTTAATTCCGCACAGCATGCAGAACCCTTTTTCACGCTCCCATATTGTCAGCTTTCGTCTAACAGATAATGATCCGCGTTTTGTTGTCCCTACATCCGTCATTGGAACTTGCTCCCAGCCCGAAGGCTTGCCTGCTCCGTTCTGTATGCCTCAATGATGGCATCACACTTGTTGCGTTGTGCTCGGTGCCACTCATCAGCCTCAACAGCAATCACTTCTTCCTCGCAGGCAGAAGCGTAATCTGAGTGGGCCTCAGCCCAAGCATCGCGCATTGCTACGGATGATTCGGGTGATCGCAGTATCAATCTGGCGCGTGTTTGTTTTCGGTTGAACTCCGCCCGTACACGATTGGCACGGGCGGCTGCTGTTTGCTCAGAGGAGGTTGCCAAATAGTTCAGCGCATCCTCAATCCATTCGTCACTAATCAATCTCGTTGGCTGGGCCATTGTATCTCTCAATTTTGGGTTTGAGCGTTATCCAACACTCAACATTGTGGTTAGGGATTGGCATGGCATCCAAATAGACAAGGATTTCATCCTCCTCCATCCACGCGCTGCCAATAATCATTTTTTTAGTCACATTGTTCCGATCAGTTTTGTAGGTGAGGACAGTCCACTTTTCTACAAAACTTGGATCAATCGGGGAAAAATCTGCGGGTTTAATAGATACCCGGCAGAAGTTATCCGAATCAGCAATCGGGATCGCA
>Ga0114960_10000561_pt1 | contig 30960 bp, 33 predicted proteins | sample C_130625_MF_Meta_FD_92637 | JGI IMG/M metagenome (GOLD analysis project Ga0114960, IMG submission 92637) | Freshwater microbial communities from Lake Croche, Canada to study carbon cycling - C_130625_MF_MetaG | ecosystem: Environmental > Aquatic > Freshwater > Lake | place: Lake Croche, Canada... | reverse complement strand
ATTTACTTCAATTTGCAGTTCGAAACAGCGCAAAAGATTTAAGAGTTTTAAATCTAATGCAAGTAATGTGGGTGACTAATTTTAAGTTAAAAAAATAACAACATCACTTTTTACCTCAGCCAGTAATTATACAATACCGAAGGTGTCGCTTCTGCTTTAAGAGAAAAACTTGGACGGGTATAAGAAGAAATTTTAACCTTCACAGATTGGAGAATTTCGTCTCTAGAAATTAATAATTCAACCTCATCATTGACGGACAGACCATTCATGACACCATCTAACATTCCTTGACTCATTCTGTATCCATTACATCCTATGATTTCGTCGTTAACAGAAAGTCCAGCCTCTTCTGCTGCCGAACCCGCACGAATTGATTTAACTATAACAGTTCCTCCTTCGTCGCGAACACTTGCCCCAAAGGATGGAGCAGTACTTGTGGTTTCTTTTACTTTTACACCCAATTCACCAAAAATAGATGCATAGGGTATTACTTCAGTCCCATCGACATAACGAGCAAAAAAGTCGCTCATGTCTTGCCCCATAAAATCACTTAATTCTTTTTTAAATTCAGCTTCTGTAAATCCTCTATTTAATTTCACATAATAAACTGAATACAGCTGTTTCATAAAATCATCTAAGCATTTTTTGCCTTTTGTATTCGAAATAATTTTCGCATCCAAAACAGCCCCTAAAACAGAACCACGGGAATAATACGTCATGGAAGTATTCGCGCTGTTTTCAGTAGGACGATACGCTTTAATCCAAGCATCAAAACTAGCATGAGCAACAGGTTGCACTCTAGAGCCAACGCTTCCTTCCACATAATTAATAGAACTCATTAATTTATTTAAGAAAGTCTCTTGGGAATAAAACCCTGCTCTACGCAAGATTAATTCATCATAATAAGAAGTAACTCCTTCCATCACCCATAACAAAGAAGTGTAAACCTCATGATCGTAATCAAAAGGACCTAGTTCAATAGGTCTGATGCGTTTTACATTCCAAAGATGAAAATATTCATGTGCTACAAGATTGATAAAATTCAAGTATTCACTTCCTGCATAAGTCCATCGATTAACACTTAAAGTAGTAGAATTACAATGTTCTAATCCACCTTGACCATCGACTACATTATGAATAATAAATAGATAATTTTTATTCGGATTCACCCCAAACACAGCCGTTTCAGCTTCAATTACTTTGGCCATATCTCTTTTAAGATCTGAGATATTAAAATTACCATCTCCATACATAGCCACTGTGTGTTTTACCCCTGCAGCCATGAATTCAAAAACTTCTTGGTTTCCAATTTCAATAGGACAATCTACCAACTGATCATAATCTTTAAAAGTAAAAGTAGTAGAAGCTCTTTTTTGCTCCTCAAATTCACCCAAAGGAAGCGCTGTACTTATTTTTTTAAAGTCATCGTAAGGAAATACATCCAATTTCCCTCCAAGTGATTTTTGACCATCGACATACATGAAGACTCCAGCTCCACTTACATAACCATGGGAAAGATCTAAAAATGAGGTCCTCACCGACAATTCAAATGCATACACCTCATATTTAATATGCACGAGTTCTTTTCCTTGACTGTTGATCTGCCAATGATTTTTAGTGATTTTATGAACTTCAATTGGATTTCCTTTTTCATCAAAGGCCTTTACTAAATTGATATTCTTTGAGAACTCACGCACCAAATAAGAACCTGGAGCCCAAACAGGCAATTTTAAATCAATCGTTTTTTGATTGTTTTTGGAAATCAGCATCTCCACTTCAAAATAATGATTTTGAGGTTTTGGCATATGCAATTGATAACGGATTTCCATTGCATGAACAAGTGAAGAACAAAATGTCAATAAAACAAGGGTAACATATCTCATGAGTTGATTTTTATTTTTGACGCTACTAATTTTGCTTTGATGACCAAATCGCTTACAGATTCCGTACCAAAAGCTACTGCCACTGCCATTCTTCTATAGGGCCGAGTTGAAGGTTTACCGAAAATGAAAAAATCAGAACTTGAAATACGCGCCGCATCTAAAAGTCCGGATATTATCGGTTGTGTTTGCTCTGTGTCTTTTGCTAAAACCACTGCACTTGCTCCATTATGATTTAAGGTGATTTCCGAAACCGGAATTCCTAAAACTGCTCTAGCATGCAATTCAAATTCAGTGAAGTTTTGAGTTTTTGCTAAGGTTACCATACCTGTATCATGAGGTCGTGGAGATAATTCAGAGAAATAAGCTCCTTCTTTTGTGATAAAAAACTCAACTCCCCAAATTCCTTGACCACCTAATGCTGCAGTGACTTTTGCAGCCATTTGTTTTGCTTCTTCTAAATGATGGTCCAACATAGTTGCTGGCTGCCAGCTTTCTTGATAATCTCCCCGCTCTTGTCTATGTCCAATCGGTGGACAAAACAAAGTGCCCCCCTCTTTTTGCGTAAGGGTAAGGAGCGTAATTTCATATTCAAAATCAATAAATGCCTCAACAATTACTTCTTTTAAGTCACCCCGAGAGCCTTCCATTGCATAATTCCACGCAGTTTCAATGTCTTCGTATGTGCGGATCACACTTTGTCCTTTTCCTGAACTCGACATAAGTGGTTTGACTACACATGGCATTCCACAGGCAGCAACACCTTCTTTTAATCCGTCAAGAGTAACTGCATAGCGATATTTTGCAGTTCGAATACCTAAATCCTTTGCCGCTAAATCTCTAATTGCCTTTCTGTTCATGGTGAAATTCGCTGCTTTTGCACTGGGAACCACTTGAATTCCTGAGGCTTCATAGGCATATAAATGTTCCGTTCTTATGGCTTCAATTTCAGGGACAATAATATCTGGTTGAAAAGAGGCTACTAATGCATCTAATGCCGATCCGTCCAACATATCAATTACAGCAAATTCATGTGCAACCTGCATTGCCGGTGCATCCTTATAGCTGTCTACTGCCAGCACATACTGTCCCAATCTTTGACAAGCAATTACAAACTCCTTTCCCAATTCACCGGACCCAAGTAACATTATTCTCTTTCTCATAGTACAAAGATAAAAAAATCCCAATTCTGCGAGTTTTGATTATATTTAACCACCAAAGGAAATAATTAAAATAAAATATTAACTTTGAATTAATGGTGAGTTCACAAATTGTTAACCTTCTTGAAAAATTCAATCCCATTGCACTCGCAGATATGGATCGAGTAAAGTTGATGAATCGTATAGATACCAAGTTTGCTTTTGGCATTGAAACTTTAATTGAAATCCTACCAGAATTAAGTGAGCATTTTGACGCACTTGACATTGCAGGAGTTCGTGCATCTCAATATGAAAGCTTGTATTTTGATGATGATAAACTCACTTTTTTCAGAGACCATCATGTTGGTAAGACCAATCGTTTTAAAGTTAGAATTAGGAAATATGTTGAAACGAATACTCATTTTCTTGAGATCAAACATAAATTCAAAGGAAGAACGAATAAAAAAAGAATCAATTCCCTCGGTTTTACCGATGATTTAGATGCCAATCAAAAAGAATTTTTAGAGGGTATTTTAAACAAGGAAATTGACCTCCAAAGTACCTTGAAAAATGCTTTTCAACGGATAACATTGGTGCATAAAACCAGAAATGAGCGCTTGACTTTAGACTTTAATTTGCAATTTTTTAATGAAACTAAATCCGTTGATTTCAAGCACTTAATCATTGCCGAATTAAAACAAGAATCCTTGGATAGAAGCTCTCCATTTTTCACGATAATGAAAAAAAGAATGATCCGTCCTTATCGCTTGAGTAAATATTGTATTGGGACAATGGAATTATTCGGAGATCAAAATTTAAAATACAATCGATTTAAAAGAAAATACCTTTACCTAAAAAAAATAGAGAATTATGCTGCCTAATTTTATTAACCTATTGATTCCAACACCTGTAATAAGTAATCCAAGTTTATTTACTTGGGTTAGCGAAGATATTTATGTTTTATTAATACGTTTAGGGATAAACCTTGCTTTTTTAACGATTATAATTCGCTTTTTATATTATCCAAAAACTAAAAGAAAGGATTATTTATTTACCTATTATTTAATCGGGCTCATTACTTTTTTCCTTTGTTTTGGTTTGAAAAAATTAGATATTGACACAGGAATGGGTCTTGGACTTTTTGCGATTTTTGGAATCATACGCTATCGAACTGACGCTATCGAAATAAAAGAAATGACTTACTTGTTTCTTATCATCGGTATAAGTGTAGTGAATGCACTACTTGCAACTCAAATAGATAAAAATGTATACCAGATCAATCTTCTCGAAATTGGACTTATTAATTTCATAGTAGTCATTGTCACTTTTGTTCTAGAGTATTTATGGTTGGTAAAACATGAAACCAGAAAAACAATTAACTACGAGAGAATTGATTTGATTACGCCAGAAAATTATGAGTTGATGAAAGCTGACTTAATAACAAGAACAGGACTTGCGATCAATAGATTTGAAATTGGAAAAATTGATTTTCTAAATGATACCGCACAAGTTCGTATTTATTACTATGCAGACGATCAAGCCTTATCCGATTACCATGTGAGTTGAGACTTCAACTTATTTCTTTCGTAAAAGTTGATTCATTAAGGTCTTTACTTTAATTTTGAACATGCTTTTACTTAGATGGCTTCTTTCGCCTTTTTCGTTTATCTATTATCTTGTAAGTTCCTTTCGGAATCTGTGCTTTAATCAGCAATGGATTAAAAGTCATAAAATTCCGGTGCCTTCAATTAGTATCGGGAATTTAAGTCTAGGAGGAACAGGAAAATCACCCCTAACCAACTATCTAATTCATTTACTGAAAAGTGAGTATTCCATTTATGTGTTGTCGCGAGGATATGGTAGGAAAACAAAAGGATTTAGAACAGTCGAAACCAATTCAATTGGAGCGGAGGTTGGAGACGAGCCACTTGCATATAAAATAGAACATGGATCAGCTATCACTGTTGCGGTGGATGAAGATAGAGTCCACGGAATTTCTCAATTTAGCCCCTTTCCAGAAAATGGATTTGTATTACTAGATGATGCCTTTCAGCACAGACGCATCAGTGCAGGCTTCTCTATTCTATTAAGTACTTACGATCATCCTTTTCATAAAGATTTTCTATTCCCTTTGGGAATGCTAAGAGAAAGAAGATCCGGAGTTAAAAGAGCTGATTTAATTCTGATTACAAAATGTCCTCCCCAGCTGAATGAAGAGGATATGAAAGACTTCAAAGTTCCATTAGAAAAGTATCATTTACCAGTCTTTTTTAGTTGGATCAAATATCTGCCACTTCTGCATTTGGGTAAAAATATTGATTCTGTAAAGAAAGTGCTTGTTGTAACAGGAATTGCTCAAGGAATTGACCTGAAGAACCATATTTCAAATTCCTTTGAAACCCTTCATTTATCATTTTCTGACCACCACTTATTTACCAGAAAAGACATTGATTTAATTCACAAAAAATTTGATACCTTTGCAGCTGAAGATGGCGTAATTGTTACTACATCTAAAGATTACATGCGTTTAAAATCATTACTTACCAAAGAAGAATTATTAAAATATCCTTGGAGTATTCAGAACATAGAACTTCACATAGAAAACGAAATTGAATTCATCAAAATAATTAAAAAGTATGCTAAAGCAATTTGAAGAATCAGCAGCCTATATTAAATCTAAAACTTCAATTAATCCAAGTATCGGGATTATTCTAGGTACAGGATTGGGTGGATTGGTAAAGGAAATTAAAATCATAGACGAAATTCCCTATGAAGACATTCCAAATTTTCCAGTTTCAACTGTTGAAAGTCACTCAGGAAAACTCATATTTGGTGAATTAGGAGGAAAATTTGTTGTTGCCATGCAAGGACGTTTCCATTTTTATGAAGGTTATTCTTTACAACAAGTTACTTTCCCTGTAAGGGTAATGAAATTACTAGGTGTTGAACGCCTTTTTGTGAGCAATGCCTCTGGTGGCGTAAATCCTGATTTTGAAGTAGGTGAGATTATGATCATGGATGATCATATTAATTTATTTCCTGGCAACCCATTAATAGGAAAAAACTTTGATGCTCTCGGGCCTCGTTTTCCTGATATGTCAGATGCTTACGATGAAAAAATGATTGCTCTTGCACTCAATATTGCTAAAGAAAAAAATATTAGAGTTGCCGTAGGTTGTTATGCCGGTTTAACTGGACCCACATTAGAAACTCCTTCCGAATATAAATATGTTCGTGCTATAGGTGCAGATGCTGTTGGAATGTCAACCGTGCCTGAAGTTATCGTTGCAAGACACATGGACATTCCATGTTTTGCGATATCAATTATCACCGATCTAGGTGTCCCAGGTAAAATCAAAAAGGTAAGTGTCCAAGATGTAATTGAAGTGGCCAGTCGTCAAGAACCGAAAATGACTGAAATAATGAAAGAACTTATAGCTCGTATTTAAAGAATGGAAAATAAGCTACAGGACCGTTACGAAATTGTCATAGGTTTGGAAGTGCATGCTCAAATGCTCACGAAATCTAAAGCATATTCCTCTGATTGCAACGAATTTGGTGCACAACCCAATTCAAATGTTAGTGTTGTTTCTTTGGGTCACCCCGGGACATTACCTGTTATGAACAAAAAAACGGTGGAGTATGCCATTAGATTAGGTCTATCGTGTAACAGTGAAATTGCAAGAAATCAATATTTTGCTCGAAAGAACTATTTCTACCCCGATCTCCCGAAAGGTTATCAAATCACCCAAGATAAAACACCGATCTGTGTTGGAGGTTATGTTATTATTAAAGACGAAAAAGGTAAAGAAAAGTCAATTGGAATTACTCGAATTCACATGGAAGAAGATGCTGGGAAAAGCATTCACGATGTAGATGTTTTTGACACCCTCGTTGATCTAAACCGTGCTGGTGTTCCCTTATTAGAAATTGTTTCTGAGCCCGATATGCGTTCTTCACATGAAGCGTATTACTACCTTACGGAAGTTAGAAAATTGGTGCGCTATCTCGATATTTGCGATGGAAATATGGAAGAAGGATCATTGCGCTGTGATGCCAATGTATCGGTAAATTTGAAAGGAGCTAAAGAATTCGGAACAAAAGTAGAGGTCAAAAATATGAATTCCATCAGAAATGTTCAGCGAGCGATTGATTTTGAAGTCAAACGACAAATTGAACTACTAGAAAATGGAGGGACTATTGCACAAGAAACCCGTTCTTTTGATGCCTTAAAAGGACTTACCATTTCTATGAGATCAAAAGAAGCAGCGAACGATTATCGCTATTTCCCAGAGCCTGATTTACAACCTCTAGTGATTTTGCAAGAACAAATTGATGCTATCGCAAAGGAAATGCCTCCTTTACCAAGAAATTTATATTTAAAATACACACAAGAATTTGGTTTAAGTGATTATGATGCCATGAATATTACCGATTCAAAAGGAATTGCTTTGTATTACGAAAGCTTGTTGCAGCATACCAAAAATGCCAAAGCAGCCGCAAACTGGTTGATGGGAGAAATTAAATCCTACTTGAATGAAAACGGAGTTTCTATTGCCGAATTTCCGATTGCTCCGGAAAGAATTGCCAATTTGATTCAGTTGATTGATGAAGGAAAAGTGTCCTCTACTATTGCTGGTCAAAGAATTTTCCCTCAAATGATTGAAACCAATAATACACCTCACGCTATTGCCGAAGCATTAAATTTGTTTCAAGACTCTGGTGAAGACGTGCTTGATGCCTATGTTTTAAAAGTAATCGAAGGCAATCCATCAGAAATTGAGCGCTATAAAGCAGGAGATAAACAATTAATTGGATTTTTTATGGGACAATTAATGAAAGTATCAGGAGGAAAAGCAGACCCTAAGAAAGCAAATAGTATTTTACGCAACACCTTGGATAATTTATAATGAAAAAAATATTTCTCTACTTCTTTTTAATTTTCATTGTTGCTTCCTGTAATGAAGAGCCAGAACAAGAAATTAACTTTTCAATCTCTGGACAAATAAAGGACGCTAAAGGTCTTACGGTTTATATTGAAGCGCCAAGTGAGCGTGGAGTAATTCCTGTTGCGCAAACCTTAATAGAAGAAAATGATGGTTCTTTTGAACTAGAAGGCAATCTTCCAGGCTTGGGATTTTATCAAATGAGAATTGGAGAAAACCAAGAAAATTCTATTCCTCTTACGATAGCGCCAAATGATCACATGAAATTCAATACCAGTTTCTCTGAATTTACTAAAAAACCAAATGCTTCAGGTACTTCATGGGCAAAAACTATGAATACCTACATGAAGCTAATGGATGAATTCAACTTGAAACAACAAGCCATTGCTGCAAAACAAAACACCTTGTCTGAAGTTGAATTGACAAGTGAATTTAATACTGCGAAAGAAGTTATTGATCAATTCGCTAGAAAAAAAATGTTGCAAGATCCAACAAGTCCCTACAACATAATTTTATCTATGTCCTTAGTTCCTTCCACTGGATTTGATTATTGGAACCCGGAAAACTTGGTTGTTTTTGAAAAAGTAGCAAGTGCTTTTCAAGAAAAATATGGCGATACGCCCACCTGTAATTCATTCATTTCGCAATATGCGCAAATTGAAGCTGGATATCAACAATATCAGAATATCCAAAATGGAACCATAACGGCACCTAATTTTACGCTTACCACACCCGGAGGTAAACCTATAAGTCTGGCAGATTTTAAAGGTAAAGTTGTGCTGATTGATTTTTGGGCATCTTGGTGTGGACCTTGTAGAAAGGAAAGTCCTAATCTCGTTAAGTTATATCAAACATACAAAGGTAAAGACTTCGTAATTCTATCTGTTTCATTAGATGATGACAAAAATGCGTGGTTAAATGCTATTGAAAAAGATGGGCTTATCTGGACAACTCACGGCAGTGATTTAAAAGGATGGGAAACACCTTTAACTTCTTTGTATGGTTTTGAATCGATTCCTCATACTGTACTCGTGAACCAAAATGGAATGATTGTTGGAAAAGGATTGAGAGGAGAAATGTTAATTAATAAAATAAAAACACTTTTTTAATTATTTGCTATGAGAAAATTACTTCTTATTTGGATGAATGTTATAATAGGATTTACACTCTTAAGTCAAGGTCCGAACCTGCCCAAAATAAATGTTCAAATTAGTGGGCAAATTTTCAATGGGAGTTTTGACTCCATTAAAATTTCACAATTTTACGGTAAGTTTTACAAAGACTTTATCACCACGAAACCCGATAAAAAAGGGAATTTCACCATGAAAGGCACCTTACCTTATGCAGATTATTATATGTTGCGCTTAGGGAATGAAAATTTACAGTTAATCCTTCGCGATAGCAGCAATATCAAAGTGTATGGTGATGGAAGAAAAATAAGAGAATTCTGCAATATTATCAATTCAGATGAGTCACAGCAAATGAACCAATTTTCCTATAAATTAGATCTATGGTCCGCAAAAATAGATTCAGCAACTGCTGCTTTAAAACTAGACACTTCTCGTGCGCAAGCAATTAACACCTACATGTCAGCTGAATATAGCAAGTACCAGGGAGCGAGACAAGAATTCATGGCGATGAATCAAAATTCACCACAATTAATCTTGGTGCTTAAAACAATGAATATTGAAACAGAGTTTGCTGATTATGAGGGTATCCTCAATCAAGTGATTGGGAGTTTTGGTCAAAGTCCGACCGTAATGGAATACAAAAAATATTTTGAATCCTTTAAACAGAAAAGAGATGAGGGCTTAACACTTGGAGTTGGCAAGGTAGCTCCTGACTTTGAACAATTAGGAACAGATCAGAAAACGAATATCAAACTTTCAGATTTGAGAGGAAAAGTTGTACTAATTGATTTTTGGGCATCCTGGTGTGGACCTTGTCGGAAAGAAAATCCTAATGTGGTAAAAACCTATGCGAAATATAAAGATGATGGTTTTACTGTTATGAGCGTATCTTTAGATACAGACAAAGAAAAATGGTTGGCGGCAATCAAACAAGACAATCTCACTTGGCCAAATCATGTTAGTGATTTAAGAGGGTGGAACAATCGTGCTGCTGGATTATATGACGTTAAAAGTGTGCCTTTCACTGTTCTTATCGATCAACAAGGAAAAATTATCAAAACCAATCTAAGAGGTGAGGCATTAGAAAGTGAATTACAAAGAATTTATGGTCATTAATTTTTAAACCGCTGGAAACAAAAAACAACATATACTTTGCCTCTGACTTTCATCTTGGTGCGCCAAGTTGGGAAAAAAGTCTCGAAAGAGAAAAAAAAATAGTGACTTGGCTAAATTATATTTCGAAGGATGCTAAAGAAATCTATTTTTTAGGCGATGTTTTTGATTTTTGGTTTGAATACAAAGAAGTCGTTCCAAAAGGATACATTAGGCTATTAGGTAAGTTAGCACAACTGAGCGACGACGGAGTTAAACTTCATTTTTTTATTGGAAATCATGACATGTGGCTCTTCAATTATCTGGAAAAAGAATTAAATGCTACTATTTACCAAAAACCCATTCTTAGAAAGATATTTAACCACAACTATTTCATAGGTCATGGTGACGGGCTTGGTCCAGGAGATCGATCTTATAAAATAATAAAACACATCTTCAGAAATCGCATTTGTCAATGGGCATTTGCCAGACTTCATCCGAATTTTGGAATCGGTTTAGCGAAATTCTTTTCTCGAAAAAGTCGTGCAGCGACGGGGAAAAATGATGAGGTATTTGTAGCTAAAGAAAAAGAATGGCTTTATTTATACGCTCAAGAAATTGCCAAAAAGGAAAAAGTCGATTACTTTGTCTTTGGTCACCGTCACTTGCCACTTCAATTGCCTTTGGAAAATAGTTTATATATCAATTTAGGAGAATGGATGAACTATTGCACCTTTGCTATTTGCAATACAGCTGGAATGGAATTGATGGAATGGAAAGACGGAACCGTTACGCGCTATTCAAATGAATAAAGTAATAAAACATGAATTCGTACTTTCACAATTAAGTGATTGTAAAGATTTTTCAGAACAATTTTTTAATTGGTATCCAGAGAAAAATTGCTTCGCATTCTCCGGTGAAATGGGAGTCGGAAAAACCACCATAATCAGATCATTACTTCAACACCTTGGAATCGAAGATTTTCAAGGGTCCCCTACCTTTGCTATTGTTCAAACATATTTAATTCCCACCAACGAAAATTGTTACCACATAGATGCTTACCGCCTCAACAATAAGGAGGAAGCAATGGCAATTGGTTTTGATGAAATAATGAATGAAGACGCTTATTTTTTTATTGAATGGCCCGAAAAAATTAAATCATTTTTACCTGATAACACAATTTGGGTGTATATTCGTGAAAATGAGTCAAATGAACGCTTGATACATATAGAAGAATGATAACAGATCCTGCAATTTTAAAGTCTTTAATCCAACAAGGCGGATTTCTTCCAAAGGAGGAAATGTTGGAAGTAAAAAAGCAAAAAGGAAGTTTAATGATTGGTATTCCAAAAGAAACTTCCTTTCAAGAACGTCGTGTGGCCTTAGTTCCGGAAGCAGTCTCTTTACTCGTTGCCAATGGTCACCATGTGATTATTGAATCCAATGCTGGTGAAAATTCTAATTTTACCGATAATGAATATAGTGAAGCAGGAGCGCAGATTGTTCAAGACCGTCACGCCATCTATCAATGCGATATTATCTTCAAAGTGGCTCCGCCTTCTGAGGAGGAAGTTGATTTAATGCCTGGTAACCAGACTTTCATTTCTGCCTTACAATTGGTATCGCAGCCAAAGGAAGTATTGCAAAAATTAATGAAAAAGAAAATCACAGCCATTGCTTGGGACTACATAAAAGATGAAGAAGGAGTTTTTTCTGTTGTGCGCACTATGGGCGAAATCGCAGGAACAACCTCTATTTTAGTGGCTGGTGAATTACTCTCCTCCTACACCTCAGGTAAAGGATTAATGTTGGGTGGAATTGCTGGAGTACAACCTACCGAAGTAGTTATTATTGGTGCAGGAACCGTCGGTGAATTTGCCGCTCGAGCTGCACTAGGTTTAGGTGCCTCTGTAAAAGTATTTGATAATTCTTTATCAAAATTAAGACGTTTACAAAATGATGTCGGTGCAAGAATATTCACCTCTGTCATTCAACCTAAAGTTTTAGCGAAAGCCGTTCGAAGAGCTGATGTAGTTATCGGTGCTTTGAGATCGCAAGTGGGAAGAACTCCTTGTGTCGTAAGCAGAGATGTCATTGAACAAATGAAATCAGGATCTGTAATTATTGATGTGAGTATTGATCAAGGGGGATGTTTTGAAACCTCAAGAGTTACCAATCATAATGACCCAACCTTTATTGAACACGGAATAATTCATTATTGCGTTCCCAATATTGCCTCTAGGGTATCTAGAACAGCTTCCTTTGCCCTATCGAATATCTTTTCACCTTTACTTTTAGAAATAGGTGAAAGAGGTGGTGTGGTTGATTTAATTCGTATGCAAAGTGGTTTTAGAAATGGAGTTTATATTTATAAAGGGGTATTGACCAATGAATTGCTGGGAAAAGTATTCGGATTAAATTATAAGGATATTAATTTAATACTTCCTGGTATCTAAATGGGCAGTATCGTCCCTCTTAATTTCCCGAAATCAAAACTTGATTTGTTTGAGCAGAACGAAACCATCTATGTACAATGTATCATAAGAAAAAAACGCATTGTACTCACTCCTGAAGAATGGGTGCGACAACATGTGGTACATTTCCTAATTCAAGAGAGAAATTTTCCGCTGTCGATGGTGGTGGTAGAAAAATCTATTCGTTACAATGGACTCATAAAAAGATGGGATATAATTGCCTACAATAATGCATTAAAACCAATGCTCTTAGTAGAATGTAAAAGAACTACTATTCCAATTGACATGAATACGCTACATCAAGCAGCTGCCTATCAAAAGATAGTGCAGTCAGAAAAGATTATCTTAACCAACGGATTACAAATTGAAGTGATTGATCCTTCAGTAAATTTTGAATTGAAGAATGGATTAGGCGCAATTCCTTTTTACGATTCTAGTTCTCACTAAATTGCCAATTTCCAGATTTCATCCTGTGAAATTCTCTCGATAAATAAGCCAATTGAATCCGCATGCAATCGAAGGCCTCCTCTGTCTCTTGTGAAATTTCTTTGCCTCTTATTTTAAGTTGTAGTTTCATATTCATCGCATGAAGAATAATTTCCACCTCATGGTTCGTCAACATCCCTGCTTTTTTTCTAAATTCCTCTAAATACATAGCGGTAGCTTCGGATAACTTTCTATATTTCTCGTCATTGACAACCGTGAGTAGGGTTTGATGTAAATAAACCAATTCCATGGTAGCTTCTTGAAGTTCACTTATGTGTCCTTTTTTCTCTTTTCCAGTTTGCTGAAGCTCGTAAGCAATACCATCATACCAACTTTCATATTGATTCAAAAAGGAAATGTCTGGCAACTGTGGCTTTACATATTTTTCCATCATTTCTGGAATGTTGAAGAGAAACATCCTCAAGATATCTTCCACATTATACATGTATAAAATATATTCCGCTATGTTTTCGGATTTCTTTTTCTGGGCTATTAACATAACTTAATTTAAATCTTTTTCGATTTTATCTTGATTGTCATTCAGGAAAATAATAAACTCATTGGTAATGTCCATGGAAGAATTAATATAATTTAATTGACCCCCATCACCATGAATTAATAAAATGTCAATATCATGTTTCTCACAATATTGTTTTCCTAAAACTTCAATCTTCTTGCTTATCGCTTCTAATTTAGTCATGGTTTCTTCCTCAATCTTAGCGCCTTGAACCTGCTGATATTGCATCAATGATTGTTCCATTTGCTGCGCTTTCTGTTGAATTTGTGCAATTTCATTTTGAGACAAAAGCCCGCTTCTTGCTTTCTCATCATTACGCTGAACATAATTCTCTAATTCTTTATTTCTTCTTTGTAATTCCGCTTGAAAAACTTTTTGTTTTTTCGTTACCAAAGCGTCTTGCTCTTTGTAATATTGAAATTTTGTTTTAATACTATCATTCACATAATAAGCAATTACCAGACCATTTAAAGCTCGCTTTTCTACTTTTGGAATACTTGCTTTCTTATCTTTCTTAGGTTTATCTTGACAAGAAAACAATGATAAACTAAAAGCAATTAAAATTAATACAATAGGCTTCATTTAATTTGTTTTTGAAAATTTATAAAATCATTACGCATTGATAAAAATCTATCCAGACAATTTTTGTAGAATTCATCAGTCAATAAGTGGTCTAATTGATTTAAGTCATGAATTTCACGCTGATCAAACTTAAAGACTTGCTCATAAGCATCCAAGGTAACTTTTAGCAGGTACTTCGCATTGTATTCATGAATTTGAATCAAATAACGGGGGTGTGGAACTTCTTTAACCAATCTCATAGAACAAAAATAAGATAATTTAGACGATTGAACGAATGAAAAATGATATTATGGACGCATAAAACTTCCAATTATTAAAGAAAAATGATAAAATCAATAATTTTTGTCTTCACAATGCATTTGTTTAATTTTTTTATTCTAATTTCGACGCTGTTAATCTATATTGTAGTATAATTATTAGAATGTTTTTTTCTTTATGACCAGTATTTTTGTTGCCAAATTAGATTTTGGAGTAAGCAGTGAGCAATTAAAAGAATTGTTCGAGCAACACGGTAAAGTGCTTAAAGCCAATGTTGCCACTGACAGAGAAACAGGTAAATCCAGAGGATTCGGATTTGTTGAAATGCCCGATGCAAATGAAGCAAAAGCTGCTATTGACGCCTTAGATGGCTCGATTGTAAGTGGAAGATCTATTGCTGTGAAAGAAGCTGAAGCTAGAGGTGATTCTCGTGGTCCAGGTGCTCGTCCAACCAATACAGATAGTCGTCCAGCGCGACCTCGTGAAGATTTTCCAAGTGACCCAAGTACTGGTGGTGGATTTATTTCTCCCCAGACCGATGCACTTAAAATCGAACCTAGAAAAAAGGTAAATAAAGATAAAAAAGCGAGTGACTACGATTCCGAAGGTCGTTTGAAAAAACCTAAAATGGATGCTTACAAAAAAAGCGGAAAGAAAGAACAGTTTTTCGATGATGATGATGATGATTTAGACGACGATATTTTCTCGTACAAAAGAGAAGATGAAGATGATTTCATTGACGAAGACGAAGATTGATAGCATCTTTATTGGGTACTTCAATTGAAATTGTACTTTTGTAGCACATGTCATCCAATTACGCCCATTTTCTTAATCACCCAGTTTTCAAAGTTGTATCAAAATATGCAACCGAAAATAATATTCAAGCCTTTGTTATTGGAGGCTATGTTCGTGACTTATTTCTGGAAAGAAAATCAAAAGATATTGATATTGTAGTTGTCGGTGACGGACCAAGTTTTGCACAAGACATTGCTTCCATAATGCGCATAAAAAAAATCAGTGTATTTAAAAATTACGGAACTGCACATTTTAAATATAAAGATCTCGACATCGAATTTGTTGGAGCAAGAAAAGAATCCTATGAAGAATACTCTAGGAATCCATCAACAAGAGCAGGAACACTTCAAGACGATCAACTGAGAAGAGATTTCACCATTAATGCGCTAGCCTTAGATTTGAATGCCGAACGATTTGGAGATTTAGTAGATCCTTTCGAGGGCATGAAAGATTTAGAGAATGGCATCTTAAAAACACCGCTTGAACCTGATTTAACGTTCAGTGATGATCCCTTAAGAATGATGCGTGCCATTCGCTTTGCAACGCAGTTAAATTTTAAAATTGAAATTAATTGTCTAGAATCTATACTTAGGCAATCACAGCGCATCGAAATAATTTCTCGAGAGAGAATCATGGAAGAATTAAATAAAATTATTCTTGCTAAGAAACCTTCAAGAGGATTTAAATTATTAAGATCTACTCAATTACTCCAGTCATTTTTTCCTGAAATGGTGCAATTGGAAGGAATCGAAACTATTGATGGTAAAAGTCATAAGGATAATTTCCTGCATACCCTCGAGGTCCTAGATAATATTTCAGAACATACAGATAATTTATGGCTCCGATGGGCTGCTATTCTTCACGATATTGCAAAACCACCAACCAAACGCTTTGATCCAATCGTTGGTTGGACTTTCCATGGTCATGAGGAATTAGGATCGAAAATGGTACCTAAAATTTTTAAACAATTAAAGTTACCACTTGACGGTAAAATGAAGTATGTTCAAAAATTGGTTCGACTTCATTTAAGACCAATCTCTTTAGTTAAAGGTACCGTTACTGATTCTGCAATTCGAAGATTATTAAGCGAAGCTGAAGATGATATTGATGATTTAATGCTGCTTTGTAATGCGGATATTACTTCGAAAAATGAATTTAAGGTGCGCAAATACAAACTCAACTTTGAATTGGTCGCTGAAAAGTTAAAACAAGTGGAAGAAAAAGATCGTATTCGAAATTTTCAACCACCAGTAAGTGGCGAATTAATTATGCAGACATTTGATATAGGACCCTGTTCTGAAATCGGAATTATCAAAAGTCATATAAAGGAAGCGATTTTGGACGGGAAAATTAGCAACTCCCATGAAGAGGCAGTTGAAGAAATGCTTATATTAGGAGTCAAATTAGGATTAAAAATACCGATAAAATAAATTAATTACCACGCTAAAAAATAACAATATGCCTGGACTGAAATTTAGAATATTATTAGATTCTGAAAAACAAGAAGAGATTTTTCGCGACATACTTATCGCAGACACGGCGGATTTCGAAATATTTTATACTGCTATATTAAAAGCGTTTGAACTTAAAGGAGATCAGATGGCCAGTTTTTATGTTTCAAATGATGAATGGGATAAAGGTCATGAACTCAGTTTAATGGATATGACTTATGATGATGATTCGATTGACACCCCTGCTTCAGTAATGAAACAAGCTGTAATCAAAGATTTTATCACGGAGCCTGATCAGAAATTCATCTTGGTTTATGATTTTTTAAGTATGTGGATCTTTTTAGTTGAGTTAATTGGATACGACAAAGAAATTCCAGAAATGCCCACAGTATTAATGAGTATCGGAAAATCACCATCTGAGGACGAACGCAAGGTAATGGACGAAACGCTTTTCGATGAAACTGGTGTTGAGGAATTGGATGATGAAGATGAATTAGGTTTAGATGAATTTGATGACGGTTACGGGGATGATGACCTCAATGATTATAATGAATATGAATACTAAAAAAAATGATAACAAAACTAAATGATCCCGTTGGACAAGCAATAAGTGATTACTCCACAACAAGAAAACCTTTCGATATCATTGTAAGTTCAGATATGTGCGACGATGATATCATTCCAATTGAAACCTTGTTTAGGTCTTTCAAGGATATGCCAGAACTAGAACAACAAGCAATGGAAATGTCCAAGGGGAAAATACTGGATGTTGGCGCCTGTGCTGGACCGCATACGCGATATTTAATGGATAGTGGGTTTGATGTGTTTTCAATTGATACCTCACCCGGAGCAGTTGAATATCTAAAAAATATTGGTGCTCAAGCCCAACTTGCAGATTTTCATAGGTTTGAAACAAAAGATACTTTTGACACCATCTTAATGCTAATGAATGGCATTGGAATTGCAGGAACGCTAGCACAATTAGAAAGTACACTTCTTAAAGCAAAATCACTTTTGAAGCCTGGTGGACAATTATTGCTGGATTCTTCCGATGTCTCTTTTTTATATGAAGAAGAAGATGGTTCCTTTTGGACGGACTTAAATTCAGCCTATTATGGAAATTTCCGTTTTAAAATGTCATACAAAAAAACGGAAGGAGAATGGTTTGATTGGCTTTATGTAGATTATGATAATTTACATGAAGTAGCGGAGAAATGTGGCTTTAAAAGTAAGCGGATTGTGGAACAAGATCATCACTATTTAGCACAATTGATTTATGCTTAATAAATTTAATGCTTTAATTCTTCTTTTTCTTTGGAACTTCAGTTTTGGTCAACAAGCTCCCTCCTCTCTTCTTTGGAAAATAGAAAATCCAAACAATAAGAATGTTTCGTATTTATTTGGAACTATGCATCTGATGGGTGAAGAAAACTTCTACCTTCCTAAAGAAGTTAAAAAAAAACTAATTGGATCAAAGGAATTATATCTTGAAATTACAGAAGAAAGTGCAAAAAATTTAAATCCTAAATTGCTTCAAAAGGAAGAGGTAAATTTTATTTCATCTTTAGATAACGCTCAAAAATCGGCTCTTTTTCAATGGGCCAATCAAGATCTAATGATGGATGAAAGTCAATTTGAACAAAATTTCAAGAATGCTAAACCCTTTTTAATCTATCAATTTATCCTCCAAACTTCCTTGCCTGAAGACTTGCGTTCACAAGAAAAAGAACTGGAATCATGGGCCAAAAAAGATGGAGGCATTTCCATTTTAGGATTAGAAACTGTTGAAGAACAATTAAGTTTTTTCGATAGTATTGGTTGGGAAAGCCAAATCGATTTAATTATGAATACATTGAAAAATAAGAAAACTGCTAAAGAAGATTTTTTAAATCTTCAAGCACTCTATTTGTCTCAAAATTTAGAAAAAATCAATGAGGAAGTGCTAAAAGATGAAGTAGATATAGCGAATTTCAATTCTGTATTCATCGTGAAAAGAAATAAGAATTGGGTCTTGAAATTAAATGAAAAACTACGCTCCAACACACTTTTTATTGCCGTCGGCGCTGCCCATTTAGGTGGTAAAGATGGTTTAATCCAATTATTAATTAATGCAGGTTTCCAACTTAGTCCCATTGCCTTATGAAAAATATTCCCTTCTTATTTTTACTTTTAATCGTCACAGCTTGCGAAACTTATTCAAAACAAGAAGTCGGTTCTTTTGATACAGAAATTCAAGCCTACATGAAGTCGCATAAGATGCATTTGAACCGATCCGAATCAGGACTTTATTTCAAATTCCTGAGAAATGGGATTGGCGAAAACATCAAGTTAACCGATAGTGTTTCCATTAGTTATAAAGGAAGCCTCCTTAATGGAACCGTCGTAGATATTCAAAGAAAACCTATTACTATGCTTGCGAAGGATTTAATCGGTGGTTGGAAAGAAACATTAGTACAAGCAAAAATAGGAAGTGAAATAGAGATGATACTCCCTCCACAGTTAGCGTATGGCGATCATAAATTAAGTCAAATTCCCGAAAATTCAATTTTATTTTTTGAATTGAAAATTTGGGAAATAAAATAGTGAAGAAACACTTGCTAATCTAAAGGCATTGCTTATTTTTGAACTCCAAAACAAAAGACTATAATGAGTGTACTTGTAAATAAAAATTCGAAGGTAATCGTTCAAGGATTTACCGGAAGTGAAGGAACCTTTCACGCTGGACAAATGATTGAATTCGGAACCAATGTTGTAGGTGGGGTAACCCCTGGTAAAGGCGGAAGTCTGCATTTAGACCGACCTGTTTTCAATACAGTTGTTGATGCCGTTGCTGCCACTGGCGCTGATGTTTCAATAATATTTGTTCCACCGGCATTTGCTGCAGATGCTATCATGGAAGCTGCCGAAGCTGGAATTAAAGTTATTGTATGTATTACAGAAGGAATTCCTGTAAATGACATGATCAAAGCAAAAGAATATATAAATGGTTTTGATTGCCGCTTAGTTGGACCTAATTGTCCTGGTATCATTACTGCAGGTGAGGCTAAAGTAGGTATCATGCCTGGTTTTGTTTTCAAGAAAGGTAAAATTGGTATTGTTTCTAAGTCAGGAACACTTACTTACGAAGCAGCGGATCAGGTTGCTAAAGCAGGAATGGGAATCACAACTGCAATTGGAATTGGAGGAGACCCGATCATTGGAACCACCACAAAAGAAGCTGTTGAATTATTAATGAATGATCCAGAAACGGAAGCTATCGTAATGATTGGTGAAATTGGCGGAAACTTAGAGGCAATTGCAGCGCGATGGATCAAAGAATTCGGAACGAAACCTGTAGTTGGATTTATTGCTGGTGAAACTGCTCCTAAAGGTCGCACTATGGGTCACGCAGGTGCTATTGTTGGCGGTGATGATGATACTGCAGAAGCTAAGAAGAAAATCATGAGAGATTGTGGAATTCATGTAGTAGATTCTCCAGCACACATTGGAAAGAAAATGGCTGAAATACTGGGCGTAGTTTCTTAATTAATCCCAGAAATCCCAAGTCAAACCAACCTTCAACTGCCACGTAGGCAAGGTATACGATTGCATAAGAACTGTAGATTTATCTGACCAGAAGTAAGCTAAGTTGTCCATTTTAATGAAGAATCGGAAAGTTTCAATTTCAATTCCTAACATCAATCCACCATTAATTAAAGGTGCTTGCCAAGTTGCCGTAGGCAATTGAGAAAAATCTAAGATACCAAGTGCTGCATTAAGCGTTGGCGCTTTGAACTTTGAACTTGCCATGACGTCTATAGCACCAATCATTTTTAATTTTTTAGCCTTAAATACTCCCCCTTTTACCAAACAACGTGTTTGAAATAAATGCGCTGGGTAAAATCTATAATTTGCATCCATTGCTGTATAAGTGTAGGATGGATTGATTTTAAAATGACCGAAGGTCAGGGCAGACTTTAAGGAGATTTGTTGTAATTGCACTGCACTAAGAGGGCTGGAATTAAGCCATGTTGCACCATTAAAAACAAGTAAATTTGATGCTTTTTGGAAAACATAATGTATTGTAATTTGCTGAGAACCTAGCGCTAAGGAATAAGACAAACGCAAATCCAATCTGCGCTGAAGATTGAAATCACTCAGTTGAAATAGATAATTATTTGTCGAACAAAATCTTTGATTGATTAAAGGAGCACTATTTTGTAACCATGCACTTATTCCTAACTCCTGCTTTCTTTTGACCCACCGAAGTGTGCTTAGATTATCCCATGCCTTAAATCCACCTATAAAATTGTACTGAAAGGCATTGCTAATAAATCTTGACCTATTTCCATATTTTCCAAAAACCTTCAATCCGACTTCAGTGGTATCTCTCTGTAAATTATGAATTGAATATTTCCAATATCTTGAAGTAATTAATGCATCAAGAGTAAATCGGGTGTTTTTAATTCCAAATCCGGCATGATTCTGCAAGTCAATTTGAGAATAATGATCATTAGTTTCCAGGCTATCAAATTGAATTAAATTGTAAAGAGCAGCTAAATTGTCTTTTTCACGGTAGTATTTATCCATCGTAGAAAAAGCATTTTGAATGATTAAACCAGCAAATAAAGAAGTGTCTGTTTGCGTAAAATCAATGCGATGCGATAGGTTAAAACTGCGCTGCGTAAAACTTCCATTTGCAGTTTCAGATTGCACTGGAATTAATGGGAGCGGATAAGAATTGGCTAACGAGTCAAATGTCACTCCTTTACAAAATCCTCTCGACTCATTAAAATACTTAGCATTTAAGAGGAAACTATATCGATTGCCATTTCTTAGAATTGCAGTAGATATCGATGTATTTTTCCATGCGGAATTCCGAAAAAACCCAGCAGTAGATAGTTGCTTAATTTGAAAATTAACGCAAAGATTCCCTTTGAATACCTGAGCATAATCAAATTTTAAATATTGAGCTGTTTGACTCCCAAAAGAAAAGGCAGCTCCAATGTGAGGGATAGCGGAGAATTTTGGGCTGGTTTGAAAGAAATTCGCATTATTTAACTGCGCCCCTCCAACTTGAGTGATTAAAAAAGGAGAAATAAAACGATCGTTGTCTATTAAACTCGAACTAGGAAATGCGGAACGTAATAATTGAGCGGGAAAATCAATTGAATCGATTGATCCATCAGTTTTAAAAGATGCTTTTAAGGTATCACTTTCAAAATTACTGGCTTGATTTTGAGAAAAAGCAAGGCAAGGAAGAGAAAGTAAGAAGAATAAAACAAATATTTTCATCACAAAACAAACTTAACAAAAAAAGGGGCATTAAGCCCCTTTAAGAATATCTAGAAGTTAAAATTATAAACCGTTGATATGCATTTGAAGTCCTGACTTCAAGTTTGCCGCTTTATTATTATGAATTATATTTCGTTTAGCTAATTTGTCAAGCATCGCAACTACAGTAGGAAACATAGTTTCTGCTTCTGCACGATCTTTAGTTTCACGCAATTTACGAGAAGCATTACGCGCAGTTTTGTGTTGATACTTGTTTAACACTCTCTTCGTATCGTTAGAACGAATTCTCTTGATTGCTGATTTATGATTTGCCATAATCTATTTAATATATAACTAAAATAATACTTTTATTCTTTGTAGCCCATAGGAGAATCGAACTCCTGTTACCAGGATGAAAACCTGGCGTCCTAACCACTAGACGAATGGGCCATTGTTGTTTTCCCTTAATTTGGGAGTGCAAATATACATTGAAAAACAATAAGTAACAACGAAGATTAAAAAAAAAATTAAATTTCTGTATCCTCGTGTTTCATTTTGAAGCCTAATTGTTTTCCAGTCTTCAATCTTAAGCCTTCTCCAATGAGCTGAATCTGAGCAACAGATAGCTCTTCGTTATTAGCATACGGAGGAATAAGGAGGTCGAGAGACATCGCATAATGAAAGGTCATTTGGACAATTAATATTATTAACTCTTCATTAATCTCCATGCGTTGAGGGTCGCGAAAAAGAGATCCTAATTGTCCATTCCCCTCCACCATAAAGTGCCGTTCTTTATTAATTTTAATCCGCGCAATGAGATAACCTATGTCATCTAAACGATTTTGAAGAAAAGATTCTGCAAGGAAATTATAAACATTGATGAGCCCAAAATAACCGTGATCACTGTCTGCTTGAAAATAAGCAGTTCCCCATAATGGGTTTTCGTCAGGCAATCTAAAAACATTATTGTGCAAACTAAAAACAAGAACATCGCTTCCAACAAAAACATGAATTTCATAATTTCCTTTTTCTTTATAGGATAAGCGAACTCTTTTATCTGTGATGTTTGCTTGTAATCCCAACAGCTCTTTTTTGATCGCATCTTTCAGTAACACAAAAACTTTTTCGCAATCATCAGCGATATCTTGTTTTAAACTAGCTTTACTCAGCAAAAGTTTTACTAATTGCTCGCGGTTTTGACTTACTTGATCTTTTTTCATTGCAAATTATTTAATACAAAGATAGCGACGATACCCTATAAATATTTATAAATTTGAATCTATGAGAAGATTTATTTTATGTTGGAAACCCCTTCTTCTGCATGGATTATTTCTATTCCTTTCTTGCCTTGTTTTACATTTTATTTTTTGGGCATACAACGCACGATTTTTTCAGGTAAAGTTCACGGATGTTATCGCCTTTATTCCTTTTGATTTGTCCTGTATAGCACTCATGATGTTGCCTATTATCACACTCTATTTTTTGCCTGTTCCAAAACTAGTCACCAGACTTAAAGAAGTGGTATTAAAATGCCTATATATCATTAACATAACTGTAATGCTCTTAAGTAATATCTGGGATACTGCTTTTTTTGAATTCAGCCAAAAAAGAACAGGATTAGATATGTATTTATACTTAATCAAAAGTCCAGAAAAAAATATGATCTGGTTAATCATAATTGACTATTGGTACTTCTCTCTGCTGTTTGTTATTTGGGTTATAATTGGATTGTATTTTTATCCGTTTAAGAAAATTTTCGAATTTAAAAAATCTGATTTTCGTCAATGGAGCTATATAACAATTGGATTATTGATTGTCCTCGCAATTGGAAGATGGAGTTTTGGAACTAAACCTTTAGGTGTACTTGATGCCAACGCTTACGCAGAATCAAATGAAGTTCCATTGATCTTAAATTCAACATTCGTTCTTATTAAAACTATCCAAAGTGAAGAAATTCCTCGCAAAGAACTTATCAATTTGAAGAAAAGTGAATTGTATTTCAATCCAGTGCACCACGCGTCTAGAATGGATGGAAATCAAAAAGGCAAAAATGTAGTCTTGATTATATTGGAAAGTTTTGGCGATAAAGTGATCTCTAAAAAAGAAAATGGCATTAAAATAACTCCGTTTTTAGATTCGATTCTATCTGAATCACTTTACTATTGCAATGGTATGGCCAATGGCAAACAATCCATTGAAGCGCTGCCTGCCATCTTTGCTTCACTTCCAAATTTGACCAATACACCCTATATTTTAAGTGCCTTTTGCAATAATAAAATTGTGGGCTTACCAACTCACTTAAAAACAGTCGGATATTCGAGCGCTTTTTTTCATGGAGCTTATAATGGATCCATGCGCTTTGATTCCTTTTCGAAACGACTTGGATTTAATAGCTATTATGGAAAAAATGAATACCCTTTTCCAAGTCACGATGATCATCATTGGGGGATACCTGATGCTTATTTTAATCCTTGGTGTGCTAAAAAAATTAACACTTTGAAACCACCGTTTATTTGCGCGCTTTTTACTTTATCTTCTCACCATCCGTATGCTATACCAGATAAATTCCGAAGCGCTGAAATGAATAAAATATCAAAAATAAATGCTTCCTATCTGTTTGCTGATAAGAGTTTAAGATCGTTTTTTGATCAAGCAAAAAAAACAAAGTGGTATCAAAATACACTTTTCGTAATCTGTGCAGATCATACGCCAGAACAATTAGATATTACTGCAATTGACATCGAAGATAAATATCGCATCCCTATCGCATTTTTCACTCCCGACGGAAGTATTTTGCCTTTTAAAAATAAAAAGATGATCCAACAATTGGATATAATGCCTGCAATATTAAACTTTCTGAACTATAAAAAACCGTATTATTCTTATGGAAATGAGCTAAATACAAGGCCTGGAGAAGCTTTAAATTTTCTTAATGGAAGTTATTATTTGATGCAATCTATGCAAACACTTAGTTTTAATGAGGAAAAGGCACAATTCTTGTTGAGTCCAAAAAGCGAAGAAAATTTTGTATCGTATAGAAAAAAAGCGTTATATTTGAATAAATCTAGACTAGAATTGCGCTTAAAATCTATGATAGAGCGTTTTAGATCAGATTTAAGAAAGAATAAAACAAGCAGCAAGTGAAAAAGAAAATTTGGTTTATTATCAATCCAATTTCTGGAGTTCGAAGAAAAGACGATCTCCCTGCCTTGATTGCCTCTAATTTAGACCTTGAGAAATTCGATTACGAAATCCAATATACCGAATATAAAGGTCATGCAATTACTCTTGCAAAAGACGCCATAAATCAAAATATTGACATTGTTTGTTCCGTTGGTGGCGATGGCTCCGTTCACGAAGTTGGAACAGCACTTATCGGATCAAAAGTATTGTTGGCTATCATTCCAATTGGATCTGGAAACGGTTTAGCACGACACATGCATATTCCTCTATCTGTTAAGAAAGCTATTCTTTGTATCAACGAATCCAAAGAAATTTCAATGGATACAGTTCTTGTTAATAATCAACCCTTTTTGGGCGTTGGTGGTTATGGATTCGATGCCTTAATTGCAAAGAAATTTGATGAGCACAAAAAGCGTGGACTTTGGACTTATGTAAAATTAATTTTAAAAGAATTCCTTAGATACAATCCAATTAATATCTCAATAGATGCTAATGGACAAGTAAAGAAACTGCCTGTTATGATGTGTACGCTCGCAAACACCTCAGAATTTGGAAATGGTTTTATTTTCTCTCCAAAATCAGATGTAACAGATGGAAAAGTAGAACTTTTCTTACTAAAACCATTCTCCTTCTGGAGACTTCCAGGTATTGCACTTCGTTTTATCATCGGAAGATCAGAACACAGTTCCTACACAGAAGTATTATCATTCGATCACGCGACAATTCGTATGTCGCAGCAACTTGCGCATTATGACGGTGAACCTAACACCACTAATGGCGAATTAAAAATTAAAGTTGTCCCAAGAAGTTTACATATTCTCATCGGTAAATAAACAATCATGTCATCATTCGAAATGTCTTTTGAAGATCTATTAATAGGTCTCAATAAATTAACACCATCACAACAACCTGTTTGGGGTGAAATGTCTTCTCAACGCATGGTAGAACATTTAAGTGAAATGCTAAGAATGGCGCAAGGAACTACTTTATTTACTTTGTCAATTCCAGAAGATAAAGTATCAAAAATGCAAGAGTTTTTATATTCAGATAAGGAAATGGCAAAAAATATTGCGGTGGATATCGCTCCAGCTGATCGCAAACTAAAAAACGATGAACTTGAACTTGCAATTGACGAATTTACAGACGAATGGATTAATTTTATTGACTTTTTTGAAGGCAACCCTGGTGTTAAAACAATGCATCCATTTTATGGGTATTTAGATTTTGATCTTTGGATGTTAATGCATAAAAAGCATTTTTATCATCACTTTAAACAGTTCCAATTAGCGGAATGAATCGTTTATTTTTAGGTTTTATAATCGGATTATTTCTTGGTATCATTAATTTTATTTTCTGGAAAAAGAAGGGTTATACTCATTGGAGCAATCTTCTTATGAGCATATTGGCATTTTTTGCATTGGCCATGCTTCTTCTAAAAATAATTTAATATTATTACTATAAATCAGTAATAATGGCATTGTCCTCAACAAGCTTTCTCAAATTAATTAAGGCGTAACGCATTCTACCTAGCGCAGTATTGATGCTGACATTTTCCATCTCTGCTATATCTTTAAAAGACATATCTTGAAAAATTCTCATGTAAACAATCTCTTTTTGAAGTCGTGGTAAATGATCAATCAAACTAACCATCTGCGTTTCTAATTCTACCGTGCAAGTTTCTTGCAAATAATTTTTGTCCTGACAAGCAAGCCGATGAAATATGGTGAATTCTTCATTCAAAGTTCGGGACTCAGATAGAAAACGGACCTTATTGTTCTTTCTAAAATAATCTATGATCAAATTATGCGAGATGCGCATTATCCATGGTAAGAATTTGCCTTCTTCATTATAATTTCCATTTTTCAAAGTGAAGACCACTTTCATAAATGCATCTTGAAAAATATCATTGGCCAAATCGCTATCGCGAACTTTAGAGACAATATATCGGTAAACGCGATCTTTGTGACGATTTAATAAAGTCTCAAAAGCTAGTTCTTTGCCTGATAAATAAAGAGTAATGAGTTCATGATCCGCTAGAAGATGTAAAGACATTTTTTTACTATTAAATCCAACCCTAAAATCGTGTCGGTGGTTAAGTAAAATTTAGTCTATAAGCGGTTCATTTTTTAGTTGACGTAAATATAACTACATTTTTTTTACATTTAAATGGTTTAATTAACTTTCACGCTCATAATACGAATATTTATGGCGTTTCGAAGAAGATTGCTTTTATTGAGTCTAATTACTTTAATCATTTTTCCACTTTTAGGATATGTAATTTTAACTTTATTTCAAAAGTCAAGCCTAGAAAATTTCCTTGCTTTTGAGCAAATTAAACTACCAAATATTATACTGGGCTTGCAATTTGGATTTTACTATGCTTTTATCGCCTATTTGCTAATGCAGGCAAAAATATTTGAGAAGGTATCCACTCGAATTGATGTTATGGTTAGGGGGTTAAAATTAAATTTTTGGGAAGGACTTTTTCTGTCCTTATGTGCTGGAGTTGGAGAGGAATTACTTTTTAGATCTGGGATTCAACCACTTTTAGGCCCTGTAATCACAAGTGTATTTTTTATTGCCCTTCATGGTTACTTAAATCCTTTTAATTGGAGATTTTCTATTTATGGATTGATTGCTTTACCTTTCATCTTACTAATATCCTATAGTCTAGGTTCTTTCGGATTATGGTTCGCCATCGCAGCTCATTTTAGCTATGACGCCGTTTTGTTCACCTTTATGATGTATGAAAATAAACAGGAGCAATAAGGCATAGAGATGTCTCAATCCAAAATCAATTGGTAAATTTACAAGATGAAAAAACCAATTTCAGTTTTTCTAATTGCGATGTCTCTTTTTTGGGTCATTGGAATTTCTATAGTGCTATTTACCGATAAATTAGATTTTCAATCGACATTAAATTCGTTTAATACTCCTTTTTTAGATCAAATTACGCCAAGTTTAACTCATGTTGGAGATGGTTTGTTCGCGTGTGGACTTGTAATATTAATGGCTGTTTTCTTCCAAAAAAGAAGCGCGATGTTGTTATTTATGAGTTATGCAGGCTCCTCTATTATTACTCAAATTTTAAAACGGACGCTTTTCATAGATTCAAAGAGGCCGATGTACTATTTTGACAAAGTTGCTAATTATCATAAAATTGATGGATTGGTCTATCATTATTCTAATAGTTTTCCCTCTGGTCACGCTACTACCTGTTTTGCGATTTTTACCATCCTTGCCTATTTGCATGCTCAAACCAATTTAGCAAGAATTTTATGTTTTGTTTTTGCTTTATTATTTAGTTTGACGCGTGTTTATCTATCCCAACACTTCATTCTTGATGTCATAGCAGGAGCGACAATCGGTTACCTTACAACACTATTGATTTTAAAATTATCTGAAAATAAATTCGAAAAATTAGAAGTGCCATTATTCCAACGCAAATGAAGAGCAAAACCATCTTAATTATTATTTTACTTTGCTTTGGATTGTTTTTGCCATTCTTAGGTGCTGTTCATTTATTTGATTGGGATGAAATAAATTTTGCGGAATGCGCAAGAGAAATGATGCTCTCTCACAATTATTCAACCGTAACGATTGACTTTCTTCCTTTTTGGGAAAAACCACCACTATTTATTTGGATGCAAGTTTTTTCGATGAAAATCTTTGGGGTTTCGGCTTTTGCGGGACGATTTCCAAATGTTCTCGCTGCCATCTTAACCGCACTATTTGTGTATTTTGCAGGAAAAAAAATAAAGAATGAGACTTTAGGTTTATGGTGGATGGTCTTTTATTTAGGTTCGTTTTTGCCAAATGTGTATTTTCATTCAGGGATTATTGATCCTTGGTTTAATCTTCTAATTGTTGGTTCTTTATATTTCTTTTATTTTGCCTCGACCAACAACAATCCTTCGTTTTATTATTTAATTGGTGGTATTTCTTTAGGCTTAGCCATGTTAACAAAAGGTCCAGTTGCTTTGCTAATTGTTGGATGTGTTGTTGGACTATACTGGCTTTATACTCGTTTTAAAAAGTTACCAAAAATAAAACACCTAATTATATTTTCACTCGCCGCACTTTCTATCGGAGGGCTTTGGTTCTTGATGCTTTATGGCACTGGAAATGGACAAGTAATTGAAGAGTTTATTGCCTATCAAATACGCTTGTTTCAAACCAAAGACGCAGGTCATGGAGGACCAATCTATTATCATGTTTTGTTTTTATTACTGGGTTGTTTCCCATCATCCTTCTTTTTTATTGCATTTCAAATTCAAAGAAAAAAGATAGAGAAAAACTCATTTGATTTATGGATGCAAATTCTTTTTTGGTTTACTCTTTTGCTTTTTTCGCTTGTCAGTACAAAAATCATTCACTATTCGTCTTTATGTTATTTTCCACTCAGTTATTTAGCAGCAAGATTTTTCGAAGAATCTACTGACCTTAAATTAAAAAATATATGCATCAAAATCACTCAGGTCTATATTCTGTTGATTGGTGTATTGCTTTTATTCCTTCCCTATTTAATGCAACACAAAGAAGGGGTATTAAAATCGATCAAAATAAATGATCCATTTGCATTAGCCAATTTAAAAGCAAATGTTATCTGGGATGCTTACAGTTTTATACCTGGATTAATTTTAATTGGAGGTGTCTTAATTTCATTCTTATATGCGAGAAAAGAGAATTTAAAATCGTCTTTGACGAGCATCTGTCTCTCCATAGCTATTGTAGTTTTAGCACTTCAAGCTTTTATTCTACCAAAAGTGGAGCAATTTACCCAAGGAGCAGCAATTCAATATTTTGAAGCTTATTCCAAACAAAATGTCTATCTCGTCCCATTAGGATATAAGTCTTATGCTCATTTATTTTACGGACAAACTAAGAAGCACACTAATAATAAAAGATTTGATGAGGCTTGGTTGTGCAGCGGTTCGGCAGATAAAAAGGTAGTACTCATTTCGAAAATTACAACAAAACAAAATTATTTGTCCGCTTATCCCCTCTTAAAAGTACTTAAAGAAGAGAACGGATTTGTATTTTATCAAGTCATTCCTGAGAAAGTAAAAAAATAGAATGCTTATTTTTGTAAAAAATTAAACTATGCTTAAATTATCTTTAAAGGCAATTGAAATGCCTGCGTCGCCCATTAGAAAATTAGTTCCCTATTCAGAAAAAGCTAAACAAGAAGGGAAAATTGTATACCACTTAAATATTGGACAACCTGATATCGCTACACCTGAAAAAGCGTTAGATGCCATTCATAATTTCGACCAACTAGTTATTGAATACAGTCACTCGGCTGGATTTGAGAGTTACCGTACTAAATTAGCTGCTTACTATCAGAAGAGCGGAATCAATGTAAATAAAGAAGATATATTAATCACCACAGGAGGTTCAGAAGCGTTAATCTTTGGATTAATGGCTACGTGTGATCCAGGAGACGAGGTCATTATCCCAGAACCTTTCTATGCCAATTATAATGGTTTCGCTGTTATGGCGGGCGTAAATGTGGTGCCTGTAACTGCGCATATTGAAAACGGTTTTGCATTGCCGCCAGTTCATGAAATAGAACAGAAAATTACGTCTAAAACTAGAGGGATTGTAATATGCAACCCAGGCAATCCAACAGGATATTTATATTCCAAAACTGAATTAGAACAATTGGCTGAAATCGTAAAAAAGCATAATTTGTTCTTGTTTGCGGATGAAGTATATCGTGAATTTTGCTACGATGGCGCTATCCCTTTTTCAGTAATGAATTTAGATAGCAT